>Ga0209535_1002045_pt1 | contig 13260 bp, 20 predicted proteins | sample LinPmetageLP28_FD_184041 | JGI IMG/M metagenome (GOLD analysis project Ga0209535, IMG submission 184041) | Marine viral communities from the Pacific Ocean - LP-28 (SPAdes) (version 2) | ecosystem: Environmental > Aquatic > Marine > Oceanic | place: Pacific Ocean | collected 2009-08-22
GGAGTCCAAACTTTTTTATGAGATGTATTTTCTCTTGTTTGACTCGCACGTGAGGTCTTCTTGTCTATTGTATTTTCCATATGCTTTATCCCTCCTTCGTGATATTTAATTGTTTCGCATACTCTTCGAGTGGCACACCTAATTTTTTAGCGATTGTGACCTGTGATGGTGTGAGCCTCACAGTTTTGCGACCAGTTTTGGTACTTCGCTTCGCTGAAGCTACTGTTTGTACCGGAGCAGATCGTACTTCTTCTCCCGAACTATTAGTATTACCAAATTTGTGCGGGAATTCAAGTCTTATTCTTTTATCTATTTCAGAATAATACTCGTCTGTAGTTGGGTCAAAACCTTCTCCTTCAGTCAACTTTTTATGAAGATCAAAAGCAGTGTAAGTCATGGCTGTATCTTGACCAAACCATGAGTTTTTTTCACTCCATGCTTCAGCTTTAGGATCAGGTGCATTTTGTTGCACTGGCTGTTGTCTTCTTAAATTAACTTCTGGTTTAGGCTGATTTACTACAGTTTCCCTAGCAAGTTTAGCTTCTTCAAGTCTAGCTTTTTTAACACCTAATTCAGAGATAGAAGCCATTGCATCTGCTTCAGCGTCTAGATCATTTGCTTCTCTAGCTGCTGCAAGTTTAGCTTTTGCTGCTGCAACACCTGAAGTAATACTTTCTTCAGACACAGAAAGAAAATTAGGTTCTATTTTTTTTAATTTTTCTTCTGTTTGTTTTTTCTCTTTGATAGTTCTTTCAGCGTAAGATAAAGCTTCGTCTTTTTGTCTTTCAGCCTCTCTCCACTTCTTAGTTAATTTAGCTATTCTTTTTTGTACACTATCACTGTACTGTTCTAATTCTTCTGTATTTTCTTTCTTGTCATCTAATTTGACTTCTCTTTCATTTTCGTATGTCTTGTCCTCTGCAACAGGTCTTACAGCCGGGTTTTCTTTTATTTCCGGTTGTTCAATTTCTGTTAGATCTTTTTCTTCAGCAACATCGACGTCCATTGCTGGACCAGAGGTATCGATATCAACTGTTTTTTTCACTTCTTCAGTGTCTGGCATAGTTCCTCCTATGATTGTTAATATTGATGAAGTATATCTTCAGGGTTTTCGATGGTTGCTAAAACTTCATCATCATTTAGCAATCTAACTTCCCCGCCATCGATTTGTATTCGGCTGCCTGCATATCTTGCAAACACAACCCAATCACCTTTTTTACACCAAGGCCCTTCAGGAAATTTTTCTTTGTCATAACAATGTGGTCCCATTGCTAAAACCAAACCGCATTGAGATGCAACTTGTTGTTTCTCTAAAGTGTCTTGACCTAAAATTAAACCACCTTTAGTTTTCCCTGCCATTTTAAATGGTAGAAGTAACATTCTCCAACCAGTAGGTTGAGGTAGTTTATCTGATTCTTTTGATTTTAACCTGTCGTAGGTTTGTTGTTCTTTATCTTTTATTTCTTTATTTTCTTTTTCGTATTTATCAGCCAAAGCATATTTAATCTTCGGTGTTTCCGAATTTGATAACTGTTCCTTTTTCATCTTTTTGCTCCTTATCGTTTAGCAGGTTAGAGATATCCTGTGATATTTTATAATAGGCATGTGCCTGTCCCATCATATACTTATATTTTTCCATATTGTCAACACTACCAGCAATCATTGCATCACCAATCTGTTGATATGATTCTTTTAGTTCTCTCTGTATTTTAGTCAGTATTCTTAGTTCGTCCATTTGCTATTTTACCTTTGTTTATACCTTTCTTAATAATGTATTCTTGTGTTCCATTTGCACCTGTCTCAACTTCTTTACGAAGGTTTTTAAACAGACTTTTTTGTTTTTCTTCTTTTTCTTTTTTTATTGAAAAAGTTTCTAATAGTTTTGTATCTCGCATCACACCAACTATCTATGTAATCTGTAATATTGTCAATAGTTGCACAAAATTTATATATAAAATTATCTAACATTTCCATCTTTTCCTAGCTTGTCTTAATCTAGAATTAGGATCTTTAGCAGCTTTAGGAAATTTTTTCATTTGCCCTGCACTACGTGCACAATAAGACTTACGTCTATTAGCATCTTTAGAACCAGGTTTTACTTTACCTGTTACAGCTGTTTTTAATTTTGATCCTGGATTTTTTCTTCTGTAAGCAGCAACACCTTTAGCTGTCATTCCAGCTCCAGATTTAGTAGATCTAAAATTTTTTTTATTTCTAGCAGGCATGTTATCTTGTTTTCTCATGCTATTTATTTTTCTTAGTAAATGTTTTTACGTTGGTTGGTTTACCACCAGGATTACCAGCTGCTCTTTTTCGTTTGACAGCACTCGCCTTTTGCGACTTTGACATCCGTGTGGCTTTTGCAAGTGGAACGCATTTCGGATATTTCCTCTTTGAGCCTTTGCTTCTCCCGCAAGGTTGATATTTCCCGTTCTTCTTCGGAGCTCCAATGTCCACCCATTTGTCGGCTACCCATTTTCTTAAACCACCCTCTGAATAGTAGGTACGCATTACGAATTCTTTCCGAAAGCATCCTTATTCATTCCTCTGATGCAAATTCCACCACCTTTTAAATGTATACGTCCACCTTTTGCCTTTTTTACTTTATCTATAGTAGTTTCTTTTTTTTGTTGTCTTTCAGGAACGTCATTAATTTCTTGTTTGACATCTTCAGGTGTTTTTACTTTATCTTTATCAGTTAATAAATTTTTTTTTCTTAATGAGTTTATTTTATCTTTTAATTTTTCTGACATTATACATCCACCATCATTGTTAAATCTTCGTCAACAATTAAACCTCCGTTAGCAGCTTTTTTTCTTTTACCCTTTTTACCGCCTGGAGTAATTTTACCAGAGCATACACCGGAAGCATACATATTAGCGTATGCCGAAGGGTAAACTTTAAATTTACGCTTTGCTGCTGCTTTTCCTTTTGGACATAGTTTAGCCATTATATTAATCCTTTGTAATATTTTTTATAACTAGGGTTTCCAACTTCTACTCCACCAAGATCTCCTGAAATATAACTTCCGTTGTAATCTCTTTGAGCTTGTTTAACCATATCGTTTTCTCCAGAGCCTTTAGAAAAATATTTTCTACCTTCTAAAGCTGATACACGTGCTGTCTTTTCAGTCTTCTTCTTTTTTTTCTTACCAGCCATTTGCTGAAGAAGTTTTTGTATAGCTTTTTTAGACCTAGCCATTAAAATTACTTATTAATCTTACCTGATTTTTTAGCTTTAGAACCAAACTTACCATAAGACTCATTAGCTGAATCTTTTAATTGCTTTTTAGTTCTTTTCTTTTTTATTCTCATTGCAATTGATTCATCTTTTCTATCTTTGAAACCTTGTTTCTTTTTTTTGACAGCGCCACCTTTTTTATACATAGCTCCGCCTCTCATACCCATGTCATCTTTGTAAAAACCAGACGCCATATCTTTTCTAGCAGTAGACATTCCACCACCCATTTTTTTTGCTCTTCCGCCATTCATCAAAGCTTGTCTTGATTGAGTGACTTGTTTATTAAATCTTGGATTTGCCATTATTTTTTTCCTCCGTTTTGTTTAAATATTTGTGTTCCTTTTATACCATAAATACTCGCCACGACAAGTATCCATAAATTTGTGAACCATTTTGGGAGCTCTGAGAACATGTCAAAAAACAATTTTACCTTGTCCATAGCGGTTGGATCGTCCGATACGACTGCCCAGGCCAAAATTGCTATGGGCAAACTTAAAATTATCAAAACTGCCTCGTCCTTCCAGTCCGATTGTCTGGCTTCAAGTAGTTTTCCTTGGTAAGCTTCCTTACCTTCGGCCATACGAGATGCATGCATAAGCTGTGCATCTGACATAGCTATCTTCGTCTTCTGCTTATTAGCGTAAATTTTACTTCCAGCAGAAACGGCTAGTTTAATTGCCGAAAACCACATGTTAGTACCAAGTTGCTGTTTTCTTTTTGTCTTTTAGCATTCTTTTAGTTCCTCTGATCTCAGTTTTGTCCCCTGTTGGTATGTAATTTCTTGGCATACCGTTTGCAGTGGTTAAAGATCTTGGATCCAACTCTATATTTTGAGAAGGAATGCTTATTTCAGACTGTGAAAAAGATTTATCTTTTTTATCCATAGTTTTCTCCTTATTTTATTTTAACTTACCTTAATTTTTTACTATTTGCTATCTATTTTCGCCTTCATACTTTTCTATTTCAATATTTGGCATCATTTTATCAACATTTGGTATTGATTTACTAAGAATTGTTTTTTCAATTGATGTATCAGCTCTCATTTGTGCTAATTCTGCAGTTTGATCAAGCTTTTCTTCATGCTCACGTTGATTCATCATTGCTTTCATCTTATCAAGGTTAATTCTCTCTTCACCTTCTTTTCTTTTTCTCTCATTATCTTGTGCTCGAAGGTCTAATTCTCTTGCTCTTAACTTAGCAATTGGATCATCACCAAAACCAGAGGTAACTTCTCTCTCTTCTTTCAAGAATTCTTCCATCATGTTGGCAATCAAGACAGCTTTTCTTGCTTCAATCTTTTGATTTAGCTGTTGAGCAGCTTGTCCTATCTGTGGATTAGCTTGAGCCATCTGATTCATCTGAGCTAGCTGTTGTAATTCTTCAGGAAACTCTAATTCAATTTGTTCTTGAGCCATAAGACTAATATGTTCAAAAATATTTTTCTCCATCGCAGCCATGATAACAGGATTGTTCTGTGCCATGTTAGTTGCCATAAAATTTAAGTGTGAAGTTATGTGTGCTCTATGATCTTGACCAGGGAAAGCTTGAAAATTTTTACCGCTTATTGCCATGATGTTTTCTAAACTAGGATCAAGTGGTTGAGGCTGTTCAGGTTTAAGTAAAACAGTATCAATATTTTTTACACCCAATGCTTCATACATATGTCTATACGCTTGATACATATTGTGCATCTGCGGGTTTGATTGTGCCAGCTGCAACTCTGTTTGTGCGAGGGAAATACGCTGAGTTTGAGAAAAGATGTTGGGATCAGCAACTGGCAATATATCTACTCTATCATCAAAGTCAGTTTGTTTAACTGTTCTTTGACCCCCAACTACGTCATACGGATATTCCGCTGGTAGATATAATTTGAATACTCTAGCTAATAATTTGAATTCGTTTTTTAAAGAAGAGTAAATTCTTTTGTGAATAGCAGACATAGTTCTACTGCCACGTTCTAGTAAAGCAACTGTAGTTCCAACTGCAGCTTGTTGATTGCCATCACCAACTTGTAAATCAGCAATCGATGCAAACCTTTGACCGGCTTGTACCACAATACCCATCAAGTTTAATAAGGTAGCTGATGGTTCTTTAAATGGTAACATCATAAATGAATCTTTTAAGTTTCCACCTGGTGCATCTACATCTCTAAATTCACCTGGTTGAATTGACTGTGCATCATCTCTAATTCTAATACCACGCATTTTAAATCCAGCGGGTAAGTTAGATAAAGTTCCTGCATCCAATAATTGACGGAGTGCGGCAGTTGCAGTTCTGCTTAAACCGCCAATCATGTGGATTAGACCAAAGCCATAAAAGCCTAGTCCTGGAAGAAATTTAAAATGAGTAAAGTATGGAATTTTATTTTTATCTGGATCACCAATTTCATAGTTACGTCTAATAGATAAAACATTTCTTGTAGACTCATCTACTGTTACTATGTAAGGAATTTTAATTCCTGAAGGATCACCTGATTCATCAGTATCCTCAAAACCTTCAATGTCTAAATTAACATGACATTCTAAAAGAGTGTAAACATCATCGTCTTGAGTTTTTCTTTGACCTTCTAGTTCTCTCTCTTTTTTCTCAACATCATCTTCAACTTGTCTTGGAGAACCAAGATCAATATCTAAATAGAAACCTGCTACTTGTTGTTTTCTTAATTCGTTCTTAGAAATTTTTACCCGATGGATGATTGCCTCTGCATCGTCTAATGAGGTAGCCGTGTAGGGTACAATCAAATCATCTGCCGGTACGAACTTTGATACTGCTTGTTTAGATAACTCATCATAATAAGTTTTCTTAAAAGCTGACCCTGCTAATGGAAGATAAAATAACAGTTGATCAAAGTCGGGCTCATAGTCTTTCATTTTTTCCATGAGCTCGTAGTTCATAAAATCTTTAACACGTTCTGCTTGTTGAGATTTTTGTTCACTTGGAGCACCAATCACAGCTGTTCTAACTGGACCATCTGCTGGAAGTAATTCTTTGTAAGCTAGCGCTTGAAATTGAGTAACAGCTTCTGCAAGAACTGGGTGAGTTGCACCTGAAGCTCCTTGAAAAGGTTCTGTTCTCATATCATATTTAAAACCTAATAAATCTAAACCTTGAGTGTAAGAACGTTCCCATTCTTTTCTACCCATTTGATAGTCTTGGTATTTTTGAGAAAGGTCTGATCCCATCTCATCTAAAACATTTTCTGGTAAAAATTCTGCTAAGTTTGCATAGTGCTCGTCGCCACCTTCTGGTTGCGCTGCTTGTGGATCAAAATCTATTTGTACTGATCCATCTTCTAATTCTGTTTTTTCTATGGGCCCTGGTGCCTGTTGCTCTTCTACTGCTACCTCTTGTACAGCTTCTTGAATTTGTTCTTCACCCGGTATAATTGCCGAGCCTCTTGGACCTTGCGTCAGGGACTTGTCTATTTTGTCTGCCATTTTTTATTTTCTCCAGTTTCACTGTCTTAACAGTATTATAGTTAATATTCAACCCTTGAGGCGTGGGTCCTGATTCAGGCGGCAGGAGCCAGGTTTTAGGGTACGTATGTTTTGGTTTCATCTTCTACACCTTTGTTTTCTTCTATAGTCTCTCTAAATCTTGTAGGAATACTTTGCAACATTGATTCAATACCTTGCTTTCTTTCCATTGCATTTTTTAAAAATTGTTCTTCTTCACTTAATGCAGCTTGCTCCAAAGCAACGTTTGCCATTTTACCAATATTAGGATTGTTCATAAACATAGATCCTGCACTTGCAGCGGCTTGAGAAAAAGGTGCTCCAGACATATACATCATTGGAAAATCTATTGCAGCGGCTATTGCATTATCTGCTTTACCAGGGAAGGCAGTGGTAAGCGCATCAATACCTGGTCTAATGCTTCTATAAGCGTTACCTGCATTTTTTATTTTTTGATTAAAAGAATCAAATAAATTTCTTATCTTAGACTTTTCTGGTTGCTCTACTTTATCTGCAGTGGTTACATTAGGTGTTTTTTTTAAAAGTTCTAAATCAATTTTCTTTTTACCTAGTTCAATAATTTGATTAGCTTGTTCTTTTGTAATTTTAGATAAATCTAAATCACCTAATTCACTTCCATAAGCCATTCCTTTTTTAGGATCAAAGGAAATATCTTTTGATTTTTTTACATTTCCTTTTTCATCAATATTTAATAATTCAAAATTAACTAAACCTTGAGCACTAGATCCTTTTAACTGACTACGTAATCCTTTCATTTTACTATTATAGTCTTCAATAAGTATTTTTTTATCTTCAATTGATATATTTTTACTTTTTAATTTTTGATTTAATTTTGTAAGAAGCTCATTTCTTTGACCTTCTATTTTTTCTACTATTGGGGAAGTATTAATTTCTGATGGTATCAAACCAAATCTACTTAAAGTCTGAGTAGTAAACTTTGGCTGACCGTGTTGAATAACAACATCTTTAGACATTGTTCCAGGAAATTTTTCTGTCTTATATTCTCTTAGAGCTCTGTAGATTCCATAAGGATCTTGTTTTTTATACATAGCAGCCTTAGCTCTTTTTATAGCTAGCTTTTCTTTTGAAGTTAAAAATGGAGTTACATTTTTTTGATACTCAGGGCTATCTGCTATTTGAGTTATTAAATCTTTTAATTTATTAATACCATCTTTGTCAGCAGGAAAATATTTTGTTTTTTGACCATCTAAAAAAGTATCCATTAACTCTTTGTATTGATCTCCAATTCTTAAACCAGCGGATTTACTTTTAGTACCTGTAGATTGAATACTTATACCTTTAATATCTTTTGTAATTTTTTTTAAATCATCAAAAGCTTCTTGGTCAACTTCATATACTCCAGTATTTTTTTTAGCTGCAGATGCGTCCCCAGCTTTTTTACCAGACTCTATATAAGAACTAACTTTAAAATCATCTCCTTCTTTTAAATATTTTCTGACAGAAGTTGTTGAAGATTTAGTTCCTTTAGCTATCTCCATTATAGTAGGAGCTGTGCCTTTTGCTTTTTTAAAATTTTCTACAAACTCTACAAGTTTAGTTTTAGTCCCTTCAGAAAATTCTTTTCTAAAAGATAACCCTGCATAAGGATCTCCAAATTGATTTATACCTATGCCTATGCCTGCATTAAAAAGATCTTTGTCATAACTTAACTCAGCTTCCACGGGATTTCCGTATATATCCTTATCCAAAAGACTTCTTGGATCAAAACTAAACTTAAGACCTAAATTTTTTGTAATATCTTTACCGAAACCAAATCTGGTATTTAAAAAGTCAGGGGTTGGATTGAAACGTATAGGTGGTGGTGTAACTTCAACTTGATCTCCTCCATCACCATCGCCACCATCTCTAAATCCTCCAGTTGCAGTGGTGCCTGGCGACATTGCTTTACCTTGCTTTGTATCAGCTAATGCTCCTTGAAAAAAATTTGATCTAGGCAAAACATTTTGTTCTTTTAAATAATCGTCGTAATATTTTTTTCTATCTTTAATAAAATCAATACCTTCTTCCATTGTAACAACACCTTCTTCAACAGCCTTGTTTAATTCTTTCTGCATTAAGTCTACAAGAAAACCATTAGAAGATTTTTCAGTTCCATATACACCTTGTAATAAAGTGTCTGTTTTCTTTTTAAATTCTAATGCGTTGTAAGGTTTCTTTGGTGGAGGTGTGCCATCGGCAAAATTCTCACGTCGTACCAGATACGACATCATCTCGTTGTACTCGTGAATTTTCAATTTACAGTCCTAGTATTGCTGCTAGACCGCCTGATTGTTTTTTTTCTCTTGGGAGAACCCCTTTACCAATTAAAATATCTTCTTGTGTAATTTCTCCATCACCTGATAGATCAGGGAAAGAACCGCCAGCTAAAGTAATTCTAGATTTGTCATCTTCAACTAACTCAGCCATCATTTTCATTTCAGGGTTTTTAGCTGTACCCATTCTCATCTCATAAAATTCTTTTATTTCATCTAATGAGTTTGGCTTACGTCCTTTTGCTCTAATAAATTCTTTTACGATTGCTTCAATTGTAATTTTAGGATCAATTGATGCTTGATCACTCATAGCTTGATCTCTAAATTGTTCAAAAGACATAGGGTCTTGACCCATCTCTAATACTTCAAATCTGTATTTTTGATATTCTTCCATTAGCATTGGATCTTCTCTGTCTGCCATTTGCATGATCCCTGAATCCTGAGCCCTGACTTGTTCACCCATAGGCACGCCTTGGTCTTTCATTAATTCGATTGTATCTAAGTCTTCTTCTTGAAACTCTTCAACTTCATCGCCAGTTGCATACATGTTTCTCATAATTCCTCCGTTAGCCTTTTTTTGTGGATCCTTAATTTTTATATTATTACCTTTTATGTAATCAGTCAAGGTTGCATACCCTTGATTATCACGCTCGAAAGCATCTATAATATCTTTGTACTCTTCTTCCATCAATAATAAGTCCTCTGTTGTGGAGGCATTTTTTCCTCCTCATAATCTTCAGGATGGTTTATTAAACCTCCCTGTCTAAATCTCATAACAGCTTGGGTCATAGAGTCCACTAGATCATCGTGATCTCCATAAGGAAAAGCTGCACATTCCTCAATGACTTCTTGCGCAAAGTCCATATCTTTGGGCGCCCATATCAGTCCCGACTCAAAGAGCGGAGATACTGCGTTTACCCTCGTGTGTTTATCGTTACCACGAGATGGTGAAAAATTTATAACAGGAATACCCATCTTACGCAACTCATAAGTTAATGGAAGCCCTGATGCCTTACTCTCGATTATAACGGTTTCTGGATTCCAATATCCATACTGCTCCATTGCAATACGCCGGAGTTCAGGGAATTCATATCTACCTTTTAATGCATCAACTAATATTAAACTTGGTGGAGAATCTTCATTCTCTTGAAAAACGCCCCAGGTGGTTATAGCAGAATAATCGGCAGTTTCTTTTTTCATAAAAGCTGTATCGTAAGATTGTATGATGTGTTGTAGTGGAGGCATTTCATCTTTCTCCCAATCTTTCCACCACTCACGTTTTATTAATGCACCTTCTTCTGAAGTAGGATTCTGCATGTATTGTGCATTCCATTTAGTTAAAGGGATAGAAGCCTTTACTGATTCTAAATCATCTAACTTCCAATACTCTGGCCAAACAGGTTTACCTGATGGCAGGATAGCAGGGAATTCTACCACTTCCCATTGATCAGCTTTAACCCCTTGTTGAGCTTTTAATAATCTCCCTGTTAAATCTTTTTCATTCCATCTTGTCATGATGACAACAATTGATCCACCAGGTTGAAGACGTTGACGTGGACCAGAAGTATACCACTCGTAAGTTCTCTCAAGGGCTTGGTTGTTCATAGCATCTTGTTCAGTATGTGGGTCATCAATAATTAGTAGATCAGCTCCCCGTCCTGTAATAGCAGAACCAACACCGGCAGCATAATATTCTCCACCTTGTTCAGTTTCCCATTTACCAGCGGCTTGAGAATCTGGATTAAGTCTAGTTTTAAATACTTGTTTGTATTCTGGTGAGTCCATTAAAGATTTAGCCTTACGACCAAACCTTACAGATAATTCAGTTGTGTTAGTGGATTGAATAATTTTTAGTTTAGGATTTCTACCAACCATCCAGGCAGGCAAAAGGTAAGAACCAAATTCAGACTTAGTATGTCTGGGTGGCATGTTAATAATTAATCTTTTAATTTTACCTTGAGCAAGTTGATCAAACTTATTTGCAATTCTTTGGTGATGTTCACCTTCAATAAAATCTGGCCAAACATGTTTTACAAAATCCATAAAGTTATTTTGTATTCCAGCAGTTTTTTTCTTTTCACCATACTGCGCAGCTAGTAATGAAAATTGTCTTCTAACATCAGCAGGTAATTTTTCGAAGTTCTTTAACTTATCTTTATTTATCATTTGAAAAATTTTTTCTAGAAAATTTTTACACTATTTTTTTAGAAAGTAAAAAAGTATTATAAGGCTTTAAACGTATGAAAGCTGGCATAAATACAAACTATTGGGACCCCTTTTATAAAAACAAAAAAACCTTTTTAGAAAAAAAAGCAAAACCCATAATGGGTCTGGTACCTCTATCAATCATAAGAACCCAGCTGCTTTCCGTGCACGTACTCACAGCCGAGCTAACTCCAGGTTGCTACCTTGCGGTCACTGCTTACGTCCAGGGAAATGCCATAGGCAAGATGTGTACGCCCTTGAGCTATCAAATTCTCTTGATGCCTGGCGCACAACCTATGCTTGTATGCAAGGAATGCATAGGGTGTGCGCTTGGCTACTAGTCTAACAGAACGTAGTATTCATCAACAAAGTTCTTTTGGAACCATGTCAAACCTTTTTGTACTGTGCTGAAATCCTCAACACGCTCTGCACCAATGATAGTGTCATAGATTGCTACAGCAAATGCAGGGAGCTTGGCACCTGCTGAATAGTTCTCGTCACTAAATCTATTTAGTACTGTTATTTCTTTAATTGGATCTGCACCAAAGTAACATTGGTTAAATGGTTTTGGTATTGTGTATGTTTTATTTTTGTATTGTATTTGCATTTCTACCTTTCTGTTATATATCCTACTATATCCTATATTCTATGCGTTGTCAACCCTTTGAATAGAATATTCTGGACCCCACCTATCTTCATCGTTCTTGACCTTGGCATAACCTTGGCTCTCTCGTCTGTGTCTGATAAACTCTATCGGTCGACCATGCTCAATATTATCCATGTTAACTTCTAACCATTGCATTTTACAAGATTGATTACAAAAATATCTATCGCCATTTATCGGAGTATAACCCCACGTGGTAGGCGACCTATCCATATTAGCATATGCATAACGACCTCTAATCACACCTCTAGATTTTAAAAATCTATCTGTTGTAACTTGTTCATGGCAATTTGGTCCTTGGCAAAAATGTTTATTTGGCATTTAGTACCTCACTTTCCAACTACCCTTGGCAGTTCTATATCCGTCTTTGTCTATATCAAAGTAAGTCATTAAGTTTGCGCCTTGCTTACTTGTCCAATATCTTGACTTGTCTGTCCACTTTCCATCTCTTGTGATATGTTTCTTATCTTTGTTTGAGTAGTAAGTTATTTTGAATGTTGTGTTTTCTTGCATTTCTACCTTTCTGTTATGTATAGGATAATATCATATTACCCTATACATGTCAACCCTTAATTTAAACTTTCTTCATATTGTTTTCTTGCCAATATTTTTGCCTCTCTTGTGTTGGCTGATTGTTTGTTCTTCATGCCCTTAATCATACTTGCTAGATTACTAGGGTTGTAGATTGTCAATCCTGTTGAGTTGGTTCTAATTAACTCGGCCTCATCAACTTGAATACCTAGTTCAGTTGCAAGTTCAATACCCTCACTAAGATATCTGTATGCTTTCAAACCAATTTTTAATTGATCGCATTGTTTTTGAATCGTATCAATCCATGTTTGGTGCTTTGATACAACATTAGCTTTTGCAATTCTCCAATTCTCAAATTGAGTGTACTCATCTTTGGTACATGCTATTGCTCTTGATCTACAATAAGAAGTTCCAATGACATCAAGATAGTATGGGTCATCAAATGTTTTAGTCATACCAACATTATCACTACTATTGTAGTGGCCACCATAACCCAATGCTTTCATACACTCATCAACATGTTTGGTTTTGTGTGGGTTATCTTTGTTTTCTTTTTGTTGTGCAAAGATATCTGGGTTGCAATCCATAGCTTTTAAATCTTCTCTAAAATATGCAACTGCAAATTTCTTGCCGTCCTCGTGTCCATACTCACTACCATTTAGATTACCAAACAAACCAAAATCAAAGTGTGATTTAGTTTCTTTAGTGTCGCCCTCATCATCAGTATCTTCGTTATGTGCAAAGTAAAAACATTTATCTTTTGCTACAACATCACAAGGGTCGCCATATTTCTTTTTGAAAGTTCTTAATACTGCAACATCTTCTGGTGGATATGATCTTGCAACAACTTCTTTTGCAAGTCTAATTGCAC
>Ga0209535_1002046_pt1 | contig 13260 bp, 9 predicted proteins | sample LinPmetageLP28_FD_184041 | JGI IMG/M metagenome (GOLD analysis project Ga0209535, IMG submission 184041) | Marine viral communities from the Pacific Ocean - LP-28 (SPAdes) (version 2) | ecosystem: Environmental > Aquatic > Marine > Oceanic | place: Pacific Ocean | collected 2009-08-22
GATAATAAAAACTTTTTACACCCTGTTCCCAACCAAATATAAGCAATTCACTAGCCTGTTTTGGTGGGCATTTCGGAGATACCATAACATTTAAGCTTTGTCCTTGATCAATGAATTTCTGTCTTTGGGCTGCTTGAATCACGACTTCTTTTTGAGAGATTTCTCCAAAAGTCTTAAATACAGCTTTCTCTTCCTCTGAAATAAAATCTAGATGCTGAACAGAACCTCCTTTGACAAGGATAGATTTCCAAGTACTCTGGGTATTTTTTTTCTTCTCTTCCAACAAGGATTCTAGGTAAGGGTTCTTGTATGTGAACTTACCTTTAGCTAAATCTTTTGTGAAATAGTTACTGTTTAAAGGTTCTATAGAAGGAGATACTTGCCCTAAAATAAATGAACTGGAAGTGGTAGGGGCTATAGCCATTGTTGTCATGTTTCTTTTCCCGTATCCTTCTAGATGCTCTGGCTCACCAAATAAAACAGCTAATTCTTTTGTGGCTTTATCGCATTTTTCTGAAATAGTTTTATGAATTTCAGAATTTAAAAACTTAGCGTCTATGCTCTCGAAAGAGATCATTTTTGATTGGAGATAGGAATGCCAACCCAAAACACCCAAGCCTAAAGCTCTTTGTTTTTTTGCAAAATTGTGGGAAGCTTTCATGAAAGGAATACCCTTGGTTTTTTGGATATACTCCTCCATAACCGCATCTAAAAAGTAAGTTAAAGTCTCTACAGCATCAGTCTCTACAATTTCATCCCACTTCAGTAAGTTCAGTGAGGATAGACAACAAACAAAAGACTCTTCTTCAGATGAGTGCAAGAATATTTCGCTGCAAAGATTAGAGGCGTGAATTTTAAGTTTTTTATCTTTGTAAGGTTTCGGAGCATTGGCGTTCGCAGTATCTGTAAAGAAAATATAAGGGTAACCAGTTTCGAATCTTTTTTTGACTACATTAGCCCAAGTGGAACGTTTTTTCCTATCTCCTTCAATCATAGACCTCATCCACTCGTCAGTAATACAGACAGCAAATGACATTTCTTGGATAGCGTTTCCCTCTGATCTAATCCTAAGAAATTCTGAAATATCAGGATGGTCTATCGGTAGGTAAGCAGCGAAAGATCCTCTTCTGACATTGCTTTGAGAAACAACAGATGTGACTTTATCAAAAAGCTCCATGAAGTGAATAGGGCCACTAGATGTTCCCCCAGCAGAAATATCTGCGCCTCTAGATCTTAAGTCTCCAAAATAAGCTGATGTTCCTGACCCATGTTTGGTTTGCATGCCAACTTCAGCTTGCTTGTCGAGAATAGCATCCATGCGGTCTTCAATATACACCCCATTACAAGATATAGGTAGACCTCTTTCTCTTCCGAAGTTAGCCCAAATAGGACTAGATAAAGAATAAAACCCTCTAGAAAGATAATCCTCAAATTTATCTGCGAAACCTTTTATTTTAAGAGATTTTCCCGCAGCTACTGCTATGTCATGCCCTCTTATTTCGGCGGTTTCACCAGTTTGAAGATAACCTCTTTTTAAAAAGTCGCGAGCGTCTTTGTTAAGCCATTTATATTTTTTCATTAAAAAAGATCGTCAGCGTCAAATGTTTGAGAATTTTTTGAATATTCCACTGGTCTTGAGTGGAAAAAATCAGTGGCATTATTGCCCATCAATTCCTCTTCGAACCACATTGTATCTTCCAACAATGAAGTGTCAACATCAAACGCCGAATGAAAGCCGATTTTTTCTAAAGAATCATTAATTCTATTTTTGATAAACTCTTTTAGAATATCGGCATTCAATCCTTTTTCATTAAAACCATTGATCATCCAATCAACAATTTCACTTTCTGCTGAAAATGCAGCCTTGGACTCACTAGCAACTCTATCTTCTAACTCCTCATCAAACAAATCAGGATGTTCGCTGCGAATAGTATTTATAATTTTGATTCCAGCTAAAGCATGAATATTTTCTTCGTTACGAGTATACTTTACTTGCTGGCCAGTGTCTTTGAGAACATTCCTGTAACGATTAAACCAATTAACGATATAAAACTGACTAAACAAAGATACATTTTCTACGAAAAGAGTAAAAAGTATAATTGAATAAACATACTGTTTTTTGGAGTCTTTGTAAAATTTGTGATTATATTTCCGAAGGTATTTCACCCTACCCTCAATGAAGTCAAGCTCCAAGTTCTTCTCAAAAACATCCTCTAGACCCAATACCTTTAATAACCTTTCGTAAGCATTGTTGTGAATCACTTCAGTATTAGCCATTACATAGCCTAAATCAGTTAAGCTTGGGTGTGGCAAATTATCTCCGAGTTTGCTCCAGAATTTTTTTACTGCCACTTCAATCTGACCAATCGCAGAAAGAGTCCTGATGACCATTTCTTTTTCGTCTGCTGATAAATTTACGTTAAAATCTTGAATATCACTGCTAAAACTAAATTCTTTGTCGGTCCAGAAACCGTTGTGCATTGCCTCAATAAACTCCTGCGCCCAAGGGTAGTGGTCGGGCTTCCTCGATACTTGTTCTTCAAAAATCATGGTTAAAAGATTTTACACTTAGACCTGATCGAAGGCAAGCTCAAATACAATATTTCGGAAAAAAAATTTTTGTTGACAAAATGTTTTGGGTTCATATAATAACCGTGAAACGGGATAAACGTAATTCTTACCCATAACGGTATAGATAAAGTAATACGTTATACTGTATCGTGTACGTTTTATAAATATATTATAAAATATAATCAGATTTTTTTAATTTCTGTGGAAAAAGGAAATACAGACGATAGAATTGGTTCAGTGGAAAGCGATCTGACACTAATTTCTAAAATACAAGACGATAATGCCGATCAGGAAAGCCTTATAGCTTTGGTAGATCGACATTCTGGGATATTTCACACGATGGTTAATCATTTTATGTCAAGCCCTCAATGTGTCTTGGACAAAAATTTAATTGTCGAGGATAAAGAAATGACAATTTATGATTCTGCTCTAAATTACGATCCTTCTAGGAACACTAAATTCTCTACTCACTTAGCTAACCAGACCAAGTGGAAGTGTCTTAATGCGTTGAACAAGAAGAAGAAAAACAGGGAATATTTTATCGACGATGAAAATACTTACATAGAGCCTAGTTGTGATTCTTTTATCAGAGATATCAACAAAGAAGAGGCTTTAGATGTCTTTGAAAGGTGTTTAGAAAACGAAGAAGACGAAAGAGTCAAAAAAATAGTTGACATGCGTTATGGATCGACTAATAATAAACTCACTCCTTGGAGATCTATAGCTGAAAATCTTGACTTGAGTATCCAAGGATGCATTAATATCCACAACAAATTTATTAACAAAGTAAAAAAAGAAGCAAATTATGTATAATTCTATTACAGCCGCAGCATATCTGGTTAAAGACCCAGAAGTAAGAACGACCAACAATGGTAAAAAAGTAGTCAGCCTAAGAGCTGGTATCTCCACATCCAATGCAAAAACTAAGTGTTTCGTAGATGTTGAATATTGGGACAAGACAGCAGAGATTGCTGAAAAATACTTGTCAAAAGGCAGAGAGTTTATTGTGAATGGAGAACTTTGCATGTCATCTTGGGAAAAGGATGGTAAAAAATTCAGCAAATATTTTGTTCGTGGAAAAGATCTTCAGTTTTTAAGTTCTAAAAAGTCCGAAGGAGACGGAGACAATAGCTCAAGTGATGTTAAAGGTGACGATGTTCCATTTTAATGAACTTAATATTAGAAGCTCCTTTAAATAGTTTAAGCTTTGGTAATGTTAGTTTCAACATTATTAGAGAGCTTCATAAGCTAGACGTAAATCTGGGCATCTTTCCGACAGGTGACCCAGATTTATCCGCTTTTGATGTGAGCGATGATCTTTCTAAATATATTGAAGATGCTGTAAACAATAGATGGAAATTGATTTCGAAATTGACACCCACCTTTAAACTATGGCATTTAAATGGTTCTGAAAACAGAAAGACTAAAGATCAACATTTGTTTTCATTTTATGAATGTAGTGAACCTACAGAACTAGAAACAAAGATAGCAGGTCTTCAAGATACTGTTATTTTTTCTTCTAAATACGCCCAAAATATTTTTGAAGAAAAAGGTCTTGCAAATACTAAGTTTATTCCTCTTGGTTTTGATGAAGATTTTTATGTCACTGGAAAAGAATATCTAAAAGATGTTATTCATTTTGGCCTCATGGGGAAATATGAGAACAGAAAGCATACTAAAAAGATTATACAAACTTGGTTAAAAAAGTATGGTAACGATCCCAAGTATCAACTTTCCTGTTGTGTAAATAATCCCTTTTTTAATCAAGAACAGATGCAAGGAGTTTGGAATGATGTCACACAAGGGGTAAACTACAACAATCTAAACATCATCCCAAGATTAGCTAAAAATTCTGAAGTAAATGAGTTTTTAAATGCTATAGATATTGACCTTACTGGTCTATCTGGAGGAGAAGGCTGGAACATACCAGCTTTCAATGCTACTTGTTTAGGTAAGTGGAGTGTAGTTTTAAATGAAACATCTCACAAAGATTGGGCTACTGAAGATAACTCAATTTTGATTGAATCATCTGGCACAACACCCTGTGAAGACGGAGTGTTTTTTACTAAGCAAAATGATTTCAACAATGGTGTTTTTTATACATGGTCTGAAGATGAAGCTGTCTCCGCTATGGAAAAAGCTGAATCTAAAGTAGGACAGGTTAACACAGAGGGTGTCAAAATGGGAGACAATATGACATATAAGAAAACCACTGAAGCTATTTTATCCCTTGTTTTTGGCGAAAAATAGAATGGCATAATAAATGTTAAGTAGATAAGTATGAATACATTAATCAACAACATTCTTAACGATATTAACAAAACAACTAAAACTCACCCAGTTAAAGAATCTGGAGATGTTTATGCCGCAGAATTCGAATTAGCTGGGTTCTGCAAAAAAGATGTAGATATTAAAGTCACAGATAATATCTTAACAGTAGATGCTAAAACTGAAGGTAGGAAAAAATCATATCAACTATTTCTTTATGACTTAGTAGCAGAAGATCATATCTCTGCCTCGTTGAAGAATGGTCTTTTAAAAATAACTCTCCCCAAAAAGGCAATTGCGGAGGCAAAAAAAATAGATATTAAATAATGGCTATTTATGTTTATAGACATCCTGAAACAAAAGAAGAAAAAGAAGTCTTCCAAAAAATGGATGATGAACATGTTTATTCAGAAGATGGTGTTGAATGGGACAGGGTTTTCTCTGTCCCACACGCATCCATAGATAGCTCTATAGACCCTTTTAATAATCAACAATACATTGACGCTACTCACAACAAAAAAGGCACTATAGGCGATATGATGGACCTGTCTGCTGAATTGAGTGCGAAGAGAGCAGAAAAATCTGGAGGTTTAGATCCAGTAAAAGAAAAGTTCTACGACAATTACAAAAAAGAACGTAAAGGCGCAGAACATCCGAACAGAATTAAAGAAAAAGGTTACAACAGCAAAAATATTAAAATCGATTACGATTAATAAGTGCTTCCGCTAAACCTTAATCCTTCCTCTTCTGTAACTGTAAAACTAAAACTTGCGTCAAAAGTCATTTTATCATTTATTGGCATTCCGTAATTATAAGAGTCTAGTTTAGCTTTTTGTATTTCATATATCATTTTTTTGTCTCCTGAAGCCAATACTAGCTGAAAGTCATACTTTCTGTCATCGCTTAAAACACCTGTTATAAATCCCTCATCAAATCCCGAGACTAAAGAAGAAACTGAAAAAGTTCCTTGAGCTGGGAATTGAGCTTTTCTATTGTAAGCAAAATCATTTCCTAATCCATATGATGAAACTCTAGACAGCGAGACTTGCATGTCTACAGCTTGTATAAAGTGTATCCCAGATAAACGTTGTCCTCCTACTTGCAAATTTTGCAAAGTAACGTTGCTTTGAGGATCTGTAGGATTAATTATCGGGGGATTTCTATCGCTGTTTGTTTGCGGATCAATTTGAAATAAAGACCTTCCGACATTATCGTTATTTCCTCCAGTTAAATTAATAGAGGGCATTTCCATAGAAGTTCCTGTCAAGTGCTCGAAAACCATATTAGAACAAATATAACTAGTAGACACAGAAGGCAATGTTCCTATCCCATAAGACAAACTATAAGAAACAGGAAAACAATTACCGAAAGCCATACAATCAAATCCTGTTAAATCGAAAGGATCTTCGTTAAATTTAATAGAATCAAAAGCATCAATATTCCCAGTTTCAGGAGTGTTAACTACATAAAAGTTTGTCGCTCTTTCAGAAACACCTGAAAACATATTTCCATATGTTGAAGTTCCTAATGCAGCACTTTTAAAGTTGCCATGATTTTCATTTCCAAAAGAAAGTTCTGGTATATAAGTGAAATTCAACTGCACATCAGGCTGTTGTGTCATCTCTTTTAGAGATAAATCTTGAGTGCCTAATTGTTTTAATTCTTGTCTAGGAAAACTAACGGAATAACTAAAATTCTGAACCAGTTTATACAAAACAACATCTAAATTCAATTCAGAAAAAGATGGTCCGTTTTGTACAAATACAGCAGCGTTTGGGCTTTTTATTGATACTCCTCTACTCATTTTATGTTCCTGTTGGAATTACACCCAAAGGGTCTTCTACAAAATCCACTGTCAATGTATTAGAATTGACATAGTTCCAAGTGTGCGTCCATTTCGGACAATAGTAAACTTTTGGTCTGTTGTAAACAGAAGGTATTTGGTGTTCAAATCTTCTGTAACCACCTTTGTTTTCTAAAAAGTGAATCATGCTTTTGGTTTGGGAATCAGAAATATTACCAAAAGTATAATTAATATTAAAAGTAGAGATGTTGTCATTTGTTTTTATCCTTTGTCTAAAAGAGTTCTTATACTGTAAAACATCTGCTTTTATAGTTACATTATTTTGTGTTCCTATATCTGGCTCAAAAAAGAATTTTTGGCTCCACATAGAGGATACTCCTGTAGGACTATTACTTTCTGTAGAGCTATGGTCTCCAGTGCAATAATAAAAATTATCTAATTTATTTTCATTTAAACCAGAATATATAACATTATATTTTTTATAACTTGAACTCGGGGTCCAACCATTAAAATCTAAGTTAGCAAAGCAGCCCATGCCTGACCACTTTAATAAAGTAGGAGCATGATCTACGCTTATGGTCGATGCTACTTCGTAGTGTTGGTTATTAACAAAATTAATAGCATAATTATTACAAAAACCTGTTACTGTTTTATATATATTTGAAGAATCAGGAGTGAAAGGAATATCTTCTACACCCGATTGATTTTCAAAAAATACAGCTAATCTTTGGGCATTAGTTTCATTTACATCATACTTTACATTAAATTGAGCAGTTAAACTATTTACTGAATAAGGAACTAAATTGTAATAAAAATCATCAGTATTATAGCTATGATTAGTAGCTTCGAAGTTAACTTGTGATCCATAAACAGGAGTAAGACCTAGAGCACCAATCGTAGAAGGAACGGTAATTCCAGAGATATTATTGTCTCTATTATAAAATAAACTCTCACTCATTGGCTTCCTATATAGTTAAGTGTTAAACGAACTGCACCATCAGAACTAGATGTCAATTGTTCTGAAACAAGAGAAGCATTTGGTATTGTCAAATTTTGTAGTATATTACCAGCTCTTCCTTTTATAGAAAAAGAAACACTTTTATTTTCTCTTGTATTTAAAAAATCAAAACCGCTTTGTAAAAATATATCGTCTACTTCCATTTGAACTGAAGCAGAATATTGAATTGGATTTATATGTTTAACCTCTGTTGGAGTTTCAGAACCAATACTATAATAAGGTTTCTTATTTACAGTTAAAGAATAATCAAAACCAATAACTCTATTACTTGTGCTATTATCACAGGTTGCAGTTATAGATCCTTGGCTTGGTATGTAAATAGGAGTTTCAAAACCAATTATTGTCCCACTAGCGTTTACACCACTTTTCATTTCATCATAAACAGTAAATGATGTGTTAACTTTAGGAATAGCTCCGACAGCACAATTGACGGAATAAGAAGATAAATATCCATCAGTAAACCCATAAGAAGCATTATTATTATAATTAAAACTTCCTTTCATAACTTCAGATGCGCCTGTAAAATCTAAAATAGGGTCTTCATAAATCAGATTTCTAGAAAAAGAAACCGTTTGATTTGTAGCGCCGCCTACTGTTGTTAAACCACGGATTGATCCTAAAGGAGCTAAAACGTTACTGCTATTGGAATAACCTATATCAAGACTTTCTACCCCCGAAAGCTCTCTCGCTGATGGACTTCCATCCGCTCCTGATATAAAGAAGTGGCAGTCGTAATTTAATGTTGTGTCATACATTATGCTTTAGCTTGTCTTAAAGATCCTCCTAGTCTCTTTTCATCATCAATAACTTGTTTAACAACATCTCTTATTCTACCCGCAAGATTTTGGCTTTCCTCATCTCCATTTCCGTTTTCACTAGATGTTCCATCCGAATTTACAGTAATGTTAATTACAGTTTCTCCTTGGTTATCAGAAACAGAAATTAATTCATCAAGCTTGTTTATAACAGCTCCTCCATCTCCAGCACCACCACCAGAATTCATAGAGGATAAAGCTCCTCTACCTATCTTTTGGGTCGCTGCTGCGTTCATCACAAACTCTCCTCCTGATAACATAGCAGGAACAGTATCTACTCCCGCTGCATAAGGTATAGATCCTCCTGTAGCGCGTCCGACCATAGCTTCGATGTAATTTCCATGAGCATCAAATGGAGCACCCGCAATACCAGCAGAGGCATTGTAATTACCATTAGAACCAGCATTGCTAAAAGTATAAGGTTGCATTCCAACAGGTCGATCTGTAGCGCTCCTACCATGTGATCCTAAATTTGGTGAACCGCCCCCTATATTAGATAAGTCTGCTGTTTTACCGCCATTAAACATGCTATTCAAACCAAAGGATATAGCGAAGGATGCTATAGAACCGAGTAAAGCTTTGTTAGCTTGCTTCTCCTGTTCTCTCATTTGTTTTTCTTTATTTACCTGTTGCACATATAATCCAAATGCTGAACTTTTGCTTGCTTGCTCTTGTGCAAACTGTGGGCTGTTCCTACGGCCAAACATTGTAAGAGCTGCACTTTGAGGCTCTAGCGCAACAGAGGCGAATCCAGCCCCACCAGAAACAGAATCAAAAGCTCCAGTTGTGAAAGATTGAGTCGCGAAATCTAAAAGATTTTTCTTACCCTTCATTGCTCCTTGTCCATAAGTTCCTGGAGTAAACAAACCCCCTCGATTCATCATTGGTATTTGCCCTTCGTTAAGAGATGACATGAAACCTGCTCCATATTTTTGAACAGCCCCTTTTTTCATAACAAACTCTCCACCAGTCAAAAGAGCTGGAACATCATCTCTAGCTCCAGATCCTCCAGTAACTGCACCTCCAGAATTAAACTTAAAACCACCAAAATTTAATAGTCCACCCAAGAATCCTCCTCCTGATCCTGCTCCTTCTCCGATTATACTATTAACAGCCTTTTGCATTAAGGCTTGAGATAAAGTATTGAAGAAATCCCCAGCAGCACTTCTCAACAACCCGCCTAAATCCTCTCCTTTAGCGATAGCGTCTGTCATCGCTCTCCCTATGTTTTGGGCAAATTGAGCTGATGCATCTATTATCTGACCTGAAAATTCTTCTGATTCATCAAGAAGTCTTAAACCCTCAACATCCCCAGCTTTCATCAAGTCAGATCTTTCTTTAAAGTTCCTGTCTGCTAATCCTCCTTTAAACCTAGTAGCTGGATCAGTAGACAACTGCGAGTCTAATAAGTTACCTACTCTAGAATCTCTTAGAGCTTTAGCTCGATCTTGTAGTAAGAATCCAGCGTCAGGTAAACCTTTAATAGCGTCTGTATTTGCTCTTGCTGCTTGAGCTGAAGCTAACGCAGCCTTTGCATTTTCAGTTGTGGCTTGCTGGTTTTGTTGTAGATCTAGTTTTAATTTTTCAATTATATCTGCTCTTCCTCCTTCTTCTAGGCTAGCAAACAACTTTTTGTTTATACCTTTGAATTCGTCAAGGTCTTTAGAATCAAAAAATTCTAATAGTTTCTTTACAGTGTTTATATTGTTATCATCGAAAAAACGCCTAGCTTCAGTGCTTCCTTTTCGCCCATCAGGTAATCCCTTTTTTTCGAATAAGGAACCAAATTGATTAGCCGCTTCATCGCGAGCCGATTCAAACAGCTGGCGCTGATTTATTTTATTTGTAACGCCAGCTAATTCTATATTATCATTAGCATTTTGTAGAGCTATTTGCTCTTGCGAGAATCCAGTTTGTAAACCTAAACCTCTATTTGTTATTCTATTTTGGATTTGAGCTTGTGTCCTTAATAAAGGATCTAAAACTTTATTAGATTTTTTAGTCTCGGTTAAATCCAAATCAGAAGATTCAGCGAATTCTATTTTTCCTTGTCTCAATAGTTCTTCAGTAACTTTTTTCTCGTTTTCTAATCTTTTTAATGTTACTGATAATTGCTTTTCGCTTAATCCTATGTTGTTTCTAAGTGAAATTAATTGATCATTATTTTCTGAAGTATTTTCCTCTAATACTTTATTAGTAGCTTCGATTATACTTTGTCTTTCTCCTTCACTTATTACTCCATCTCTAGAAGATTGTTCTATTAATCTTTCTAAATTTACCACGGAGTCAGTCCTAGTGGTGAGTTCTCCTGTAAGACCTACTAATTTAGTTACATTACTTAAAGTATTTTGTCTTGATTCATTTTGAGCTTCCAATACTTTAATTTTAGCTTGTTCTCTTGCTATCTCTGAATCACTTAAACCTTCGGAAGCTTTTTTGAACGCAAGATCGTTTTTAGCTTTATCTAAAGCCGATTCGTTAAGTTTAGCAAGCTCAACGGCCATTCTAATTCTTTCTTTCGCAGCACTAGAAGCCATTCTCTCTGCGAACTTTTGTGCTTTTAGCTTCGCATCGGCTGCTTGTTTTTCTTTTAATTCTAATTCTATAGATTTTTGTTTTTCTTTATTTTTCTTTTCAAAAATATCTAATAAAGCGTCTTGGATCATAGCGACTTCCTGATCATTCGCGATCAAAGCTCCTTCTCGCATAGATTTGGAGCCTTCTCTTACTTCGCCAATTTCTGTCATTTCCATGTCAGCTTTTCCTTCGTTGAGGCTTGTAGCAGCTTTTTCTCTAACTATTTTCTCTACCTCTTTAACGGCATCAGGGACACTTGTTCCACTTTGAACCATAGCAGCAACAGCTTGTTCAGCAAACTTTTTTAGAGTTTCTTGCTGGCTTTGTGTCACCTGAACCGTTCCTGCCGCTTGATCCAATGCAACTGCTTGAGTAAATAATTTACCTTGATCAAAACCGTCTGACAGACCGAAAGACAACGCTCCTCCCGCTTGCATAAGAAGCTGCTTGAAAAATCCATTATCGCCTCCGAAAGATTCGTTGAGTTCTTGATTTACTTTAACTTTTTCCACATTGCTTAAAGTGTCTAAAGAAAGAGCTGCGTTTACTGCGGCATCTGCCATTTTTGCAATTGCTAAAGTATTAGCTGATGTAACTCCAGTCGCATCTTCATTCATTTTTCCAAAAGCCTCTACCATAGCAGCAGCGCCTCCAACCGCAGCCCCAATAATACCGATCTTACCAAGCGTTTTTCCAAATCCAGTTACGTCCCCTGCGGCGTTAGTCATGGAATCTCCAAAACTTTTTAGAGCACTACCTGCAAAAGCTGCTGTTGTGACTCCAGATAAACCTTCACTTAATCTATTCATGAAAAGGCCAAACCCTTCTGTCGCTCCTGAAGTCGCTCCTGTCAAAGCAGACATAGCTATTTGGGCGGCGAAGATTCCACCTAACATATCCCTTTGACCTTTTACATTTTTATCACTTTGATTAGTAGAATCTTTAAGAGATTTTGTATAATCTTTTTGAGCCTTGATTGTTTCTCTATCAAAAGCACCGAAACTACCTTGTCTTCTAATTTTAGATGTCGGATTTTTACCAAAACCTAATTCTGTAGATCTTCTAGCGAAGTTTGGTATAGCTCCAGTAGGCTCGTCTCTTGTGTTTGTGACAGCAAGACCCATTGGATTTCCAGCATTTCTTAATGTTGGATCTTGATTGATTCTTATCTGATTGATTGGAAGACCTGCGGCTTTTTCTCGTGCTATTGCATTTTCTAATCCACCAGCGAAATTTGGTATATAACCAGAAGCGCTTTGGAATCTTTTGTTTAGGAGCTGATCCCTTCTCCTCATTATAATAGGATCAGCCTTATCTTTAAAACCCCTTTTGACATTATCCTTACTATCAAACCACGAAGGATGTTTTTTTCTAACTTCAGATTCAGCCATGTTTTTGGCATTCATCCGTTTTTCAGCAGCATCAAACTTACCTGCTCTTCTTTCTTTTATAACTTTTTGATAAAAACTTTTTATATTATCTGGAGACAAACCAACTTTAAAATCTCCTGTATTTTGACTACTTGGTATGCCAAAAAACTTTTTTATTGTTTTTAAATTTTGACCTGATCTTACATCAAAATCTCCTCCCTTTTGTCTTTGTGCTGCTTTATAATCAAGAGAAGAAGCTATAGCCACCTCAAAAGCTGAACCTATCACTCCCCTTAATGCTCCTTTTGCTCCGCGAGTATTTTCAAACCCTTTTTCTATCTCTTGAGGATTTGCTGTTCTGCCTAAAGGCTCTAGTCTATGAGTATACTCGGAAGCTTGTTTAAAGACTTGATTTGAAATCATATCTTCAATTTTAGCTTCTTTAGCATCACTCCCATCTTTAACTGCGGTTGAGAGAGGTCCACGGAAAGTTCCCCCCTTAACATTTACTCCATCTATTGTTTTAGGTGCTGCCTTTACATTTTGAAGATTTCCTAATGCTCCGATTTCTGGAATTAAATAAAAGAAATTAGAAGCGTCTACGCTAGTGATTTGCTTTTTACCGCTTTTTCCTGTCGCAAAGTTTGGAATATACCCCCCTGCTGCCCCAATTTTTTTGGCTCCCGCAGGAAGACCCATAGAAGAAACCATATCCTGATTGAATATAGCAGATCCTCCACTACCTGCGAAATTAGGAACAATAAATTCACTACTATTAGCCACCATTGTTCCCTTTTGACCACCGCCAAAATTAAAGTTTGGTATAGTAACAGGTTT
>Ga0209535_1002050_pt1 | contig 13250 bp, 9 predicted proteins | sample LinPmetageLP28_FD_184041 | JGI IMG/M metagenome (GOLD analysis project Ga0209535, IMG submission 184041) | Marine viral communities from the Pacific Ocean - LP-28 (SPAdes) (version 2) | ecosystem: Environmental > Aquatic > Marine > Oceanic | place: Pacific Ocean | collected 2009-08-22
TCGCACGTATAAAGGCGATCAAGAGTACCTATTTATTATTCAGGTGAGGTTCTAATGGCGGGCCGCAAAAAAGGTATTGGACAAATCGTTTCTGACCTGGAACGTCAACTTAACGACGACTACAACGCTTTAATTCAGCTTACGGTCGAAGGTCTAGGTACCAAAGAAAACAGTCCTGTAGACACTGGCTTTTTTGCGTCCAGCTGGAAAGCATCGACGCAAAAGATCCGAGCTGAGGATAAGCGTGAAGAGCACGCCCCATGGTCAAGGATCTATGAGACTCGCGCACCCGGCGGAGCAACTACTTGGAGCAGTATTGGTAACCAATGGGTGCACACAGATAAAAAACCAATAGGAGGTCAAATCACGCCGCGTTTTAAGGTTCCGGAGTTTAATTACAAGCGTCAGCCAACTGTGTATATCGGCAACACCGCTGAATACGCAGGCTATGCGCTTGAATCACCAAAAGTAGCAAACTTTATCCAAGGCGAAATGCGCTCGTTGGTCCAACAAACGTTTAAGGAAAAAGCGCCTGGTCGTATTTTTGCTAGAACCGGATCCAGTACCAGTGTGTTTGGCTCATACACCAGGCTCTAAACTATGACACTTGTAAACGCCCGCGCTGCTTTTGAAAAAGCAGTAACTGACGCTGTTTCAGCTGCTGACGCCACAGTAGTGATGGTGTACGACAACGTGCGATACACCACACCCGGAAAGACTAAAAAATACATTTTGATGACCATAAATTTCAACCGCTCCACTCTTCAAAACCAGGGTGCCGCACAGGATTACTACTCTGGGGTTATCCAATGCAACGTTTACGTGCCCAAATCCGCTGGTACGTCTGTCTTGTCTTCTATCAGCGAAGCAGTTATTGACGGACTTACCTCTGTCAACGCCTCGGGTTATAGCGATACTTTTAGTGTTGCTCCACGTGTATCCGACGTTTCAGGCCCAACTCCGTTGGAGTTAGAAGACCGTTCGCATTTTGTTGGCCTTATCTCCTGTCAATTCACAGCAGTTGTGTAGTATATTCGGGTAAATGCTACTACTGTATGCGTGCTTCTGAGTTACTCCGTAATAAGTTTGGCGTCAGTCAGCTATACAAGCATGAAGTCAAAGATGGCGACGAAACTGCACTAGAGATATACTGGCACCCTCTTACTATTGCCGAACGCGAGGCTATCCAGAAAAAAGCGGGCTCTGACGACGCCAACGATTTTGCGCTTGGAATGCTGATTGAAAAAGCACTTGACGCGGATGGCAAGCGCCTATTCCAGGACGGCGAAAAAGCAGTGCTTAAAAACGCTGTCGAAGCTGCGGTTCTACAGGATATCCAGCTAGCCATGCTGTCTTCCGGAGCCGAAAACAAGGTGGAGGACGCGAAAGCAACCTTGAAAAGCTAATAGCGACTGGTACTTCATCTTTTTCCTTGCCAAGGAGCTAGGAACCACAGTCGCTCAGCTCACTAAGCATCTGACACAAGAAGAGTTAATAGGTTGGGCCGCTTACTTTGAGCTGTATAACGAGCAACAGGATAAAGCTGTCCAAAACGCAAAGACCGGTGCCAGAGCACGATCAACGGGCACACGGTAGACTGGACCGTAATACTCCACGTGCTTCGCTGTGGCTAATTACAACGTAGACATTGAAGTTGCTCTTAATGGAGCCAAGAAGATAAAAAGTTTTGAAGATAATATTAACCGGCTTAACCAAGAATTAGATGAGCTAAACAATAAGCAAAAACAGATAAACAAAGGAAATCCTTTTAACGCCGCTGGTGTTAGAAAGTATAGTGCGGCTACTAAGGATGCCGCAAAATCTGTAGGGACATTAGTCCGTAGGAACAAGGAAGCAATAAAGTCTACGGACGCTTTAATAAAAAAGAGTGAGGAAGCAGTACGCAAGAGAGAGAACTTTAGGCAGTTATTTAGAGATGCAGATGAAATAAGAGGGACGATTGGCTCAAGCAGAAGAGCAGGTGTAACTAAGCGAGCGGGCGCTGCTGTGTCGGCAGGTGCATTTCCGCTTCTCTTCGGCGGTGGTCCGGCTATGTCGATTGGTGGTGCTATCGGTGGTGCTGTATCTGGGTCAACGTTTGGGCCACTTTCCATCGGACTGCAGGTTTTTGGTGGAAAGTTAGACGAATTTGCTCAAAATATGAGGTCTTTATCCGACCAATTTGCAGATACTTCTGACGTGTTGGGGGTATTAGAAGGCGCAGGAGTACAGGTTGATAGCTCGCTAAACGCTGTAGTTAACACCCTAAAAGAACAAGGACGTTTTGCTGAAGCGTACAATTTAGAACTAAGAGAACTAGAAAAACGCTTCGGTCCAGGTGCTCAAAATATGCTTGCGGACTACAACGTAGCCAATGAAAGACTAGGTGATGAATTTTCGCGTCTTACCACAGAATTACAGTCTTACGCTATACCTGCGCTAACGCTATTTACAAATATAATTGCTCGTATTGCGAGTGTTATTCCTGACATCCCAGGCATTGTAGGGTTTGGCGTTGGCACGGTCTTAGGCCCAGGTGCCGGATTTGCCACTAAGCAAGCAATGCGAGCGGGTGAGCAAGCCGGGAGCGTCCGAACAAACATGTTTGGCTTTGCGGGAGCAACTAATTCCGATCGAGAAAGGCTGGCAAAACAAAGAGAGCACCAGCTTGAAAAAGAACGAGACAAAGAAGCAAAGATAGAAAAAATAAATAGTAACCAACTAAAGATAGCAAAAGAAAGAAAAAAGGAAACAGCCGATAAACTAAAACTTTTAAGAGCGGAACTAGACCTTAGTGCACAACGAGTCACTATAGGATTAAGCGTAGCTGAGGCTACCAGGGAACAAGAGTTTAATCAGGCACAGGCACGTGTAAGGGGTGAGCAAAGCTTACGAGCACTAACAAAACAACAAACATTAGGCTATCTAAATTTAATAGAGCAAGGGCAAACTACTGCAAGTGAAGATCAACTTTCTATGTTGTTTGGCCAACTTAAAGCAGTAAAGTTTAAAGAAATAGAACAGCAAGCTGAAACGCTAGGCGGTGCACTTAATGAAGCAGGATTTGACTTACAATTTATTACAGAAGAGGTTAAAAGGTACATAAATGTTTTACAGACATTAGCAAAAACCGAGTTTACCGAAAGACTAGCTAACTTTAAAACTATAGATGATGTTTTTGACGACCAAATACAAAAACTAGAGTTTCAAATAAAAGCCGAGGAAGCACTCACCAAAGAAGCAAGACAACGCGCAGAACTAGAGTTATTGATTCTGGGTGTTCGTGAGCAAAACACGCAACTAAAGCCCGCTCAATTAGAGCTTCTGGAGCAAAAAACTACGAAGTTATTTAATCTGCGCAATAAAGAAAACAGTCCTATTAAGTTGTTCTTAGAAGACTCGATCGATGCGTTAAAAGACGTAGAAACAAGAGCAGTACAGGTTGCCCAAGGTATTGGAGACGCTATTGGTAGCTCGCTTGTAAACGGAGCACAGAATTTGATTACTGGTGCGGCGACCGTTAAGGAGGTGTTTGCTGACATGCTGAATAGTGTTGCAAACGTTTTGGCACAGAGTGCGGCCCAAATGATCGCAACTTACATTTCGATTGGAATTGCTAAAGCATTTGCTTTTGGACAATCACCAAGTCCTGCAGGCAGCCAAGGAAATCCGTTTGGTTCAGATGTTGTTGTCCCGGGCCTTGGCGGTTCCGCTGTTGGTGGTGGTCGGATTCCCCTTAATAGTTATGCCGAAGGCGGCTACGTCAACAAGCCAACCAACGCATTAATCGGGGAAGGTGGCGAACCCGAGTATGTCATTCCCGAATCTAAAATGCGTGAAAGCATGGCGCGTTATTCGCGCGGCTCACGCGGCGGCGGCGTGATTCCCTCTAGCAGTGGCGGTGGAGCGGAAAGCAGCGGTGGAGTTGCAGTTGCTGCGCCAATCGATGTTCGCTACACCGTGGAACGTATCAACAGCGTTGATTACGTTACGGCAGATCAGTTCCAGCGTGGTATGCAGCAAGCCGCTACACAAGGTGCTAGAGAAGGTGAGCAACAAACGCTTAAGCGGCTGCAAATGAGCAGTAGCACTCGTCGGAGGCTAGGCATGTGAGCAATTACGCTTTTGGCCATGCTATTAGGATTAAGTCTGGGAAAACGATTGATTACAGGTTTCAAAACTTTTTTGTTGGAAAATCTATTAAATACAAAGATGAACTATTGGACTTAAAGACTAAAATTTATAGCTTTGTTCCGTTTGGCTTTTCAGGCGTTACCGTTACTAGGACTGGCGACGGCTTAGAAGCTTCAATTGTTTTTCCGAATAATGATCTTTCTAGGCAGTGGGTTATTCAGGCAGTTGAAGAATTTTGGCTTATAGAGGTTGATGTCTTAATTATTGACAGTAGTGACAAAAACGCAAACCACAGTAGGGTCCATACTTACACCGGTCAAGTAGTGTCGGGCCAATGGGACAATGTGTCGGCCAATTTGCAGCTAAGCACTGTTTTAGATGCTGTTGGGACGGATATCCCAAGGCGGTCACTAACCCGTCAACTTATTGGGAATCTGCCAGTCACAAACAATGTGCGGTTGCAGTGATCTAATTGGAATGCCGTATCGGTTAGGCGCTGACGGCAGTGATGGCTATATCGACTGCATTCACCTTTGCTACAAAGCTTTAGGCCATATAGGCATTGCTCCTCCACCGTTCAAGCAGTCCTGGTACGAAGCTGGTAAATGGGAAGTATCTCGTGATTTGTTGAACTGGGGTTACCGGGTCAACCAGCCCGAGTATGATGGCGACATTCTGCTGCTAGCAGAGCAATCCTGGGCTTTTGCAGTAACATGGCAAAAAGGCATTCTTTATATTCAGCCAAAAACGGAAAAGGTTCAGTGGTCTTCGGCCCAAATGTTTACGACGTACAACTGCTTCCGTACGAAAAGCAGTTAATTGAAACGATCGGGATAACAGAAGAAGAGTATAAACTTTTTGCAGCTGAAGTAAGGCGACGAGGTCATACAAGACCAGCTGATTACGATCATATCCCTGATATTCAAGCAGCTATTGCTGCTGGAGCAGCAGCCGTGTCTGTTGCAGCTGTAAGCGCAAAAAGCGCGACTACTGTAGTCCTTACTAATCTTGCAATTAGCTTAACTCTTACAGGCATTGCATATCTTTTAACGCCAAAGCCAAAAATGCCAGGAGCGCAAAAACAAGGCGGTTCCATATCCCTTGATGGCATAACAGGCGCAAGTAGATTTACGCCTTCTCAAGGTTTTGATTCTATATCTGAGCTTGCAAGCTATGGTTCAGCTATACCTATTATTTTTGGCTTATACAAAGGCGGCATAGGAGGAATGCTTGTTACGCCAAAGTTGATTTGGTCTCGAATGTTTAGTTATGGAACGCAGCAGCAAGCGAAATTGATGTTTGTTGTTGGCGAGCAAGGCTTTGGGCGTTTAGGCATTCAACCTCCAGAGCTTTCTGGCATCTTCCTAGGCAACAATGCACTTGATAGTTTATTTGGAGATTTTTTTGCTGTTTACTGGAAACAAGCTACCAACGGAAAAGGCACAATAAAAGTAGACAATATTATAGAAGGAACGCAAGGGACTCTAGGTAGCGGAGACCCAGATGCGCCTAAAGCAGGCAAGAGAGATGCTTTTTTGTGCCCCACTGAAATAGGCTCAAGAGAAGACCAGTTCTGCCACGCTTATTCTCCGTCAAACAATACAAGCTTTGGAGTGTATGGTTCAATACCCAATGGCACAAGTTACAGATTAAACTACAACGTAATTTCTATTCCAGATCAATCAACAAAAAGGGCTAGACGGGCTGCAACTTTAAAGCGCATTAAAATTGTTGGCGATCAGAATTTTTTACGCAATGCAGGTTTAGACCTTGACAGCGGTAAAGGGAATAAAGCTCTTGAAGACATTAGAAAACAAAACCAAGCAGGACTAGGGCGAAACTACAGCCCAAGGATGGGGATAGTACGTGTTGAAAAAAACGACCGTTTAAGCACAATTATACAAACTAGCGACAGCAGCCTTACAAAAATTGTGAATGTTAGAGCAGGCGATAAAGCTATTTTCTTGATTTCTAACAATAAAATAGATGTTGACACTTATAAAAGAAGCGGGAAGGGCGAAAGCGTTGAAGACATCAACACTGCAGTGGAAGCCGAGCAGATAGCAGCTGACGAAGCTATGCAACTTGGGGAGCATTTTGAAATAGGGGGCACAATATGGAAAGTAACCAATCGGACAAGTCAAATTTTTACACCTGAAGCTAATCAAGAAATTGAATTAACTTGCGTTAATGTTAAAGACTCACTTTTAAGCAAGATTGGGATAGTTAATAAAGATCGAGTCATGAATCCTGTTGGAGGCTACATAGGCGACAGTCCAGAAGACCCAGAAGAAGGTGAAAACCAAAGCGTTGACGAAACTTTTTACCCTTTAAACCGTTACTCAGTTGCGTCTGTACGCAACAATCGCAAGGCAATTGTCACAGAAATAGGCATAAAAAGTGTTGTTTATCAAAGGATTCAAGGGCTTTGTGCTTTTAACTCTTTACCTAGTCCAGGTGAAATAAATGAGTATGATGAAGACGATTTAACAGTGACAACCGGACAAATAAATTCTTATGTGGCACGTACAAGTTGTTTTCAAGTCCTTGTGCGCAGTGACAAAAACAAGAATTTCAAAAGGCTTGACTACGTTTTTATGGTGCAAGGAGCGACGCCAATTGCGCAGTACAATTCACTAAGATTTATCAATGGCGGGGACATAGGACCAGCTGAGTTAGAGTTTAAACTTGTTCCCGTTTCAGCTTCAGTCCTTAGAAAGTTTAAAGGAAGCTTCAACACTTTTGTCCAATTAGCAAGCAAGTTTTCACCAGACAAAACAGAATTGCTTAAATTGCAAGTTAAAAACATTAGTGGTCTTGGCTTCATTACAGTGGAATGCTCAGGAAGAGTTGTAGATCCAGATCCTTTTTTCCAAAACAGTGAATTTTTTAGAGCAGCAGAAGATGTGCCTCGGGTTGAAACCTTAGAACGGCCTGATTCCGTAAACGTCAGTAAACAAGAACCGGAAAAAGTTTCTGGAACGGTTATTGAAAAGCTAACAGGCAAAAAACTGATTGCAAATTTAGATTCAAGAAGAGGCCGCATGAACGCTTTTACATACGCGATTGCAGGAAGTGCTACAAATTCAAAGCAAACTTATTTTGTAGGCAAGACAAAAGAATATCCAACTGGCGACTCAACCCAGTGGGTGATACTTAAATGGGTTTTTGAAAGAAAAGAGATAAGCCAAAACAATTATGCGCGGCCCGGCCAAACGCATACCTGGAAATTTAAAAAAGTAAGCGTAGTTGGAAGCTCTATTGGGTTTACTAAAAACGACAAGCTAAGCATACGACGCGGTTCGCAAGCAACAAATGTTCTAAGTGGTCAATCAACTTACGCTGATCAAGCAAACCCCTTTGCAGTAGGGCACCCCGATGGAAATTTGAATTGGTCTGGGTACCAATTTAAAGTTTCAGAGGCAAAAACAATCGATGTCCCAGGGAGACTAGAGGCTTACCTTTATGAGCTAATGGGCGACCCAGCAGTACTAGAGATTGGAACAAAAAAGACAGCAATAATCAATGTTGTTGAAGGAGTCAAAAGCATCAGGCTAAATTTAACAAGTGAAGTTGTTGAAAAAAGAGGCCAGAATGTGTTTGATGTTGATAGAAAATGGCGAATGCCAACAGTCAAAGTTGTTGGCATTGGCACAAACAAAAAATGGGAAGTTAACGACAAATTCAGCCATAAGAAAATTTTGTCAGCCCAAAATACTTTCAAGACGGTATATGCTGAAAGCGGACTTCTGTTCAGGGTTGCATCCCGCACAAAAAAAGTAACCGAAAGTTTTTCTTCATCAGCCGCTCGGTTTGAACAAAAGTCTCAAATTGCCGACATCAGCCTGTATAGAAATCTTGTTGAAAAATCAAATCAATCAGGAGCTGAGCATGAAATTGTTTATATCAACGAAATTCAGAATCATCAAGAAGAGCCTACCAGGAAGGATTTAACTTTGGCCGGTCTGTCTTTAAGAGCAGGCCAAAACTTTTCTCAACTTGACCAGCTACGCGTTTGGTTAAAAAGCGGTATTCCTGTGGTGCGTTTGCACCCAGACAAAACAAAAGCGTATAGAAGCGTTGATCTGCATGGCCCAAGCAACTTGTTTACTGATCTTGTTTATCACCTCTTAACCGATCAAGTAGCAGGAGCTGGCGGCTTGCTTGGGATGTCTGATAGCAGCCCAAGATTAATCGATAAAGAGCAGATGATAGAGACCTCACTGTTTATTGAAAAGAATAAACTATTCTTTAATGGGCCTATCACAGATCGGAACAATTTACGTGGACTTATTACTGAACTTGCCCCATATTTCTTATGCAACTTTATTATTGCTGATGGCAAATTCTCTTTAAAACCGGCGCTGCCGTACAACCCAAAAAGTGGCGCTATCAATGAAGGTCCAATCCCAATTGAGCAGTTTTTCACTAGCGGCAACATCCTTGAAGATTCTTTTAAAGTTGAATATCTCTCCGCCGAAGAAAGGCGATCTTTCACAGCATCAGTAAGGTTCAGGGAAGAAAGCCAGAATGCCTTCCCTGAAGAAAAAGTAATTACGGTTTCTAATTCTGGTACGGAGTACGACCAAAAGTTTGTTGCTACAAAACCTGTAGAGCAATTCGACCTAACCCAATTTTGCACTTCGGAGAGTCATGCAGAGCTAGTTGCAAAGTATTTCATGGTCTTGAGAAACCTAGTTACTCATACTATTAGTTTTTCAACAACGCTAGAAGGGTTAGACATTAAAGCAGGTTCTTTTATTAAAGTAATCACAGAATCCAGCCCGTACAGCAGCGCAAACAATGGAACCATTAGCGCTAGCGGTGTTGTTACAAGTGCTAGAGAACTAAGAGGAGGAGTTGACTACCTTATTGAATACTTCCAAACTGATTCAGAAGACGTTGAAGAAGGAAAGCTAAGGATCGTAAACGGTAAAACAAGCGATCCTGAGTTGTTTAATTCAGTCTTTTCTGTCCGTGACAGGAGCGTTTCTCAGAATGTTTACGTTATCGAGCAATTGACGTTTTCTAAGGAGGGCATAGTCGATATTGTTGCTTCTGAGCATCCTTGCGACGAAGAAGGGCGCAGCAGGCTGGTTGACAGTATTCTGAACGACAGCTTCGACGTTTCGTAATGGCTTTTCCCGCGCAAGTACCAACAAGCCGAACCTTTGACCCAGGAGCATTCCCGGTAAAGGTTTTTCGAGCAGAAAACGGCAAAGAAGTGAGGATCCTTCAAGGAAGCACCCGCACAGACCTGAAGCTGAGTTTGACCTACGCCAACGTCACAGATGCTCAAGCTCAAGCGTTTTTAAATCATTATGACGATAGTCAAGGCACGCTAAAGCGTTTTAACTTAGGAAGCAAGGTAAAAGAAGGCTTTGAAGGAAGCAGCTCAAGCTTTTTTGGGAACACGGATGCAGGAGTCAGGTACAGATACGAGCAAGCACCGCAATTTACGCAGGTGCGCCCTGGCGTCACCACTGTTACAGTTAATCTGATCGGGGTGCTCTGATGTCAAAAATCTATAGCGGTAGAGACGGCGAGCTGCGGGTAGGAAGCAACGCTATTGCAAAAGTAGTTAGTTTTTCAATTCAAGCAAACCTTGAAACTTTAGAAACTACAACGCTAGGCGAAAACTTGCGGACATACACCCCTGGGGTTGTTGGCTATGCCGGCGCTGCAACTTTGCTTTATTACAAAGAAGACGACGGCACGCATAACACAGCCAGCTTTTTAAGCAAACTGTATAAAACAGGGTCTAATGGCGTTAGCTCTAGCGACACTGTTGATCTTCAATTTGTGTGGAACGATGGAAGTGATATTAATAAAATCAGATTAGATGCGTACATCACTAGCGCAAGCATGGGCGCTGCTACAGCTGATATTGTCAGGGCTGAAATATCATTTCAAGGAACTGGCGCTCTTGATAGCGTGAGCATCTAATGACTGTTTACCTTGGAGCGTATGGTGAGATCGAACTGCAACGCCAGTTTGATGAAGATCCTATTGTAATTAACCTACGGGGCAGTGACATCAATGCAACTAAAAACAGATTTAGTGTAAGATTTGCTAGCAAGACAGATTTAAAATCAACGCTTCTTACAGGGGATCAAGTTGAGATAAAACGTGTTGGCGGCGGAGCTTTAGATTTCATCACCGGCAACACGTCTAATGGTGTAAAAAAATTCATTCATATTGATCAAGTTGGCGGTATGTTTCTTTACAACACATTCGCCCACGCAGTAACTGGAGGGTCTACAAACGCTGTTGCTTTAAGCAGCCCTAGCAGCAATTATGACATTGAGCTTAAAGTAAAAAACGCAAGGGTGCGGTCTTTAGCGCAAATTACAAATTACGAGCTTAATACTGAGCGCGAAACTGTGGACACTACAACTTTGTCAGATGAGTTTAGAACAAGAGTCAGCAGCTTAATGTCTGGCTCTGGTCAACTAACTTGCTTCTGGGATTACACAGGAAACACTTCGCAAGAATTGCCGCAATATTTAGCGGAGCTGGCTTTAAGGAGCCAAGTAGGTAGTGGTTTTAGAGGTAGATTTTATCTTAAAAAAGCAGGGTTTAACCCTAGCGGGGTTAGTGAAAGGTTGAACGATGCTGTCTGGTATGAATGCGACGCTATTTTGACTGCTGTTGCAATGCAATTTCCTTTAGACAATACAGTTCAAATGACGGCAAGCTTTATAACAACAAGTCAAATTGAATTAAAAATGGATCTGGACACTGTCCTTAACCTTGTTCAAGAGGATGATGGCAAGCTTGTTTCTGACGGCGGGAATGAAGAGGATCTCTCTATAGAAGACTGACCTTTCCTCCGCTGCTAGCATGGGCCGAGAATAGTGTTCAGCGCCTCGGAGCCTTAACAAATGGCAGATCTCAGGATTAGTCAGCTAAATGCGCTTGCAGGGGCTGACCTTAATTCGGCAGACCTTTTGGTTGCTGTAGACACCAGCGCAAGTGAAACGAAGAAACTGACTGTTGGCGATTTAATTGCCAACGGCGTCACTTTAATCAGTGACGATACGATCCCTGGGGCAAAAATCCTGTTTGCAGCTGGTGATATTGCAACCGCTGCGCTTGCCGACAGTGCGGTAACAACTGCAAAATTAGGTGACGACAGCGTCACGGCAGCAAAGCTAGCCAATGAATCTACTGTTGACCTTGTCACAACGCTGCCAACGTCTGGCGCGTTTACTGGCCAATTTGCTCTAGACACAGACGACAATTTCTTATACGTCTGGGACGGGTCAGCATGGGTCAGTTTAAAAGCTGCCGGATCAATCAACACTGTCAATGGTGACACTGCCGGTCTTGTCAATATCACGGCAACCACAAGCGGCTCAACCGTCACTGTTGCTGCAACGATTGATGACACAACTTCAGCTAACCAGTTTTTAGCAGGTCCTACAGGTGCTGGCGGGGTTGTTGGCTACAGAACTATTGACAGCACTGATCTTCCGACTGCTAGCACTTCAGCAAAAGGCACTGTAATCGTCAACGCGGAAGGTCTCCGCATGGACTCAGACACAATTGAAATAGACAATGACGTAACAGCTACGACAACGCATCATGTTGTTACTTACTCAACAAAAGGTTTAATTACTGGCGGGCGTGCAATCACATCTGCTGATCTGCCGATTGCTACAGACTCGAACAGGGGAGCTGTTATTGCTGGCAATGGTTTGGCAGTTGATGTAAGTGGCAACCTTAGTATTGACAATGCACCAGTCACCGGCACGTTTACGAAAGTAACAGTTACGGCGCAAGGCTTGGTGTCTTTGGGTGAAACATTAGACCCCGCTGATATTCCTGATCATTCTGCTGCAAAGCTAACAAGCGGCACGATTGCATCAAGCATTATTGCCGACAATGCAATTACTGCTTCAAAACTAGCTGATGAATCAACTGTTCTTTTTGGGGGTGCATCAGCAACTGATGATGTAACTACTTTTCCAACTGGAGGGTTTAAAGGTCAGTTGTTCTTCGATGAGTCCGGAGAAGATTTGTATATCAATACAGGGACTGCATTTGTTCCAATCACGGTGCTGTCTGGCAACCTTGTGAATGCTGGCGCCTACAACGCTAATACCAACTTGCTGAGCAGCGTAACAACTGCTGGCTCGTCGGCTGGTTTTTCTGTTGGTGCGGCACTTCCTGCCCCTGCTGGCGTAAATCTTAATCACTACGTTGTTGTTGATACGAGTGGAACAGGCAGTGGAGCTGCGCCTGCTGTTGCTTTAGCACCCCCAGACATGCTTCTGAGCCAAGGGGTTGGAACTCAGTATCAACTGATTGATGTCTCAAACGCTATTGCGGGCCAAACGGCAAGCAATATTTCGCTGATCGCTACGGGTGGCATCACAGCTACTGATGTGCAGGCTGGCATTCAAGAGCTTGACTCAGAAAAGCTACCAAAAGCTGGCGGCACAATGACTGGCAATATCGAACTCAACAATGTCAACATTGTTTTTGAAGGTTCAGCAGCCGATGCCTATGAGACAACTTTAACGGTTACAAACCCAACAGCTGATCGCACGATTACGCTGCCAAATGTTACCGGAACGGTAGTAACAACTGGTGACACGGGAAGTGTTACTAGCACGATGTTAACTGACGGCACGATCGTCAACGCTGACATCAATGCAAGTGCTGAAATTGCAGTTAGCAAGCTTGCAAACGGTACTGCGCGTCAACTTTTGCAGACTGATTCTAGCGGCAGCGGCGTTGAATTTACAAGCAACGTTGATGTCCCTGGGACTTTAGATGTTACTGGTGCTGCAACTCTTGACTCAACTTTAGGCGTTGCTGGCTTGATTAGCGCCAACGGCAAAGTTAGTTTTCCGCTAGGCACTGCAGCCGCACCGAGCTTGCTGCCTGGGAGTGATACTAATACTGGAATCTTTTCACCTGGAGCGGATTCATTAGCGATCACGACTGCTGGAACGCAGCGCGTCACGGTTGACAGCTCGGGCAACGTTGGCATTGGCAGTTCAGCGCCTACTAGTGATGGTTGGTCTGTAGCTAATGATTTGGTTATCAGTAGCACTGGTAATAGTGGAATGACTATAAAGTCAGGTACATCCGGTTTTGGGCAACTT
>Ga0209535_1002051_pt1 | contig 13250 bp, 12 predicted proteins | sample LinPmetageLP28_FD_184041 | JGI IMG/M metagenome (GOLD analysis project Ga0209535, IMG submission 184041) | Marine viral communities from the Pacific Ocean - LP-28 (SPAdes) (version 2) | ecosystem: Environmental > Aquatic > Marine > Oceanic | place: Pacific Ocean | collected 2009-08-22
TATGGTATCTATGTTAATGAGGGTAGAAAGTCAGGAGGTAAAAAAGTACCTATTAGTGTTTTAGTTGAGTGGATAGAAAGAAGGGCTATTGCAAGCGGTGATAAAGATGTTAAAAGTATTGCTTTTGCTATCCAAAACACTATACATAAAGAAGGAATGCCTACAAAAGGCAGTTTTAAATTCAGTAATAATGGAAGGAGAAAAGGCTTTATAGATTTTGTAATTGATAATGAGTTAGATGGTGTTTATAATGAGTTAGAACAGCAGGTTTTTAAGGGTTATGATGATGCAATAGCTACAATAGTTAAAGATTTTAATATAAAAAATAAGTAATGGCAATAACAATAATAACACAACCTACGACAGGAGTTCCTAATGTTGCATACGGTGAAAAAGATAAAGTTATTTACAAGTTTAGTAGTAGTGCAGCTTCATTAGTTTCTTGTATTGTTGAAGTTATAGTTGATAATGTTAGAATAGCAGCTTTAAATGTTCAAAAGGATAAAGGAACTACTAATGAATTTACAATAGTTTTAAATGAAATACTACAAAACTATTTAGATTTTAAGCTTTATACAACCACACTTAGTACTTATGATGCTACTGATTCTGGTAGAAAAAAATATAGTATTAAAATATATGAGGTAACTGAACCTAGTGATACATTAATAACTACTTATGACCCTGATAATGATAGTAATGTAAACTATCAATTTTTTGATGGAAATATTAGAAATGTATTTAACTGTACATTAGACGCAATTCAACAAAATAGTTTTAATGCAACAGATTACCAACTATCAGCAAATACAAAGAAGTTCTTAAATGATACACCAAGTATTAAAGATATAGAGTTAAATCAGAGTGAGTATTTAGGTGCTTTATGGTATGATGGTGCAGTAGGTCAGTCATTTAAAATAGAAATATTAACATACAATTCTGCTGATGCTTTATTAAATACAGATTATATTGATATTACTGATTGGAATGCAGGTTATTCTGGTGGTAATTTTTTATTTTATTATATCACTATACCAGTAGGAACTGCTAATCTAATTGCTGCTAGTGTTAGTTTAACTAATGTCAGTTATTATACTGTTAAAATAATTAATAATATTGGTGATGTTAGTGAATTAAAAAGGTTTAACATAGTAGGTTCTTGTGATTCTGATGTACGTATACATTGGCAAAATAAATACGGCAAAAGAGATAGCTATACATTCAAAGGTAATAAGCAAGAAAGCATAAAACACAAAGCATCTACATTTATAAAATCTAAGGGTATAAGCTATTCTAGTGATGATAGAGGTGTAAGCGTATTACAAAATATATCAAATACAAATTTCACAGTTTATAGCAGGTCAATAGGTAGAAGCGAGTATCATTGGCTTAGTGATATGTTAATTAATAAAAGAGCATTTGTTGAGATAGGTGGTAATTATTTTCCTATTATTATTGAAGATGGTACTTTCTTTAAAACTGATGAAAATGATATGCCGATACAATTTGTTTTAGAGTATAGTTTTGCTAATCCAACAAAAGGAATTAGAGGATGAATGAAGTAATTATAAGGATAATAGACACTACTAATAATGTAGAAGGTGATTTAGATTTAGCGAGCTATAATGACTTTCCACTTGCTATTAATAAGGGTATTGTTAACCTAGATAATTTAAAAGAGCGAACAGGTACTTATACAAAGAGTTTCAAAGTTCCAAACACTAGAAACAATGCAAGCTTATTAAGTAATGTAGATAATATAAACAGTAGAAAAGATTATAGAAAGGCACTAAACAGAAAGCCTTGTATAATACTTGTAAATGATTCACCTATTGAAAAGGGTTTTGTTCAGGTTAGTAAGGTTTATAATGGCTTAAAAGTAGAAAGTTTTGAGTTAGTTTTTTATGGTAATAATATCGATTGGGTTAAGTCTGCTGCTGAGCTTCAATTGAATCAAATTACTACATGGGAAGGTAACAACCAACAAAACTATACAAAAGTTAATATAAATGCTCTTAACCTCTCTGATTCTGATAGTCATGATATTGCATACCCTTATATCAATAGAGGTGGTAATAGTATAAAACAGAGTACAGATGTAACTGATTATAGACCTGTATTTTATTTAAAAAATATTATTAGTAAATGTTTTGAAGAATTAGGATATCAAACTCAAACATCATTTTTTAATAGTCCTAATGACCATTTAAAAAAATTAGTATGTGATTTTGATTTAAAATTCACAGAAGAGGAAACAGATACAACAGATACTTTTTTAGAAACTTACTTATCTAGTAATCAAGTTAAAACTCCTTTAATAAACCATAGAGTTCCTTATGATTCTGATGTTTCTAATGTTGGTAATCATTATAGTACAAGTACATTCGAATACACAGTACCTAGTGATGGTTCTTATTTTATTAAATATCAGATAGCTGTTAGGCATGAAGGGCCGGGCGGTGGTCAGAACGTAGATTTTAAGATTGTTAAAAATGGTCAAAGCATTAATAGTATTGGTAGTGGTGTAGTTTTACAAACTGTTGAACTTAATGCACCTATTGATAGCACATTTACGGGCGGAGGTAGAGCAGGTCAAACAACAGAAGCATTATTACAGAATGATAAAATATCAATTTATGTAAGGGGTGATAATCATTTAAGTATACCCTTTGGTATTAAAGGTAATGAGTTTACTTATATTCAAATAACAAAAAAAGCTGAGATTGAAAAAAATGATGCTTTTTTAATTAGTAAAACAATACCTGATAATATAAAGTTTTTAGACATACTAAATGATTTTACTAGAATGTTTAATATCTATTATTGGACTGATGTAAAAAGTAAAACAGTCTATTTTGATACTAGAAATGATTTTTTTAAAAGTGAATCAACAGCTATTGATTGGAGTGATAAAGTAAATGTTAACACTTATGAGGTTGATTATGTTAGCTCATATAAAAGAACTTTAAATTTTGCTTACAATCCAGTAAATAAAGATAATTGGTTGAAAGGATGGCAGGATGAAAACAAGCGTATTTATGCTAGTTTTAATTTTGTTCTAACTGATAGATTTGCAGAAGGTAATCAAAAAATACAATTAGATTCTTTTAGTGCTACTTATGGCATAAAAGATACTAGCGTAGTTGAAAATACAAGTCAAGCCCCAGTCACTTTACAAATATGGAATGATTTTGAAAATACACCTCCTGAAACAAGAACTACTAACTACAATTTTAGAATATACTTTTTCCAAAATAAGGTACAAACAGTATCAGGTATAACTAATCAAATTAAAGCTTTTGGGTCAAACACAAATACAATACCTTACGGTATTTTTGAAGATTATGAAGGTGTTATAAGTCCACAAAATTTAAGTTTTACGGGTGCTGATGGTTTATTTTCTACATATTACTCTAAGATGTTAAAGAACATTGAGGAGGGTGGTAGATTAATTGCTTTTTTTGACTTAACTAGTACAGATATAGAAAACTTAGACTTTAGAAAGCTTATTTATTTAGATAATAATGATAACATAAAAGGGTATTATTTTGTTGAAAGTGTTATAGATTATAAGCCCGTGCAAGGTGGATTAACAAAAGTTAGTTTATTTAAGTTTGAAAATATTGGAAGTGTAGATATTGATACTACTCAGACTGGTAATAATAGTGGCATAATTGATAATAGTAATACACCTCCTTTATTATTTCCTATCTACGTTCAGGATGGAAACCAATTAATAGAAGTAGTAATAGAGAATCCTACAACGGGATTAATAGAACCAGTTTTTAGATAAAAGATATGGCAGATAAAAAAACGATAGCAATAAAGGTAAAAGTAGAAGGAACTACTGAACAAAAAAAGTCTTTAATATCATTACAGTCTGAAGTTGATAAACTTGCTAACAGAAAAAAAGCATTAAACAAAGAGGAGAGAGATGGTTTAAAAACTCAAAAAGAAGCTAGTGGCGAGAGGGCTAATTTAAACTTACAATTAAAAGCTAATAGAAACTCGTTAAGAGATTTAGAGGCTCAGATACTAAAAGAGAATAATGCATTAAGAAAGAACTCAGGTTTTGTTGAGGGCATTAAAAAAGCTTTAAGGGAGTTAGAACAAGAGGAAAGTAAATTAGTAAAAGAGCAGGATAAGTTAAACATTGAAATAAAAGAAGCTACAAAACTTTACGGTAAAAACTCTAAAAATGTACAGAAACTTAAACAAGTACATACAGCAGTAAACAATGAAATAATAAAGGTTAGAAAAAGTATAGATAAAAATAATGAAAGCGTAAAGGCTAGTACTAAGTCTTTTAAAAAAATGGGTACAACAGCAATAAAAGCTTTTGCTGGTTTATTTGCTATCCAACAATTAACTGCACTTTTTAAGAATGCTTTTAATACTATCAAAGATTTTGAGCAACAGATGGCAAAAGTTGAAGCTATCACAGGTGCAACAGATGAAGAGATAAAAGCATTATCAAACTCAGCAAAAACTTTAGGAAGTTCTACACGAAAAACGGCAACTGAAGTTGGTAAACTACAAGAAGAGTTAGCAAAGTTAGGCTTCACTACTGATGAAATATTAGATGCTACTGGTGCAATAATAAACTTATCAGAGGCAACAGGTTCAGACCTTGCACAATCTTCTAGTGTGGCGGCTGGAGTTCTTAATGCTTTCGGTTTAGAGGCTAAAGATACTAAGCAGTTAGCAGATGTTATGGCAAAGAGTTTTAGTAGTTCTGCATTAGATTTAAATAAGTTTGAAATTGCTATGGGTAACTTAGGGCCTGTAACTGCTGAAGCTGGTTTATCTGTTGAAGAAACTACTGCTATGTTAGGTATATTAGTAGATAGAAACATACAAGCATCAAAAGCCGGTACAGGGCTTAGAAACGTATTTTTAAGACTAGCGAAACAAGGTAAAACATTACAGGAGGCAATGGATGAAATAAACTCTGCAACTAGTAGGAGTGCTAAAGCTACTGAGTTATTTGGAGTTCAAAATACATCTGTCGCTCTTATATTAGCTGATACAAAAGATGAGGTAAACGAGTTAAACAAATCTTTAAATAATACCGATGATGATGCTGCTAAAATGGCTGAAACAATGGGAGATACTCTAAGCGGTGATTTAGATAAATTAACTAGTGCTTATGAAGGTTTTATCTTATCATTAGATTCTGGTGAGGGTGCTATATCTCAAACTATCAGAGGCTTTTTAGACTTTGCTACTGAATCATTAAGGTTATTCTCGATTTTAGGTAAAACAACAGCAGAATTAAGGCAAGAAAAATTTGATGAGGCATTACCTGAAAGGCTAAAACAAGCAAGAAAGGATGAAGAGCAGTTTCAAAAAGATAACTTAGAAAGAGTAAAGAACAGAACAGACTTACAAAATGCATCTGATAAGCAAATTTTAGATGCTCAGGTTTTAATGTTAGAATCAGAAAAAAACCTTTCAGAAATTGCAGTTAAAAGAATACAAGATAAAATTAAAGAGGGTAATCTAACAGAGGAACAATTACAAACTCAAAATAATAGGTTAACTACTCAACAAGCTCAATTAGATATACAAAATGAGCTTTTAACAAACTTTAAAGTTGAGCAAGGTTTACAAAAAGACTTGCAAGAGATTGAAAGATTAAAAAGAGTTGAAAAGAATAAAACTCTAAGGCTAGAAAAAGAATCTGCTGAAAGAAGAAAAAAGCAAGTAGCAGAAAATAAGAAAACTAGAGAAGTAGTTGATAGAGATACTATCAAATCAATAGCCAATAAAGAAAAGCTAGAGCAAGAAGCATTAAATATTAAAAAGATTTCTACTCTAGAAACTGAAAGAGAGATAGAAGATGAAAAGTTAAATATTGCAAGAGAAGCAGCGAAAAAGCAAGTTGATTTAAGCAAGGCAACTGACATTGCCAAAAAAGAAGAGAAGCTAGCAATTGATGCTAAATTTGATGCACAAGCTGAAGCCTTAAACCTAAAAAGAAAAGAAGATGATGAGGTTAAAGATAATGAGTTTAAAAAACAATTAGATAGTCAAAAAATAGCACTAGCTGAACAAACGGCTAATGCTTTAGTAGATGTTGCAGGTAGAAAAGCAGAAAGGGAAAAAAATTTAGAACTCGCTGCATTAGATGCTAAACTACAAAGCGGTTTAATATCACAAGAAGAGTTTGAAAAACAAAAAGAAGCAATAGAAAGAAAAGCTTTTAATCAACAAAAAAGATTAGAGCTCGCACAGATAGCTATTAGTTTAGCAACAGAGATAGCAAACATTGCAGCCAACTCAGCAGGTAACCCTCTAAATGCTTTTACCTTTGGTACGGCAGGAGCAGCACAAAACACAGCCTTAGCAGGTATTGCAATAGCAAGGAGTGCAATTCAAGCAGGTATAGTTGCATCACAGAAATTCGATGAAGGTGGTTATACTGGTTCTGGTTTTGGTTCTCCTGATAGCTCAGGATTTAAGCAGGCTGGAGTTGTTCATGAAGGTGAATATGTAGTACCTAAAAACGTATTAGAATCACAAAGAGGAGGTACTTTAGTTAGTGCTTTAGAATCAATGAGAACTAATAGACCTCAACCTTTTAGTAGTTATGGTTTTGCTAATGGTGGTTTAGTTAGTAGTGGTGGTATAGATATTTCAAACTTAGAAAATAAAATAAGTAGTGCGGTTGCTAATTCAATCGGAGCTATTCAAGTAGTAAATAACGCAACAGATACTATTAGTCAAGCTGCTAAAGTAAGTAACATACAATCTGAGGCTACATTTGGATAAAATATGTATATTTAGAATATGTGGTTAACTGCTTTATTTGGTAGAGCTAAAAACATTAGTAGTGAGTTAACAAGTTATCAAAAGAAATTAGATAGGCTTGATATCTGTAATGGATGCACAAATAAAAAAGATAACTTTAAATTTCTATTTATAAAGAAAAAAGGAGTATCACAATGTGGTATCTGTAAATGTGCTTTAATAGACAAAACAATATGGGAAGATGAACAATGCCCAAAAGGAAAATGGTAGATTTTGACATAAATAAAAACTTAGAAAACTTAGATAACTTACAAAGGTTAGATATAAAAGAGGCTATTGATAAAACTCATGGTAAAATGTTTCCATGTTCAAAAAGTATCCAATTTTTATCAGAACTATTCAAAGAGAATGTTGAACCTAATTTTAAGATTTCATGTGGACGGTGCAAAAGGAGAATAATAAACTTTTGGAAGCAGAGGCTCGAGAGCTGGCAAATGTATTAAACGAGACTTTGTTTAGTGTAGTTTACAAAGCTAGTAATGTAAAACAAGCAACAGAGTTATTATTAAGCACAGGATTAATTAATCAGAAAGCTGTTAGAAATATGGCAGTTATTAATGACTATCATATTATGAGAAAGAATCCATTAATGATGATGAAAGACATTTATTATAATCTATCTGTTAAGTATGATATTTCTGTTAATCTTGTTATTAAGATTGTACTGCAAAAATAATTTATTATATTAGCATCTACTTTGTAAGTATTTAATTTTTTAGGGTTTTTAATAGGGGGTTTTTATAACCCTCTTTTTTTTTGTATAATTTTTTTATAGACCAATTAGTTTACAATTTTTTATTGTTGTAATATGAATTGGTATAATATAAGTAATTCAGTAAATAATAAATTATCTATTTCAATAGATGAAGAAATAGGCTCTTTTGGTATTGATGCAAAAAGCTTTATTGATGAAGTTAAAGTATCAGGTTCTAAAGATATAGAGCTTACTATTAATAGCGGAGGTGGTTCAGTTTTTGATGCTCTTGCTATTTACGATTTTCTTAAAAACTCTTCTTATAATGTATCTGTAAAGATTGAAGGTTTAGCTGCTTCTGCTGCTACAATCATAGCTCTATCTGGTTCTAATTTACCAGTTATGAGTGAAAACAGTTTCTTTATGATTCATAACGCATGGATGCCAGTTGTTAGTATGGATGGCATGAATAGTGATGAGATAAGAGATTATAAAGAAGAATTAGAAAAGCAGGCTCAGTTGATGGATAAAATTAACTTGAAACTTGCTAAAATATACGCTAATGCAACAGGTCTAGAATTATCTACAATTCAAGACATGATGAAAGCGGAAACGTGGCTAACTGCTGAAGAGGCTAAAGAGTATAATTTTATAGGTAGTATAGAAAGTGCAATGGCCATTGCTGCTTATGCTAGTCCTAAAGAGTTAGCCAAAAAAGGGTACAAAGTACCTTCCAACTATGTAAATCAATTAAATAACGTGAATATGTCTGAGAAAGAAGGTCTACTGGACCAACTAAAGGCTTATGTTTCTGAATTATTAGCTCCTAAAGCTGAAGCAGTAGAAGAAGAAGCAGTTGAAGAAACTGTTGAGGAATCTGTTGAAGAGGTTGAAGAAGTTGAAGAGGAAGTAACAGAAGAGCCAAAGGATGCAGTTGATGTTGAATCTATTAAAGCAGAGCTTATGGAATCAATTAAAGCTGAACTAATTGCTAAAGATAGCAAGTTAGAACAATTACAAAAAGAATTGGATAAAGCGAATGCATCTCGAAAGCCTTTAGAGGCTAAAGAAGATGTAGTTAATCCAGAAGCCAAAGTTAAAAAGGTGGATGAGTTAGGTGCTGCAATTCTTAATATTTTAAAATCTTCATATAAAAGCTAAAATTAAAAAAGATGGCAAATTTTATTACACAATCAATTTCTAGTACTTATTCAGGTCAGGAATTTACAGAAATCCTTTTCGCACCTCAAGAAGGTAGCTCGGATTTAGCAGGTATAAGAGTTATACCTAACATTAAGGTTAAGGCGAACATGTACCTTAACTCATCTCTTACAAAAATTGTAAGAAAGTATACTACTTGTGGTTTTTCTGCAACTGGTGGAGTAACTAACGTTTCAGATAGAACTTTGGAAGTATCAAAACTTAAGGTAAATCTTGAGGAATGTGGAGATGCTTTTTACGGTACTATTTTTGAAGAGTTTTACGGTTCAGGAACTGCAATCGATGATTTAACTGATACTGTTGTAGGTGAGGTTGCTCGTAAAAGAGTTGCTGAAGCTATTGCAGACGATAACGGAAGAATGGCTTGGTTTGCTGCTTCTACTGCTGCTGCTGCTGATTACGCACAGTTTGATGGTTTTGTACAGTTATTCGTTGATAACTCAGCTTCTTTAGGGAAATATGTTGAGATGACTGCAATAGCTAACATAGAGGACACTAACGGTGACTTAGTTGCTGATGGTGCTTATACTCTTTTGAAGTCTGCATACGAAAACCAAACTAAGGTACTAAGACAAATGCCAAATGCATCTAAGTCTTTTAGAGTTACTGCTACAATCGTAGATAACTTAATGACTACTTATGAGCAGTTAGGAACAGGAAATGCTCTAGGGCTTCAGTTATTACAAGATGGACAGTCTTTATCTTTTAGAGGTATTCCGCTTGTAGAGGTTACTGGATGGGATACACAGCTCTCCGACGCTACCAACCCAAATGCTAACATTGGAAAGAACATGCTAGTTTACACAGTAAATGATAACCTAGTAATAGGTACTGATGTTGCTGATGCTGGTTCTCAATTGAAATTTAGAAGTAATGACGATGATGATGAGTTGTTAAAAATTATTGCTAAATATAAAATGGGTGCTCAGTTTGTATTTGGTGAGTTGATTTCTTTCTACTACTAAGAATTAAAGCCCCTCTTTATGGGGGGCATTTTTTAACTAATAAATTTTATAAAGATGTCAGAAATTTCAACAGATATTTTAATAAGTTGTAACGATGAGAACCGCAGAGGTGGTATCAAAAGAGTATTCGTTATCAACAAAGATGATGTGACTACTTTCACTGCTTCTACCGATAATCATTCTTATACAGCGGTTACCTTGAGTACTACTGATGATAAGTTTTTCGAGATTGAAGGAGAATTAGAAACTAAGTTATATTCTTCTGAGGGTTCTCGTGAGAATGGTTCTATTTCTTATGAAACTTCTTTGGAAGTGTTCTCTCCAAAAATGGAGAAAGTAAAAGCTAAAGGAATTAACAGCTATGTTGAGTCATGTGGATTGATTGTAATATTTGAAACTTACAATAAAGAAACTAATGATAATAAAGCTTTTGTACTAGGATTCGATGAAATCATGGGTAAAGATGCATCTGTTGATGCTATTGCTAATGAAGTATTAGAAGCTGAACTACAAGGACAAAATGGTTATACTGTAACTTTTGCAGGAAAACAAGCACAGCTTGTTAGAGAGTTTGTAGGTTCAATAGTAACAAACAGCTCAGGTACTGTATCACTAGGTTCATAATATTACTTATGATTGGATAGTTGCTTAGCAACATTGGGAGAGTTTGGATGCTCTCCCTTTTTTTATTATGGAAAAAATATGAATAAATTTATTATATTAGTATTATGAGCAAATTTATTATAAAACCTGCTTTTTTAGGTAAAAAAATAATGGGTTCAGTGGGTGTTATTAATCTAACTGAGAAAACAAGCCAAAAGGATTTAAAGAAATTATACAATGCAGGATTTAAAGATGTTGTATTGTTAGAAAAGGTCAAAGATGAGCCAAAAGAAGATTAGTAACATAAAAGCTAGTACTGTTAAAACTGACCCAATAACTACTCCAATAGTTAAGAAGGAGAAAAGACCTAATGAGGACATTGAGCAGAAATGGATACCATTTTTTCAAGACTCAGATAACATCTATGTTAATGATTTAGCAAAGAGGGCAAGAAGGTCTAGTACTCACTCAAGTATTATAAATCAAAAGATAACATTTATAAAAGGTAAGGCATTCACTTTTAAGCTTGATGGGGAAAATGTAAGTTATGAAGATTTGCCTATTGATTTTCAGGAGTGGTGCAAAGAAGTTAATCCAGATGGTGAGAGCCTTTATGATGTGTTTAGCGACATTGTACAGTCTTATGTAATAACTGGTAATGCTTACCCTCATATTAAAAAAAGCGGTGATTATACGGCTTTATATTGCTATGATGCAACTACTGTTAGAAAAGGTAAAAAAGGTAATATAGCATACTTATCAAACTTTTGGAGAGATATTGAATTATCAAATACACCTAGTGCCCAATACCCTGTAAATGAATTAGACTTTTTTGATGGTACAAATCAAAAAGAGTTTTTAATTCATATTATGAGAAAGTATCCAGAGTTTAACTTTTATGGTTTACCTGATTATGTAGGGGCTTTAGATTGGATAGATATTGAGTACAGAATGAGTAAGTACAATATCGATAAGTTTGACAATGGCTTTTTTCCTAGTGTATTAATTCAGATGTTTGGCGAAGTTCCTGACGGGATGAACGCACAGCAATATGTTGAGAAGATAAAAGAAAAATTCACAGGAGAGGCTAACAATGATAAATTTTTAGTTGAGCTTTTAGATAGTCCAGAGCAGGCTGCAAGTATAAAAGAATTTGAAAGAGAAAGAGATGGCGAGTTTATGGAACTTAGCCAACTAACTACTAAAGCAATTATCACAGCTCATAGAATTACTCCGAGTTTAGCAGGTATTGAAACTGGTGGAAAGCTAGGAAGTAACCAACAGATGAAAGATGAATACGACAAATTTATGAATAGTGTTGTAATACCTGATTTTCAAGAGCCATTATTAAAAGTTTTAAATAGGATTATTAAAAGAGATACTAAATATGGAAATATTGAAGTAGGTATCTTAAATGTATCTCCTGTTGGTGATAGTGCTAAAGTTGATTTAAATGCAGTTGTAACTATTAACGAAGCCAGAAAGATGCTAGGTTTAGAGATGTTAGAAGATGCAAGAGGTGAATTATTTGTTAATGAAAATGCTGTTCAAAATATAGAAGATACTGATGAGGTTGAAGATGAAATTAATAACACTTATCAAAATAGTATCTACTCAAAAACTTATGCTGATTATCCTGATAGTGCTGTTAACAATGCTAAAAAAGGTATAAAGTTAAATGATGAGGTTAACAATAAATGTGCTACTAATATTGGAAAGCAAAGAGCACAAGACATATCTAATCGAAGAGGGTTAAGTTTTAGTACTATAAAAAGGACATTTAGTTATTTATCAAGAGCTGAAGAGTATTACGACCCATCAGATACAAAAGCTTGTGGAACTATATCATATTTATTATGGGGTGGAAAGTCTATGAAAAGCTGGGCAGAAAGTAAGATTAAAGAAATTGAAAAAGGTTAATTATGGCGTATAATACAGAGATGATGACCTCAACGGAGGTAAGCGGTCAAGCTATAAATGATAATTACTTTGATACTGCTTATTTTGACAAGTACATTTTAACTAGTCAAAGAAAGTATGTTAAAAGTGTATTAGGCAAAAAGTATTATGATGAACTATTAACACAGATAGCAGGAGTTAGTTTAACGGGTGATAATACTATTATCTTAAATCAGTTCATTAAACCTATGTTAGCTCATTACATAGTCTATGAGGTATATTCTAAGGTACATACACAGCTTACTAATCAGGGTGCAATGGAAAACAATACAGAGCAGTCTAGTCAGGCTAGTAATTTTGAATACTCACAAAGTAGAGATTTCTATATTAACAAAGCTGACTTCTGGAAAAAAGACATGATTGATTACATCAAAGAGGAAAAGAAGTTAGATAGTACAAAGTTTCCTTTATTTGATGACTGTGATACACCTCCACAAGTAAATAAAAAAGGCATAATATTTTATTAAGATATGGCAATACTTCACAAAAATATTAATAACGAGAGTGATATTCATGTACCTAAATGGTTACCTGGTGCTAATAATGGTGATTATGCTTTTAAGAATGAAAAAGGAGAGTTAGAAAGTATTGATGAACTTTTATTACCTGCTGCTTTAAATTTTGTTGATGGTAGTGTAGCACCTCCTACAACTAGCGTAGGTGATATTTATATTTTATCTAGTGGTGCGAGTGTAAATGCTGGATGGGGCTCTGTTGCTTTACAAGATTGGGTACGTTATGATGGTGCATTATGGAATAGCTTAACACCTCAAAAGAGTAGTTTATGTTATGATAAGACTGCTGATGCCTTAATGAGTTTTAACGGTACTGCATGGGCTGCTATTGGTGCTGGTGGTGGTACTGATGCAAATGCTGTACATGTTAACGTAGGTGCTGAGATATCAGCAATAACGGCAAAAGCCACACCGACTACTAGTGATATTATATTAATAGAGGATGCAGCAGATTCAAACAATAAGAAAAAAATTACTATT
>Ga0209535_1002052_pt1 | contig 13244 bp, 14 predicted proteins | sample LinPmetageLP28_FD_184041 | JGI IMG/M metagenome (GOLD analysis project Ga0209535, IMG submission 184041) | Marine viral communities from the Pacific Ocean - LP-28 (SPAdes) (version 2) | ecosystem: Environmental > Aquatic > Marine > Oceanic | place: Pacific Ocean | collected 2009-08-22
CCACCATGGTCCTTCTCAGTGTTTCGAAGTCGTAACTCTTGAAGTCCGCCTGTTGGAAGGACTGGTAGATCTTCCTCCAATCTTCCGCTACTAGTAATCTGTTCTGTCTATCTGTTGTGGCCATTGTAATTACAATGGTATTTATATGTTAGGAAATGTGCGTATATTAAGATAGGCGTAACAACGAATTCTCATCGAAGTTGAATCTCAGTTTCTCGGTAATATTCAGAGGAACATACGTGATAGTGGCCTGTATGGCAATGCCCTTGTCCGCTTCCGTGACCAGTATCTCCTCCGTGGCGATACGTGGATCTGCGTTGAGATTTGCAGTTATGTCCTCCACTATAGCGTCCTTTAGGCCTTCTGTGAATGGTTCGAATATGGCATCGTATATTATGGTGCCGAATTCGGGATTCTCCACCCTCTCACCCTTACGTATGCTCAACCTATTGATTAGGTCTTGCTTGGCAACCTCGAAGTCGTACAGTTTGAAGTTCTTCTTGTCCGCACGTGAACTGAAACCCTTGAAGGTCACTGTCTTGTTTGATAGTCCGTTGCCTGATCCTGAATCTCCGTATGCCATATACTATATTTACTCTATGCTATATCGTCCTTGTCTCTTCCGCCTCCGCCTAATCCAAAGAACTTTCCTATCTTCCTCAAATTGTGCCTTACAATCGCACGGCCTTCATAACTTTGAACCAGTCCAGAAACAAAGTTGATCGCTGTCTGTTTGGGATTGTCTATCAAATTCTGTATGGTATTTGCCTTGCTGATGATACCATCCAAATCAACCTTAGGCAATTCTATTTTGTCGTTGAGTTTGACAATCTTGCTCAACTCGTCTGCAACTGCTTTGACTGTTGGCTGTTTGCTTAATTCTTCTTTGATCAGTTGCACTTCCTCCGCTGTCAATTCTGGATTATTCTTTTGAATTTGTGCAATCGCTTCGTTGACAAGTTTTTTCTTCCTATTTGTGCTACTCTGCCTGTCATAAGGTTCATGTGTGACGAAATCAGTCACTGTGGTCTTACCTGGTTTTTTATTAACTTGTAAACCTCTCTCCATGACTGTGTTTCCAAACTTATCAACACCACTTGCCTTTGGTGCCCTAAATGGTTTACGAGGGTCTACGTCTATCAACCCACCGCCAGTGACTTTGATGCCAACTGCGTCCGGCTCTAACCAACCCGGTCCCCATTTATCACTTGGACTGATCGAGTTGAAATGTATCTGTCCTCCCCTACGTCCACTACCCGATGCCGCTAGGTGTATGTCACCTCCCCTGGCACCGTGCAACTGACTGCCCGCGGTGTCAGAACTTATACCGTCTCTTGCAAACGTCCTCACAGAACCTTTCTGTGAACTGCTCAACACACCCTTCTCTCCCATTGCAAAAAGATATCCTTCTGCGTTCAAGGCCAAGTGATTTTCAGAAGTGAAATTAATCGTGCCCTTGGCGTGGAAGTTTATGTTAGTATCAGAGTGTAGGTTGAAGTCTTGACCTGATCTTAGATTGATTCCACCGTCAGCGTACACACTGACCGTGCCGTCCTTGTCCATCTCAATAAATGCTTTTCCTGAACCGTTTGCGAGATACACCACACCATCTGTGTCGTGCATTAGAAGTTGATGTCCTGATGCCGTCCTCAATCTTGTGAGTTGATTGGTGCCGTCTACTGCGCCGTCATCCATGACGAAACTGTGTCCAGTTTCTCTTTCAACTAATTCCGGTGATCCGCCTATACCTATATTTCTTGGCGTGCCGTCTTCTTTGAGTCTCCCTGGGGTATTCCACCCAAATACTCGACTTGGTGATTCCCTACGTGCAGATGAGGTCGTGGTGCCCCTAACTGTGTCTTGCACAAGACCCTGCGACTGCAGTTGATCTGCCAATGCGTCGTTAATAGGATAATTCCATTTGTCAGCACTGGAGACTGTGTCGCCTGGGTCAAGCATGTTCCTATTCTTCTCACCTGCAGGCAGGACGTCCGTGCCATATAATTCTTGTTTGTTCTGTGCGAAATCAGTGTTGTTGGCGGCCACCCTGGTCTTGTCCGTGGAACCGTTGCCTGGTACCATTTGGTTGGTCAAGGGATCCTGAACGCAACCCATCCAGAAGGCATTCGCGTTCTGATTTTCACCCTTGGCAAATATTACTAAAACTGTGGTGTCTATGTCTGGTGGCACTGCCCACAGTCCGTATGACTGTTGCGTGTCCTTGAAACTGTATGGATCGCTTTTGGAAACTGCCCTTAGACTCTTCACACCGTAGAAAGGTGACAGGTACTGGCACCATGTGATCTGTGATGGCTTGGGATCAGTGGTGTTGGTCAGTGCGGCTATGTTGACGCCAAGACGTCCCATCCTCAAGGGATCTGCCGTGGTCTTGACAGTGGCAATATAGGGACCTGAGTCGTTGTCAACGTACTTCTCGTTGAAACTCTTCTGGTTGTCCTGTGAGTCTGTGAATCCCCTTGAATCTGTGTATGCCATATGTTATTTTATCCTCTTACGGTGACGCATTTTTATTCTCTTCCGCGAACTTCGCCGCGGCTTCTTTTGCTTTCGCTTTGACCTTGCTTACAATGTTTTCCTTGATTTGGGCTTCCAATTTGTTTGTGCCTATTATTGCAGAATTAACCAGGCTTATAGGTGCACCTTCGCCAGTCTGGTTGTTCATCCTCACACAGGTCAGCGTCTGCGTAAACTGTCCGTTGTCAATCTTGCTGTCCACTTTCACCACTTGGTACACTCCGCTGAAGAACAGGTTCTCGTCTCTGACTTTGTCTGTGCCGGAAAACATTGTTCCCTCTTTTTCATTTATGTCCGCAGGCAATCTGTATCTGAGATTTATGCAGGTCATGAACTGATCTGCATTGAAACTGTGGTCCTGCAAGTTGAATGGTCCTGTGCCACCGCCGGTTGTTGTTGGGGTTTTGTCTTTTTCCTTGTCGTCCACCGGCATGTATATGTCCTGACAGATGTATGCCGGGTCTCCCAGTATTTCCAATTCGATACGCAACATGTCCGCTTCTGGATTGGTCAGGTAGTCATAGAACTCCTGTGCTTTTAGGTTCTCTGGATTGGTCGTGCTTACTGTACTCCTGCCCTTAATTATGGAAGGATACTGTCTCAATGGTAGTGTGGGCTCTGGGTCCTTCTCCTTGCCGAATGCTTCTAATATGGTCTGTTTGATGTCATCAAGTATGCCGGCTTCGGTCGTGTCCTTGGCTTCCCTAACATTCCTCATGTAGTAAGCGGTCTTGTAGTTGATCCTTAACCCTTGCACATCAAGGTTGTCTCCTGTGTACAGATAGTTGTATTCCTTCCGCACGTATTTGGACCAGTCTGTTTTTAGACTCATTCCTGCACCTATCAGTTTCAAGATGTGTATCTTGTAGGGCATGGCACGGTATATTATGGTCTTTGGATGCATCTTGGTTATGTTGTCGAATCGAGTCGTGTCAGTCTGTACAGAGGGTTTTACCTTGAACCACGGAACGAACGGCTCCTTGGCTATATCTTCCTGGAATTTCTTGCTACGGATTATGCTCCGGATCTTGTCTGTGTCGTCCTTGGTCACTGTGTGTCCCAGGCTTGTCAGGTAACCTACCCAGAAATTCTGTACCAGGCTGATGTAGCCAAAGGACTGCCTGACCGCATCCTCGAAAAATTTTGTCAGGGCCGTGAAACTGTCGGCCTTGGCAGAGCTCTTGTACTGTGTCCCTGTGACCAATCCCGAGAGCTTATTCTTGGCTATTGCTCTAGCATCCTCACCGGGGTAACTGATCTGACTGTGTTGTTCTGCTGTGGATGTGTTTCCTGTTGCATCTGTCTCTGATTGATACGGCCCGCCATTTTTTGTCACCTCTGGATCTATCTTGAATATGTAGGTGTCCTTCAATTCACGTTTGTTCTCTGCTATCTCCTGCTCCATCTGTACGTCAAGTTGTGCGGCAACATCAATGCACCACGCTCCTGCATTATTCCCTGCTTGTATCAAACTTGTCCTTGGGAATTTGAATCTGTCATCGAAACCCAGGTCCGTGTATGGCACTGCCACCACCTGGTACTTGGCACCACCCTCGTTGACATCGAAGTCAACACGTGCTATCAGTATGGGTATCTTCCTGATAATACCATCGGTACCGCCTGTCCTTTTGAATCCAAGTGGTCGTCCGTTTTCGTCGAAGCCTTTAAATTCTATGGTCAACAATAATGGTGCGTCCTGGTAGTCCTGGAAACCGTTGAGTGCTGTCGCGGCCCTGACCTTCTCTATGAGAGTTATGCCATAGGGCTCGTGCACCTCAAACTCCATCTTGGTGAAGTTGGCTAGATTCCTTTCTGCATTAGGTCCTACCGTGGAAATTATGTTGACGCTCTCAATGAACAAGTCATGGCTTCTTTTCAAGATGCTTATGCTGTCCTGATATCGTCCCGTGAAATCTTTGTATGCGTCTCTGACAATCTTGTCATCTGCGTTCGCACCCCCCGTGCCCACGAATGGGTCTCCGCCACTACTGATTCTTGCGTTTTCACCTATCCCACCAGAACGTGCTATGATGTCGTGTGGAGCATTCTTCAAGAAACTGTGATCGCGTATTTCAGACTCCCTGATGCCGCTGAGGGTGAATATAGTGTTGTAACTGGCGGCCTGGTGTAACGGATTTACTTCCTTAATGATGGACGCCATGCTATATTCCTAGGTCTGAGTTGACGTTGCCGGGCTTGGGCAACTGTATGGTCACTCCTGGTTTGAAGTCGTATATGGGATCTTCTATCTGGTCTGGGTTACGCTGTGCAAACACCCACCATAGCCTCGGTGAGCCGTACAGGTCATAGGCCAACAGGTCAGGCCTGTATGCGTAGGTCCTCTCGATGGTGTAACTCTGATCATCGTCCTCGGCAGTGATAGTCCTAGGAACGAATGTCTCCAGGTTGACTTCATTCTGTGGAGTTGCAAAGTAAGGTGATGTTGATGAATACTTGGCCATTAGATGAATCCTATCTCGTCAGTGCCCTTGCCGTTGAGCTCTCCACGTGCGAATTGTGACAGAGAGAAGTTCTTGATTGATTCCCTGCTGTAGATCGGTGTCACCAGCACTGATATGTTTGACAGTGTTGGCGCCCATGTCTGTGACTCTCCGGAATTAAGATCAAAGCCTGCATCCGGTCCAGTTAATTCCTTGTAAGGTGTGTTTGTTTGTTTGGTAGAGATGTAGTCAATGCCCTGCCTCAGTTCAAGGTTGTAGGTGTTGACAACCACGGGCACCTTGTTGTACATGTGGTCACCATAACCTGAAAGGTGCAGGATCGGTGGTGGATTGCCTTTTAAGTTATTTCCATCGTCTTTTCCAAAAAACATTTTAGTGATTGTCCTTAGGAAATTTACTGTGGCCACCCAGTGTTTGGCATCTTCACTATTCTGCACAGGAAATTCTCCAATTATGTTTATAGAATCAACCTGTGAGTTCTGGTATGCCTGGAACGGGTAGTTGCTGTGTGTCTGTGCCAGGGCATTGTAGTTGGCGGAATGCTGTATAGTCATGGACGGAGTCAACGGCCAGAATATGCCGTTCAAATCGTTTTTCCTCAATGGTGCTAACAGCTCGTTATTATCTCTTATTCCGTCTCCCAGGATTGCTTTCTGTAACGCGGAAGCACCTGCAGGTATCTGCAGTCTGACACGCCAGTCGGCCTTGTCTGAACGTCCGGACCATTTGGCCCTGGCCTGCACTATCCTCGAGTCCGTGGAAATACCTGCGCCTGTGAGCCTGCCCAGGGTACGGTTCAATATGCCTGATCCAACGTTTTTGACTATCTTGCCTATGTCTCCGAATGCCATCTTAATGGTTGCTTTCCTTTGTAAAATTTTGTATACTTTAACTATATTTATAGGCATTATTCTAGGCACACTTAATTCGCCGTACGGCACGAATCAACACAATATAAAGAGAACAAATTATGAAGAGAGTCAAGTACCTAAACAACCGAGATCTGCTATTACAGATACATGCCAGCAAGAACACCTACTGCTCATACGTCACACCCGAGGACTCGCAGTATGATCTGATCGTGCCCAACCTAAAGAAAGTCAACGCCAGTGCGGTGGCACAGGCCAGGAAGGCCAAAGCCAAGAGGCTCACACAGGAAGCATGGGAAGAGGCCAAGGCGGCGGGATTGAAGAAGATAAAATTAGTGGACTACACTGTCAGTCCCAGGAAGATAGAAAAGATGGATCTCGTTTTCAGGGTCATGATGTTTGATCACGTGCCCATGGATGACCAGAGAAAGAAGAATCCCAAGACCACAGCGGATCATCACAGCAAGGTGAACTTCCCTCCGTTCCAACACTACAGATTCGACAAGAAAGGCAAACTGGTGTGCGTGGGCAAATCACACTGGGTGGGTGGGATGAGCAACGGACACTTCTCCGTGGGCCATGGCAAAATGACCAACCAACTGGCTATGATGTACATGAAACTTTGCGAGAGGTATGGTACGAGGGCCAACTGGAGAGGATACACTTACAATGACGAGATGCAATCACAGGCGTTGATGCAACTGAGCCAGATTGGACTACAATTTGATGAGTCTAAATCAGACAACCCGTTCGCATACTACACGGCGGCGATCACAAACAGTTTCACTAGGATATTAAACATAGAAAAAAAGAACCAAGCGATCAGGGATGACCTATTAGAGTTCAACGGCATGATGCCTAGTTTCACAAGACAAAACGAGAACGAGACTGCAGGGCCTTCATACCAGAAGAGGATGAAGACAGCACACGGCGATGTACACGCAGTCAACAAGACAACTCTAGCAAAACTGAACAAGACCTTAAAGAAGAAAGGCAAACTGGATTCTGAGGATTTTGACGACGTCAAGTTTAAGAACAAGATAGACATGACCGACCATAAACCAATCGTAAAGAAGAAATGGTAACACATGTTTTTTAAGAAGGTAGCCTGTTTCACTGACATACACTTTGGTCTCAAAGGTAACAGTCGCATACACAACGACGACTGTGAGGAGTTCGTGAAATGGTTCATCGAACAGGCCAAGGCAGAAGGATGTGAGACTTGCATATTCCTAGGAGACTGGCATCACCACAGATCAGCCACAAACGTTTCCACCATGAACTACACAGTGTCCAACATGGAGAGACTGGGTGCGGCATTTGAAAAAGTTTATGTGATAATGGGCAATCACGATCTGTATTACAGAGACAAAAGAGAAATTAATTCAATGGAATACATCAGGAACATTCCAAACATACACATTGTCAATGAATGGTTGGTGGAAGACGATGTTGCAATAATACCATGGGTTGTAGGAGACGAATGGAAGAAAATTGCAAAAATGAAACAGAAGTACGTGTTTGGACATTTCGAATTGCCTTACTTCAAAATGAACGCAATGGTGGAGATGCCAGATGTTGGTGGAATACAGACAGATCATTTCGTAGGTTGTGGGAAAGTGTTCTCAGGACACTTCCACAAGAGACAGATCATGAAAAATGTAACTTATATGGGCAACGCTTTCCCACACAACTATGCAGACGCATGGGATGATGACAGGGGCATGATGATCATCGAGTATGGGCAGGAACCTAAATATATCAACTGGCCCGAAATGCCAAGATACATCACAATAAAAGTCTCGGAACTGTTAGAGGATCCAGACAAGTACCTAAAACCCAAGATGTACGTGAGGGTAACATTAGATATAAAAATCAGTTACGAAGAAGCAAACTTCGTTAGGGAAACATTCATAGACAAGTATCAACTGAGGGAACTACAACTGATACCGGAGCAGGTGGACAACGCACAACAACCGTTGGTAGAAGTGCAGAAATTTGACAGCGTGGACCAAATAGTTGTGAAGCAGTTGCAGGGTGTTGACTCAGAAGTCTATGACAAGAACGTATTGACAGCAATTTACAACGACCTAGATGTCACGAATTAGTAAAAAGAAATTGATTAAAGCACTCAAAGGAGAGTTTGAAGAACCAACATGGACAAGGGAATCACTATCCGATTTCCTCGCAAGACCGATGAGCCAGGAAGAATGGCTTAAAGGTTATAATAGATGGAAGAAACAGATGGAAGATAACACATTATCCACGCCACTGGCCGAATATGAATTTATAGAAAATTTAGGTAAAAAGAAACGTAGAAGAAAAAAAAATGTTAACGATTAAAGAACTAACAGTAAAGAACTTCATGAGCGTTGGCAATCAGGCCCAGGCCATAGATTTCTCTAACAAAAGTCTTGTGTTAGTGATCGGTGAGAACATGGACCTTGGTGGTGACGACGCTGGTGCTAGAAATGGTACTGGTAAGACCACTATCATAAACGCATTAAGTTATGTGTTCTTTGGTGAGGCACTGACAAACATCAGAAGAGACAATCTCGTAAACAAGACCAACGAGAAAGGCATGTTGGTCGGTGTCAAGTTTATCAAGAACGGTATCACATACACAATCGAGAGAGGGCGTAAACCACAGATATTCAGATTCTATGCCAACGACATAGAACAAAAAACAGAGAGCAACGAGGCACAAGGTGAGAACAGAGAAACACAAGTAGAGATCAACAAGTTGATGGGCATGACACACTCCATGTTTAAGAACATAATTGCCTTGAACACATACACACAACCGTTCCTGTCGACCAAACAAGCAGAGCAAAGAGAGATAATCGAACAGTTGCTTGGCATAACACTGCTGTCACAGAAAGCAGATCTGTTGAAGGAAAAACAAAAGGCCACAAAACAGATGCTGACCGAAGAAAAGTTAAAGATCGATGCCAGGGTTACTTCGAACGAAAAAATACAGGAATCTATAGAAAGCCTACAGATAAGATCAAACGCATGGACTAAACAAAAACAAGATGATGTAAAAAGTTTCCAGGAGGCGATTGCTGAATTAGAGAAGGTGGACAGTGAGATAGAGATAGCCAAACACAAGAAATTACAGAAACACGCTGAGATGCAGACTGCATTAAGAAGTCTGCAGAAAGAGAAAGCGTACCATGAGGATTCGTTGACCAAAGCCGAAAGCACAGTGACCAAAACCCAAGCAGATCTAGAATACACCAAACAACAAAAATGTCCCACATGTGAACAATCACTGCACGACGACAAGCATGAGCTCTTGGTTGGAAAACTAAAAACACAACTTACAGAGTCAACAGAATACGTAACAAAATTACAAGGCGATCTTGCAGAAATACAAAAAGGCATTGACGAGGTGGGAGACCTGGGGCAAGTGCCAGACACGTACTATGACACTATAGACGAGGCATACAATCACAAGGGATCGTTACAGGATCTCATACGACAGTTGGAACAGACAGAGAAGAAAGAAGACACATATGCAGAACAGATTGCAGAAATGAGAAAATCAGCAATACAGGAAGTAGATTACGAGAAAGCCAACGAACTAGAGGACCTACACAGGCATCAGGAGTTCCTGTACAAACTGTTGACTGCGAAAGATTCATTCATAAGGACCAGGATCATAGAACAGAACTTGACATACTTGAATCAACGTCTGGCATACTTCTTGGGCAAAGTCAAACTGCCTCACACAGTCACCTTCCAATCGGATCTAACCGTGCGTATCGAGGAACTGGGCAGGGAACTGGACTTTGACAACTTGAGCAGAGGTGAGAGAAACAGATTGATATTAAGTTTAAGTTGGGCATTCAGAGATGTGTGGGAAAGCCTTTATCAACAGATCAACTTGTTGTTCATAGATGAACTTGTGGACGCAGGCATGGACATATCGGGAGTTGAGAGTTCCATGGCTGTTTTAAAAGACATGAGCAGAACACAAAAGAAGAACATATTTCTGATATCTCACAAAGACGAATTGGTAAGCAGAGTAAACTCTGTATTGAAAGTAGTCAAAGAAAACGGATTTACAAACTATGCCAACGATGTGGACATTATTGTTTAATAGATCCTAGTACTTTTCCTATAGAATACAATTTGTTATTCTTATCCTTGACCACATAAAAACACATAGTAGGGTCAAGTCCGAGCTTGTCACAAATTTGTTGATTTAATTTTCCATATTTTTCCCAACCGTAGTCCCTGGGTATGTTGTCCATCATGAAATATCCACACGCTGTGGTCAACTCGTTATACTTTCTCTGTGTGCTGATCAGTGTGCATGAATCCATTGTACGCTGTCTGGACCAACGGAGACCTATCCTGTTCCAACTAAAATTGTACTTGGACATACTCATAGCAAAAGATTTTATGTTGGGATGGTCAAAATTAAATTTGAACCCCTGTGCGGCAGTAAGCCAGGCACAATCAATATGGATATCAATTGCTTTCTGTTCGCATTCTTTCAATACTTCTTGCCATTCCGGCCTCTCTCCATAGAAATAATTTGGTAGGGAAACCACTAGAGGTACGCCGGGCTGTAGTTGTCCAAGCTCTGTGTGTCTTTTACCCATCACAGTGTAGTATGCATATTCTTTTTCAAGTATCTGGATGTTCCATTTATTCTTACTAGCCAAACTCTCTATGAAGTGTGTACACCCCATTATGACATCCACACAAGGAAACTTATCCCATCCTTGCAAATTGTTTACTTTAGTAGACTTAAACCATGTTGTGGCCTTGTCAACAAACTCTTGGTGCGACACAGGTTTTTGTGATTTCTCGTACCATGAATGTTTTAGCCCAGACAGATGTTTATCGTTAATGGGTGACAGTTTTGTACCTAGGTCTGACAGTTGCAAATTATTCATATCTAACATATAGACTTGTTCTCCCATTGTTCGTTATTTTTTCTACTCCATGATAACTGTACTTGCCATTGTAAAGAGAATACCCACAATTAAATTTAAAGGGGAATGTGTATTGTAAATTGTCAGCACTGTCATACAGTGAAGTGCCCTCGTTATCGTCACTGAGATAAATCTGCAATGCTAACTTGATCCTGCTGTCATCTGTATGTGGATTCAATTTATATCCACTCTGATCTATCCACAAATCTGCAGAAGAGAATTTTAATTCTGTATTGAACTTGTTTTCTAAAGCATGAGTAATATTTGCGTTCATGAAAAATACCTTTATCCTCTTCATCAATTCGTCATTGTAATCTAATCTAGACCTTGGTAAATTTTCCTGAGACTCCAACTTTACAAAATTTTTGTTTCCTAACTCTGGTAAACTAAAACTATTACCAAAAAAATGTTTATATTCTTGATACATTATTCCATGAACTATCATCAAAGGAGACTTTTCTATTGACAAAACCACATCTTGTGTGCTTAAATTAAACATATGTTAATTAATTATATCGTACGACAATAGAAGGAGAAAAAACATATGTCAAATGAAACACATGATTCTATCATGACAGCAATTCAAACTTACTCAGAAGAGAATGGTAAGTTCGTAGATAAGGGTGTAAAAGCCTCTGCAACAAGAGCCAGGAAGGCCCTAGCAGAATTATCTAAACTGATCAAAGCAAGAAGAAAAGAGATCCAAGAAGTCAAGAATGCGGCTAAAACAGCGGCGTAATTTTCTTTAACATTTAAAGTTTAAAACCCTCGGCTTTTACGAGTCGGGGGTTTTTTTGTTAAGCGAAGTAATTTTCTTTGGTACCTTCCCTGTACAGGTCCTGCGTTACACAGTGTATTCCGTTGTCCCAGAAAGCATTGTCTCTGAACTTACAAACAATAGGATTGATTTTATTCTGTTCCAGGAAATAAAACAATTTTTTATTCAATCCAGTGACTACACAATTTTCATCGTCGATTGACAAGATGTTCACATCATAATTGCTTTCTTCGTAGTTGCCTCCCCATTCGTGTTTGATAGGTTTTTCAAACGCAGACTTTTCTGCATAACAAATATTCCATCCTGGATAGATTTCTTCTAGTTCGGGCAAAACGGTTGTTGCCACAATAACTCCAGGTTTCAATATGCTGTACACTCCATCCATGTGCCACCCGTACCTAGTTTTATAAATTTTATACCCATGACTTTCTAGTGACTTGGTCATTTTTATTTCTGCCTCTCTAGAGACCTGCTTATTGACATCCCAATGTATGTGATCGCCACACCTAACCATGTTACCGCTGGATATGTCGTTGCCCAGATACCATTCGATATTGTTGCGGTCTATTTCTTTGAGTATATCCTCGTATCCCGGTATCACTTTCCCAACAAAAAGTTTTTCGCCTATCACGATAAAATAATCCCTAGGAGACAAAGGCGGCCTCACAGTGACATCCTCTACGTTGGGCCTGTGACACTGCACCCCAAAACTCTCCAATGTCTTTATCAAATATGACAAATCTTCTTCCGTGCGTGCCATTATGTCTTTGAGATTGTTATCAGCATCTTGCGTGGGGGTTGGTCGGCCAACTATGCAGTGTTTCAACGGATGAAAAGTGGTGTAACCTTTTACAGGTATCATTTCTTCAGGATGCCTTTTCCGTGTACCCGGACACGGATATGACCATTGTAGTAACCGTTGCTTTCCAACACTTTTCTGGCAAACTGCTCCCTTGCTTCAACATAAGACAGTTCCGCCTTAGAATAGCAGTAGAAAAGTATTTCCCTTGTGAATTTGTTTTTACCAAGTTTGTTTACATCTAGTGTCAAATCGTCACTTGATCCGTAGTAGTCCTGCCAGTCAGAATCAACTTTGTACCTACGCTTGTTCTTCCTGCCTTTGAGTGGTGGACGACTTCTTTTGAATCTAGCAAGTTTCTTGCCTATGTACATCCTGCCGTTGGTTGTGTTAGTGATAAGATACACGAATCCAACGACCTCCTCAGGCATCGTGGTAATTTCATTTCCTTGGTACGTCCAATGCATCGTGGTATTTAAAGCCAAAAAGATTGACCTGAAAAGAAAACTCGTATAAACAAGTGCGATAGGCAAACTACAATTTCTTTAAAATTTCCAACAGGCAAACATAGCATCGCAACCAGTGAGCAAGGAAATGCGGCTAACAAGCGACAGGTGAATCCTTAGATGCACACAGCAAAAAATGATGAGGCTCTTAGAAAAAGATAATCCTCAGGTCGACCAAGAACTATTATACAAGGGTTTGGTAGGCTCGCGTTGTAATGAATGAGCAAATGGGTACAGCACAACCGCCCAACTACGGTAGCGATGTATAGTGACTGCGAACTCACCACAGGGTTCAAGTCGGTTCGGCTAGAAATAGCCGAATTGTGACTGCTCATCTACCACAGGG
>Ga0209535_1002053_pt1 | contig 13241 bp, 19 predicted proteins | sample LinPmetageLP28_FD_184041 | JGI IMG/M metagenome (GOLD analysis project Ga0209535, IMG submission 184041) | Marine viral communities from the Pacific Ocean - LP-28 (SPAdes) (version 2) | ecosystem: Environmental > Aquatic > Marine > Oceanic | place: Pacific Ocean | collected 2009-08-22
CTATCAACAATATCATCTACTAGAATAGCATGTGCGCCTTCTACTTCACCAATTAGATTCATTACTTCGCTTACACCTGCTTTAGGTCTACGCTTGTCTACAATAGCAATATCACCGCCAAACATATCAGCAAACTTTCTTGCTCTTACTGTTCCGCCTGCATCAGGAGATACAAACACTGTTTCTATTTGGCTTACATCTTGTCCTTCTTTGTAAAACTGCTTTTTAATATCTCTTGCAAATGATATACGACTTGTTAAATCATCTACAGGAATATCAAAAAAGCCTTGAATTTGACCGGCATGTAGATCCATTGTAAGGATTCTATCAGCACCGGATTCGGTTAGCAGGTTCGCTACTAGCTTAGCCGTAATAGGAGTGCGGCTTGCACTTTTACGATCCTGCCTTGCATAACCGAAATAAGGTATGACTGCGGTAATACGTTTAGCACTGCTACGTTTGGCCGCATCAATCATAATCATTAATTCCATTAAATTATCGTTAACTGGTGTGCTTGTGCTTTGCACTATAAACACATCTTCACCTCTAACGTTTTCCATAAACTCTACACTACTTTCACCATCAGCAAATGCTTTAATGTCTGCTGGCACTAGTGTAGCAAAACAATGTTCTGCTATTTTTTGTGCTAAATCAATATTACTGTTTCCTGCGATAATTTTCATTCTCTTAACACCCTGAGTCAATTGGCATCCATTCTGTATTATATTCAGATGCTATTTCATTTCTAGCATTGCTGGCCGCAATTGCTTTTTCTTGTAATTTCTTAGCCTGATCTTCTTGCCTAGGACGTTCTAACTTATCAATAAGTCCTAGTATTGAAGTTGCAAACTCTTTTCGTCCTTCAAATATATCTTCAGTTCCATCTGTTAAGCCAGTTACTTTATCATCAAGTTCTTCTTGGCAAACTTGACGTAAAATATCTATTGTGTGATCTGTCATTATCTACTCTCCCAATGTTCGTGGCAACGTGGTTCGTATGTTTCTGCGCCGCCTATTGTTACTCTACCGCCACTTTTTCTAAGTCGCTGTGTTTTGCTGCATGGTTGTCCACATACGTTACAAAATGCAGTAATCTTTGCTATACCGTCTGCTAATGCTAATAAACGGCCTGTTGTGTCAAATGGTATTCCTCTGCTGTCTTGATCAAGTCCTGCACATACAAAGTTAACACCTTCACGTAACCCTTCCTCTACAAACCATAGTGCTTCTTTAGGATCAAAGAACTGCACCTCATCAATGAATACTGTATGAAAGTTATAGGGTTTAATTGTGTAATTATCTTTTACTAATTCTAAATCAATAACACTAATAGCAGGGTGACTAAGTTTATTGTGTGTAACAATTTTATCTGGATCATACCTGTCGTCTACTAATGGTTTTAGGACCAATGCTTTATGTCCTGAATGTTCTAAAAAGAGCAGTCGCTTTAATAACTCACTGCTCTTTCCTGCAAACATTGGGCCTGCAATGACCTCTAGTTCACCTCTTTTATACATTAAAAGCTCCAATTAAAGTTAATACCAGCTGTAGTAACTGTTTCGTTTGTTCCTGCGTAATTTAAACGTGCTTCTGCATGTGCTTTAATAAACATGTTATCAGTAACATTAAAGTTACGGAATACACCTAAGTCTATTTCACGTTGTGTAGCACTTAAATCACTACTGCTAGTTACATAGTCTACATCACCTGTTGCACTAACTGTGCTTGCTGATTTGAATGTTGCATTACCTTGTGTAATTGCTACTGGCAAACTTGCTACAAATCCAAAATCACCTGATTCAACATTACGTTTAATACCAAGTGTTGCACTATTACTTATCAAGTCACTAGCATCAGTCATCATACTGTTACCTACGTTTAGTTTTGTAACACCAAACATTGCATTACCAAATACTGTAACATCTTTTGTTAGTGCTTTATCTAAGTTGTAGCCTGCATAGAATGTAGTTGCACCGTTAACATCCATAAGTGGATTGTCTGCAACATTACCAAGGAAACTATTACCTTCTGTTACTGCACCAAACATAAACTTATCTACAGTTGTAGCAAATGCTAAACTATCTTCGTTGATATTAAGAGCACCTGTTTCCATTGGAATAACTTGTCCATTACCATATCCAAAGTAATAGTCTGGAGCAAATCCTACACTTGCCGCTTGCAATGTATCTGCTGAACGTGTATCAGCGACAGCAATCATATCGTTACCATCTACATAAAAGTTACGATCATAGTCATCAACGACCATTGTGTTGCTAATACTACTAATGTAAGCCCCTCCACTTAATGCAAATGCACCAGAGTTTAAACTACTTGTAGCACCTTCAATACGTCCACTAGTTGGAATACCAATTACTCCTTGTGGGCTAGTTGCTTCATCTAAGTCAAGCATACCTTGTCCGTGTATGTTCTCATCATAGTTTGTAAGATCTTTATCGGCTGTATTAAGTAACAACTGAACAATGTTCTCACCTTTCATGTATGGCCACATTTGATGCACAATACCTACTGCACCTGTAACTGCCGGAGCTGCCATTGATGTTCCGCTATTAGTTCTATATTCACCATTAGCACTTGTTGATGCTACATAACGACCTGGCGCCATAATATACCAATCACTAATTCTAGTATCACTTGAACATTCTCCGTTAACACCGTAACACATTGTTCCTGCTTTGTTACTTGAGTTTGATATTGAATCTGATTTAAGATCCCATGACCCAACTATAATTGCTTTACCACCAAGCATTAATTCACCTGCTTCGTTTTCAGCAATTGCATAATGAGCCGGATAAGTTGGAACATCCATTCTTTGGTTGCCTGCCGCAAATACAACTACTGTTTCATTACCAGACATTGCATCTGTAATTTGTGGTAGCATATAATCACTGTCTACTGCTAAGTGTGAGTAACCTTCAAGTGCATATACTCCATCATAACGTGAGTCTGTGCTATAAAACACACCATTGCCTGCTTCTTGTATACTTTTCTTATATGTAATGTCAACATTATAGTTACCTGATACGTTTACTGCATCTGCACCATTATTAACAGCCCATTCAATACCTTTACCTAATGCTTGAAACTCATAGAATCCATTATCCCATGCAGTCTTACCAATAAGTAGTTTGGCATCTGGAGCAACACCTGTTGTTCCTACACCATCTAGGTTTGCCGCGGCAATACCTGCTACGTGTGTTCCGTGTGAATACTTATTTTTATCATCAATAGTTTCATATCCATCTGCACACATACCTGTAAAACATTTACTATCAATAATCTTATCAGCAAACTCTGGATGATCTAAATCAATACCAGTATCAAGTATTGCTAACACACTACCTTTACCTGTCCAACCTTTTGCCCAGGCTTCTGGTGCATTAATACTTTCTAATGTATTACCATTATTATATAATCCACTTTCACGTGTAATGTAATCAACATTAATTCTGCTATTCATACTGTGAACTGCATCAATATATGTCTGTGTTCCACCTAATGATACATCGTCCATTGCTAAGTATTCTTCAACAGTTAATACATTTTCTGTTTTAATACCAATACCATCGCTTACAACGGTCTCCGGTTCGTTGACTACATCAACGACAACGACCTCTTCTTCAACGACAACGGGTTCTTCTTCAACAACGACAACGACTTCAACAGGACGTTCAAGTTCATATGCTCGCACAAATTTACGTTCAGTTTCTGTTCGTGTAACTTCTTCTACATTTGTAGAAACTAAATCAGTAGAAACTTTTGTAAGAGAAGTATCATCACTAAAATGTGTTGTAGTGTATGTGCCTTTATAACTCTTTGTTGTTACTGTCTTTGTATATGTAATTACAACATCTTCATATACATTAACTGTATAATCTTCTGTAACTTCATCTTGTGTAGAAGATCGTGTGGCTACTTCAGGAGATTCTTCTACCTGATCATAGTTTGTATATTTGTATGTTTTGTGAGTTTCGGTGACTTCTTGTTCAAGTCCACCACCAATTAATATTGTAAACTTCTCAATCTCATTTTCATAAAAGTTTACTGTTTCAACTAGCCCTGCGGCCCAACTATATTGGCCGTATTTTTCTGCTAGTGGCTTTAATGATTTAAGTCCGCTTTCATATGAACGGATCATATTTTTTGCAAATGTATCTCTTGATTCAACATTTGCTATGTTAGACACCATGTCATAATAACTAAATGGTGCCGCTGTTGCTTGTGTAGTGACTGATAAACCTATAACCGCTACTACTATAGCAATAAATTTATTCACGTTTCTCATAATTACACTCCTATTGTTTTTATGATATATGTATATAATAACATCAAACGTGCAATTTGTCAACCGAAATGTCTTGGTATTTATGTATTATTATGGAATTCGTATGATTCTTTAACAATACCTGTATCTTCCAGTGTATTTTCTAATGTTTTACGCCCATATTCCACACGATATAGTAGCTTATCTCCATCAATCTCAACTAATGCTAAGTTTAGTAAATGATGACTAAAGTCTTCTTCTTCTAAATATCCTGTAAAAAACGAGCCTTTTCTATCTCTAACACCTTTTAAATAACAACCTTTTCCGAGCGTATTACATTCCATTGTAAATCTTACAGATTCATCAATGCTACTTGTTTTAAATACTTCGTTACCATCTTCGTCAGTAACATGCACATGTATATGACTTGGGCGTGGACCAAAGACTTCTATAAGTCTATCACGCTTTGATTTTGCCATTCCAAGAAACAATGGACTATCTTCATCACTTACTGGATTGTCTGGGTGTTCACCATATGAATCTTCAAACAAATGCCTTTTTGTGTGTTCTGGATCTTGCTTGGTCCAGAAGTCGTATTGTTCTAATGTTATGCGCCTGATGTGTAAATGTGCGCCATATCCGTTTACAACTATTTTATATTTCATACCATTTCATGTAGCTCGAACCCCTGACCTTTTCCGGTTGTTCCGTCCATGTCATAGTCAAGCTCTTCTCCATTATATTCAACTCTTGAGATTATATTATCTCCTTCAACGCTGGTTGCATAAAATCTTAATTTAGTAGAATCAAAGTTATCTGTTTCAATTTCTGCTATATAAAAATTACCTTTTTCTGAAGTCCATCCTTTGAAATAATATCCAGGATCTTGTTCGTCAATATCAAATGTTTCTGTGCTAACTATATTAGGTTCTTCTGTTTCCCATACTGTATTACCACTATCATCTGTAACTTCAATATGACACATGTCTACTTGAGCTCCATTAAGATGTTCAATACTGTCAATGTCATGCCAGTATCCCAAAAACCTAGGGTCATCAGGATCAGTAACAGGGTTACCTTCATCTTCTTCATATGGGTCCCAAAATAAATGACTGTTCATACTATCATCATCTTGTTTATCTACCCAAAAGTCGTATTGTTCTTTAGTTAACTTACCCAATACAACTTCACCGCCATAGCCGTTAATTGTTATTTCATAAGTCATTTGGATCTTCTCCTAACTTGTTTAAAAATTTCTTTTGTTCAACTCGTCTGTCTAAATCCCATTCAATGTTAAAGTTTTTTGTTTCTACCATTTCTTTAATCATATCTGACAGAGATTCAATTTGTAATTTCTGTTCATGAATTATTTCAGTGACATTTATTCTATCTCCGTTTGGAGGTTGTTGAATAATATCTCCTATAACTACAAAATCAGGATCTGGTTCAGTGAGTGTAATATCAGTAAGATTTATTCCTGACATATCTACATCATATGTATCTGAACCATATGAGTAGTAACTGTCAGTATTACTATCGACAGTTATTACAAAATCATCTGGATTCATTTTAACCTCCTATTTTATCCTGGAATAGAAGTATCAACCGCAAAATGCATATCTAACATCTCCAGTCTATCATGTGCTGTTGCCATTGCATCTAATTCTTTTTGAATTGTTTCGATGATATCTGAATGTTCACCAATGCCTACAACGTTCTGCATGTAGACTTCAATGTTAGTTTTGTGTAGCTCAATCTCCGCTTCGGCGTGTCTTTTAGCTGCATTAATCATTTGTTGTCTCAACATAAGTTCCTTTCATATCAAAAATTTCCGTAGTCTCTTTCACCTTCCCACGGAAATACTACCCATACATCTTTTTCCATCTTATTGATTTCCATAGCTGTATAGTCGCATTCGCCAAAATTACTTGCTTGATTATCTAATAGACAAGCAAATCTGACATTATTGCCCCATACTGTATCCCAACCTTTGTCAGTTGGTAAACAGCCTGCAGGCCAATCATTTTTAATCCATTGCATAGTTTTACCACTATCATTAATATCATCAAAAATTAATATATTCTTTCTATGACTAATGTGTGATAATCCATCTCCCTGATAACCAAATGCTTCTTCGGCCATCCAACAGTTACTTTCTGGACCACTGTAATTATTTCCTGTGTCTCTAAACCTTACATCCAATGCATGCATTGTTATGCCTGTCATGTTAGACATCATGACAGCTGGCACTAGACCACCACGTGTCATACCAACAATATAATCTGGACGCCAATTGTCTGCAAACATAAGATTATTAACTGTATTAACCATATGCTCAATATCTTTCCATGTGTAATATACTTTGCTTACCATAGCTCTAGTGTTCTCCCATTTCCTAAAATAATCATAAGACATGTTACAATGTGTAACACTATCCAAAACGTGCGAAATGTTAATGCACGTCTTACATCTTTTTGTGTAATAGGCAAAAACTCAGGCTTGTCCTCATCGTTGAGTCCAATTGGCATTCCAACTGTTCTCGCCCATAATTTAAGCCATCGTCTTTGCCCTTCCATTACATTGCGTTCTTTTTTTCTTGGATTTCCTTACGTCTTTCTTTTGTAAGTTTACCCAGCTCGCCAAGTGCTTTACGGGCTCTTGATGCAGCCGCTTTAATTGGCTTTTCAGATTCCCATGATTCATGTTCTTTAACATATGTTTCATATGCTTCTATAATTTTATCGTGATTTGTCATTTTTTCTCCTTGTGTTCAGTTACTTGGCTGCAAAATCTGATTGAAGTTTAATGTTATCCATAAACTCTTCTTTTGTTGCAGGGTCATTTTTAAATGCGCCTTTAAGAACTGTGGTTTGTGTTAAACTGCTATGTGCCATAATGCCTCTATTCTCACAACAACCATGTGTTGCTTGAATGTAAACACCTACGTTTTCTGACTTAGTTGCTTTCATAATCTCACGTGAGATATCCATAGCAAGTTCTTCTTGTAGTGTTCCACGTCTTGCACACCATTGTGCGATACGTGTATACTTCGATAGTCCAATAAGTGTATCAGCGGCAATAATGCCAATGTATGCTACACCTGTTACTGGTTGGTGATGATGTGAACAAACACTTTTAAGTTCACTTCGCACAACCAACATTCCATCATAACATTCATTTGTAATGTTATCTGGATCATTAGGAAATGCTGTTGCCGGCGGAGCGGTTTCGTATCGCCCTGCCATTAATTCATTGTAATACATTTTAGCTAAACGCCTACCTGTATCCATGCTGTTAGGATCTGTTTTCCTATCAATAATTAATGTATCTAATACTGTTTCAAAGGCAACTGCGGTCTCATCAATTAGTTTTTCTTTGTCACCGTCTTGTAATACTTCGCTGATGTTATCACCAGCCCAATATCTAATGCCTTCTTCTTCTAATTTGTTTCTTATTTGTTCTGCTTTTCCCATTTACTTCTCCGAGTTTAAGACGAGGATGTCTTGTTAGTTTTCATATACCATTTGTAAGCTGAGCTTACAATATCATTAAGACCTTTTTGTGGTACCCATGATAGTTCTTCAGTTGCCTTCATATCTGCTACAAGTATTGGAGGATCTCCTGCTCTTGCTTCAGCAAAGGCTGTGTTCACCATTAATGGTGTTTGCAATGCTACTGCATCTACAATCTCTTTATTACTACTACCTTCGCCACTACCTAAATTAAATACGTGGGCTCCAGTGTTGCTTTCTAAATAATTTATTGAAGCATTAATACCGCCTGCAATATCTTCTACATGTATATAATCTCTAATACATGTTCCATCTGGTGTAGGATAATTATTACCATAAAAAGTAAATGTTTTCTCAGCCATTGCACTTTCCATTACTCTTGCAATAATGTGTGTTGCGGCTTTTTCTTGTCCCATCTCACCATCTGTGTCAGCACCAGCAACGTTAAAGAAACGTAAACTAACACTGTTCATATTGTATGCTCTTGCAAAATCTTCAAGCATTATTTCTGTCATACGCTTACTCCATCCATATGGATTACTTGGCGTATTACCATCTTCAATTCTACATATGCCGTCTTCGACAATGCCATAACAGGCGGCCGAACTTGCGAAAACAAATTTGTTAACGTTCTGTATCTTGCAGTCTCGCATTAACGCCAATGTCCCTTGCACATTATTTTGATAATATGTGTGAGGATCTGTCATGCTAGGACCCACTAGACTAGTGGCCGCTATATGAACACAAGCATCAACTCCAAGCAATAGGTCTTGGATATCATTGTAGTCACGATCATCATGGAATACTGTGTAGTAGTCGTGACGTGGTTTGTGCCTGTCTACTCCAATAACTTCATGTCCTGCTAACGTTAATGTCTTACATGTTTGACTGCCGATATATCCGGCCGCTCCTGTTATAACAATCTTCATGCGTATTTTGCCTCCGCAACAAAGTCTCTGTAACGGTTACCACTACGTAGCCACTGTTTACCATTTCCTTGCATAATATCAATCATACGATCAATAGTGCCATTGTTCCAATCACTAATCTTACCCATGTTCTCCGATGGTGCATCAAGTCCTAAAAGGATCTTTTCAACTGCATGTTCTTTGCTCCATGGTGTGTAAAGACGTGTGTGATCGTTTGCAAACGTTTCAGGAAAGCTACGATATGCAGGATAAACTACATTGCAACCTAATGCATCTGCTTCACTAACGGTATTAGATACCCAGTCTTGCAATGCACAATTGAACAATACTTTACTATCATTAACGATACTATAGTATTGATCTTTCTTTAGGTCTTCGTAAATTTTCAACTTACCTTCGTCTCGCATTTTATAGGCACGATCCAAATACTTCTGGTTGTTGCTACGTAGTGGCCCGCCACTTAGCACTGCAAATTCTACGTCTGGTCGCTTTTGCAATACTGTTTCAATAACATCCATGTAAAAGTCAGGTTGTTTCTCCTGATCGAATCGGGCAGCAAAAATTACACGGTTGTTACGTTGATCAAATGGTTTAATATTGTCTACACCAATACGACCCTGCACTTCTTCTTTGCCAAAGCTAAGACCTGAAATGTTGTATAGTGGTGCTTCCCAATTTGCAATACGCATGTGTGCAATCATTTCTTCGTTTGTTGCCAACACTGTTGCAAACTGATTAACCATTTGCTCATACAAGCTCATCCATTTACCCATGCCCCAAACGTGGACAAAGTCATCTGGATCGACTGCTTGTGCTAGACACCTTACATAAACTGTAGGGCGTTGTTCTTCTGGAATCTGATTCATAATATATGGAAGGGATTCAATACCAGGTTGAAACATATCTTCAAATAAGATTGCATCTTCTCCTGTGCATTCTCCATTACGCATCATTTGAACTAGATTCATAATCTGTGACATTCCAAAGAAACTTCTGCCATGTGCGTCTAGCACTTGTCCAACACTAATAGCTTTAGTGTCGTCAATAGTTTCTCCTGGAACGATAGTGTAGTTTATTTCTCGTTTTTTAAAAACTGCTTCAGCCCAGTCTTGCAACTGTAATGTGTAGCGGCCTTCGTATGGTTCGAGACCCATATAAAATAGTTTACGAAACATTTGTTACCTCAGGTTTGTAAACTAGTTTGCCAACATGAATCTTCAACTTCTTAGGTGAACGATCACGGTGCATTTGCACTTGAACATCATATGTGAAAGCATTTTCTTTTTCCACATTATCAATGTTAAATCCAAAAATCTTCCAAGAATGTTTTAAGTCATTCAAGTAAGAAATAAACAAAGAACGAATAACAGTTACGTCTTTGTCACTGTGCATTAACCCATCATAGGGTTGAATGATTTTTAATAGATCGTATTTCACATCATTAATGTTGTATTGACCTGAAATGCGATACCGGTTAGCATAGCTAGTTTTGTTTGTAGTAGTGTTTGACATTGTTCATGTTCCTTCTGTCAAATTAGTTAGTTACGTTTTTAGTCATCTGTGAATTGCATGTTGGCGCCATTCTCATTATCTTCAGCGATACTAATTTTAAGTTCACGCTTTGGATACTTGTTAAGAATAACTTGTGCTAATTCTTCTGCAATCATTTCACAACTACGGTGATTTAGTTCTAGTGTTCCATCACTGTAAAGTGATTCTAACCAACGTTTGAACTGAATAAATTCAATATCTCTATCATTGTGTTTTACACTAATCTCTACACGGAAGTGAAAGATATGTCTGTGTGCTACACCAAGAAATGAAACATCGTCCCATCCGCCTGTTGCTAATGCTGGGTCGTCTTTCGCTGCAGGATACAAATGTATTCCTTCTTTTTGAAATGTTACCCAAATATTACGAGCTGACACTTGCATTACTCAGCCTCATCTTTATCTGTTGCTTCGTCATATTTACGTGCAAGTTTAAGTAATTCCCATAGCTTCCAATCGATAGCTTCTAGGAACTTCATTAACGCTTCTGTATCTAGATTAGACTCAACAGGAGTAGCATCAGTTGTTTCTGTTGCTTCTGTATTATCTTCATCTAATAGCCTTACTTTTTTTACCATAATATATCTCCTATTTGATTATATGATCTTGTGTATATTGATCCCAATCTGTAAACACACTGCGATCCATTAGTTTATGAAGACTGTGAACCCACACACCTTCATTGGTAGCATCAAAATCAACATCGTCAATTTTAATACATGCATTATATCCCAACTGATCAACATAAGGAATTCTTACGCTTATCATTGGAATAAATCTGCGATACTCAGTGTAGCCACATTCAAGGACATAATCTGAGTATTTGTTTTCAAAGTCTAGTGTAACCCAAAGATCTGCTTTAAGCAAACCCATTACTAAGGTATCCCATGCTTTGTTTTCTTCGTCAGTTCCATGTGGTAACTGAACGCCAAACGACATATTTGCACCCAAGTAAATATGTTTACATCCATGTTCGTTTGCATATTCTATGATTTCTGCAACTGATGTTTCTGTTCCCACCACAAAGAGTGTCTTCATACCATGTGCTGGTGTGCGTTCTATTTCTTTGCCTACAAACAATGTGATGTCAGTTACACCGCTTGCTTCATCATAGTTTCTTTTCATTACTGTTTTCTTTCTGCAATGGTTGTTTCAAGTTTAACAATCTCTTCTTTTAATGAAAGTTTTTCTTTTTTCATTCTATGAAGTTCAATGTCGTTAATATGATTACTATACGCTGTTTTTATGTCATTGTCAAGTGTTTTATGTTTTAACACTAATGCATCTTTATGACGTGATAAACTGTTTACTGTTCCTGTTCCCATTTTAACTTTCTCCTTGTTAGTTCAGACCTTCTAAGAATTTTTCTGCATCTTCGGCATCATTTTCTGTAAAGTCTGCATCTCCTTGGTCACCCCAACTTGCATCAAACAAGCTATCAAATGCACTTGCACTAGTTTTAATACTTTTTTGACCACTAAAGTCAGCAAGCATTGGTTGTGCTTCTTCTAGCATTTGCATTGGAGTTTCACTTTTAAATAGTTCATTGATAAAGTTTACTATATAAATTGTGTTGCGTGGAATCCATGTATCAAACTCATCAATCTTCTTACCAGCTTTAACTTTTTGCCAATGCTTATGACTAGTATTATATCTGGTTGTAGCAACATCTGTTAATGCATTTGCATTTTGAATACTGTCAATATGCATATAAACATTGTGTGCCATCATTAAGAAGTAACTAAAGCTATCCCAACTTGTTTTACCTTCTTTGCCAACTTTGTTTAACATACCTGGCTTATACCAACATATATCTCCCATTGTAAGTCTGTCTGCAATAGGTCCGTTGAATGGAAACTTCATGTCATAGTTTCCTGCAAAACATTTGTCGTCAATAGCACCTTCCATTACATAACCAAATTTGTCACTACGCATATTATTGCTAGTATACATTTGACCTTTAGCTGTAGTAATAAAAGGACTAGCCGCATCAAAAGTAACCATCATGTTCTCATTTACATGCTCACGTAAATTACGTTGAATAGCTGTAAATACACAACTCCAATCAAGTTTTGCTGTTCCAAGATAGTGAATTAAATCTTTACCTGGGTCCAACATCTTTTCATCACGCATAACAATAAGTCTACGCAATATTAGATGCAACTGTTTCATGTTGTAACCAGCCATTGCCCAACCCTCAAATGGATAGTGCTTGACTGCTTCATACCAAATGTCAGCGGTGTGTTCATCATTACCTTGTAACACATTCATAAACTTAGTCTTACCTTGTCTGTTACGAACAAAGTAATCGTTGTTAAACATTGTGTAGTCTAAACAATCTGCAAAACTTTTTAGTCCAGTTTTTTCACTAAGTGGTGGAATTGCTGCCAGTGTTGGAATATCTAACACCATACTATAATCTGCTGTGTGTTCTAGCCAATTAAGAATAGTGCTACGCAACTTGTCCTCAGTTTTAAAGTTAGCCCAATCCATTTGAATTACGCCTTTAGCAATCTGGAAACCTCCACTATCGCCTAAGATAAAACTTTTGTTTCTGTCACGTTTTTGTATCATACATTCTTGGATATCGCTTTTAGCTGTATCAAGAGTAGCATGACCGGCTGAGTATAAACCCCATTTGTAATTGTAGTAAGTGTCTATATCTTTTAAAAAGTCACAACCATCAATCCCATGCTCGAAGCCGTTAGGCATACGTTCATTACTTAGGTAGTTAGGATCTCGTCTTTGATTGCTAATTAGTTTGCTATAGAAACTGCTGATGCTAGGCAGGAATACTGCATAGTCTTTGTTCTTTGTTGTGAGGTCTACACTTGGAATCATAAACTTACACCGTTAATGCTGGAAGGATATAATCGTATTTGCCAATACCTGAGTCTACACTAATCTGTAGAGCTCCACGTGAACTAATTTCCATTACGCATGTTCCTGACATACCTAATTTTAGAAT
>Ga0209535_1002054_pt1 | contig 13240 bp, 22 predicted proteins | sample LinPmetageLP28_FD_184041 | JGI IMG/M metagenome (GOLD analysis project Ga0209535, IMG submission 184041) | Marine viral communities from the Pacific Ocean - LP-28 (SPAdes) (version 2) | ecosystem: Environmental > Aquatic > Marine > Oceanic | place: Pacific Ocean | collected 2009-08-22
TGGTTATTAGGATATTGTTGGTTCCGAGCGTGCCTTTTTCCAATTTGTCTAGGGCATCTATGAGTTCGAGCTGGAAATCCGCGAGTTCCCAGTCTGGATAGTTAAGTTTTACGAAACCAAGGAAGTTTTCTTGGGCATCGCGGAGTTTGAGGAGGTATTTCGCTGCCTCGCGCTGGGATGTGGCTGACATTAGTGGCTTTTACGACGCATCTGGCTAGACATTGCTAGGTCGAAGGCGGCTGTGGGAGACAATATTGTCTCTGACATGATCGTTGCGAGGTGATCGCGCACGGCAGCGGCCTTTTTGTGTTCGGGTACAGTGGTTAAATCGAGTTTAGACATGGCGTTTCCGAACTCGTAGAGCGAAATACGGGCTGGAATGGCCTCTGCCTGCTTATTTATTATCTTCATCTGGGATTACCTCCGCTTCTATTGCGTCAATACCAGCAGCTATGCGCTCTAGTTCCTCGCGAGACATGTCTATGACGTCCTTGTCTGAGTGTTCGAGCTGGATGCTGGATGATTTTAGGTCGGGTACGACTTTGTTAAGGAGTGCGGAGAACACACGAGCCTGCGTTGGGTTCCAGTCTACCGTTCCAAGGACAACCTCGTTGGCTATGGATACCTGTTCTTGCATGATGCCAGCTATCTGGCCTCGTATGTGCGCGGTCTGTGCGGGGGAAAGAGTGTGTGCTCTCGCAAGGGCTACTGCTTTGTTCATTTTTCTCAAGCTCGGAATTATTTTCCTACACTCTAACGAGCAAACATTGGTCTCGTCGTCCTTTGGTCTCCAAGCATAGAAGCGCTTTTTGCAGACGGGGCATGTGGCGTTGGGTGTTCGGTTTTCACGTTTCATTTTTTGACTCGATTACTTTTGTGGGTGGAGAGTGGCGACCGCGACGTCATCGGCGGGGGCGACCCTCCCCCCCCTCGTGCAGAGGCGGTTTCCGAAGGAACTTGTGATGGTGCCGATTTTTTCGGTTTTTCCCTCAACATGCACAGGAGATTTCGCATGCCATTCGCAACAAACGCCCCGTCCATCAAGGACATGCTCGCAGCCGTAGACGCTGGAACCGCAACCCTCGACGAGGTCGCCAAGGTCGCCTCAGACCGCCTCGCTCGCGAGGGCAAAGGCGAGGGCTGGTACGCCAAGTACAACGCTCTCGCGGCCAAGTGCGCAGCAGGCGAGACCATCGCCGTCGCTGACGTGTTCCCCGCGAAGCCTGCCCCAGCGGCTCCAGTCGCAGCGCCTGCGGGTAACGTGAGCTGGGCCGCCGCAACCGAGACCATGCTCGCGGCTGCACCAAATGCGTCCGCAGCACAAGTCGCTGCGTTCGTGTCCAAGCTGATCCGCGCTGCAAGCTGATCGCTTCGCTTCGCAAGACCCATCGCCTTCGGGCGGTGGGTTTTTTTTTGGGCTTTCGTAGGAGGAGCGACCATGAGTTTACGTCAACTACTGCACAAACTACTGCACACCGTCGCTATCACGTTGTTTTTACACGACAAAAACACCCCTATGAGGGACGCGGTCACAGCATTTGTGGCAAAACGTTTCGAGTTTATTCGCTCGCGGCTCTTCACGATAGCCTTTTTCACGATCCCGTCAAACATTCCAACAACTTATCAGACGACGCATTTTTGTGTCGTCCCGTCTACGAAGGAGACAACCACATGGCCGTACGTTACCGCCAAGACAGACGACGCAAACCACTCGAACTCGTCCTCATGGACACCGTTCTCATGCTCTCATTCGGCCTCATGCTCGGCACACTCATCGGATGGTTGGGCATCAACTGGATCACAGGCTGCGGTGAATACACCCTCATACTCGACAGCAAGGAAATCATTCACGGCGAGTGCGTTGCCGTGCCGTGGAGGAACTGATGCACACGCTGATCATGAGATACCTCGACCAGTTCGAGGGTGGTGCAAGCAGCGTAGACCAGAACAACGCGCTTCGCATCCTTCGCTACCTCGCCAAGCACCCATTTGCCGAGGCCATGTTGTCGCAAGACGACACGATGACAATCACGAGCATTCGCCAACGCTACCACTAAGGAGGACACACCATGAACGATCTTCTCTCATACTTCACGAAGCTGCAACTCATCGACCCCGACTGGGACGACGAGCAGCCAAGCGAGATCAGCGATCTCGAAGCCAAGCACATCGCCACTCACGGCGCTGTGAAACTACCTATCCAAACCCTAGCGGAGGACAAACGCATATGAACTACCAAATCCATCTCAGCGAAATGTTCGGCAACAAGTTCAGCGTGTCGGTGTCCACACCACCAAGCGAGGAAGGCTCACGTCTCGTGGACGAGATCGACTGCTTACCATGCTATCGTTCAGCAGAGCTGCTCGCTCAATACTTCTGCGTGAAGCACGGCGTAGACGAATACTTCGTGCCAGACGACAAGGCAACAATCACATTCAATCAAGGAGAATACGCATGACATTTCGTAACCGTAAAATTAGCAGCCCTAACGCAGACAAAATAGCCAAGGCCATGAGCAAGGATACTCTCACTGCGTACCAAGCGGAGCAGGACAAAGTGTCCTCAGCCGAGACAGCCCTAGAACGTGCGCTGGCAAACGCCATGCAAAAATGCGACGCGCACGAGCGTTGGTCGTCACTCAGCGTCGAGAAGCGCAAGTTTATCGTTGACGAAATGAAGGGCTGGGGGAGACGTCACGTCTTTAGGTGGGTCGATGAAATGCGCGTCGAGTGCAAGCTCACAAAAGGAGAACAGAGCCGTACGTTCACCGTCGAGGTTAGCGACTTGGGCTTCTACTTCCTTGCACGTGGCGCAGCCGAGAGCGATTTGGGTTGCTTCCTTTCCGAAGACGAGGCCGCCAAGTGGAACGCTTACGCACAGGCAGCCGAGATTGTGCGTGAGCTACCCGAAGCTAGTACGCTGATGGACGCTATGGTGGCGAGGGATGAAGCACGAGACACGTATGGTCGTGTGCAAGATAGTCTGTACGCCACCATCATAGGCCGCTCTACGAAGGAGGTGATCGAGACTTGGCCAGATGCCGAGAGTATCATCCACGCCAACTACGATTATCTCCCTAGCGAGGGTCAGAAGGCGGTGATGGGCAGGGCGATGCCTAACTCGATGGCCGAAGCGATCGAGATGGCTATGACGCCAGCGATTGAGATGGCTGCGGAATGAGCAGCCTACTGCCAGCGTCTATCTTCGGTGGCTTCACCGAGGCAGGCGACGACGCCAGTATGCCAATCAGAGTGTGGCGCGTAGAGTAACGAACCATATCGGTGAGGGCAGCAAGTGGCTGCCCGATCCCATGTGGTTCCCACATGACAACATGCAACAGGAGTTTAGCATGACAAACACACCGAAGAAGCGCGGCCCAAAGCCGTGGAAGCGTAAGCCTCACATCATCTTTCGCATAGGTAACATCCAGCTCGTCTGGATGCGCAAGCCAACGTAATGGTTTCACCCACAGCTCGGCTCAACAGACGCCGTCGCCTTAACAGGCGGCGGCGTTTTTCTTTGCGGCAACAGCGCCGCATTCACCTCCTTCGCAGAAACAGGCTTGACACTATTGTATCTGCGGAGATACATACTGGATGTATCCAAGGATATACATCTGACACCCAACAAGGAGAAACAAATGGATGTCATTGAAAACGTACGCCAACTCTTGATGATCAGCACATCAGGCGACATGCGTACGGCTATGAAGCCCTTCGTGTCTGCGGTTCTCGAAGACAAGCTTCACCCAAGAGTGCTCGCCAGAGACTTTGATGCCTCGCCACTCATCGGCACAGGCCCGAAGCAAATCAACCCACGCAAGACACACAGTGGTCTGGTCAACTCAATCGGCCTGCCTGTGTTGGCGAACATCGCCTACTGCTGGGCTGCAAGTGTGTTTCACGGAAACGACAGTCACATCGAGATTGCCATCATGAGATTGCGAGATGCGATCAAACGCCCAGACTTACGCGGCACCGAAACCAGCTCATCAAAGAGCACGACGGGATACCTATTCGGTCATAACAAGGACATACCCGATGGGTTCATGGCCGACGTGATTGCTCAAGCACAAACCAAATCAGGAATATTCGAGGAAGCAACTATGAAGACAGAAGAGATAACAATTAAGCACACATTCCCAACCGACCCGATGGAAGCACTATGCATCATGAGTGATGTAGCGCGGCGCTCGCGGACTGTGCTCGTCGATACAGTCTTGGAGGCGATCAAAGCGGTACACTTTACGATGAGTGTGGTCGCAGAACAAAGCTTCAGTAGCGCTGAGGTTGTCTTCCGTGACCCAGACAGAGAACCCTTCGACGTAGACGAGTTTCTAGAACAAATTGACGCAGACAAGGCATCTGAACTCAGAGCTGCTGCGTCATCTGCCGTTGAATACATCAGGAAATTGGCCGTCGAAGACGTAGCCAAGATCGCAACCACACCGAGGCTTGTCATGCCAGACAGTGGGCAGGCCATGATACTAGACGCTGTGCTCAAGACACAGGGTCTGCCGTGTATCGAGGACATGGTCGCAACGATTAACACTGCATCGTCTGAGGTTGCAGCACTTGAGCTGAAGCTATCGAAAAGCACAGACGAGTTGACCGAGGCACGCAAGGCAGCAAGCAAGATGTCGATGGCTCCTGTTGCTGCGGCATTAGCTACGACGTCTGGCCCATTGACAATTCCAGCGGGTAATGTCGTGACCAAGAACGCAGCCGAGCTGTTTGGTATCACGGGTACAAACAAACACATGTTCGACTTCGACATGGTCATGTGGGAATGGGAAGGCACACATCCACATGTGCCGCCAGTCGATCCAGACTACATCTTTCGGCCAGAGGAATTGCTGCGCTGTCTGTTCGGCATCATGACCAACCAGCGTGCCTACCTCTATGGTCACACAGGGACAGGCAAGACGACACTCGTCGAGCAGATATGTGCCGTGCTCTTGTGGCCGTTCATGCGGGTCAACTTCGACAGCGAGATCACTCGCATGGACTTGATCGGTCGTGACGTACTGAGCACCGAGGATGGTGTGACTGTCTCGTCGTTTGCCGATGGCATCTTGCCTCAAGCAATGTCTGGGCCATACATGCTGTGCTGTGACGAGATCGACTTTGTCAGGCCAGACGTAGCCTATGTCATGCAGCGTGCTCTCGAAGGCAATGGCCTGCTGTTGACCGAGGATGGTGGTCGTCTCGTCAAGCCACATCAGATGTTCCGCATGTTCGCCACGGGTAATACTCAAGGCCAAGGTGATGAGCATGGCATGTATGCTGGTGCTCGACCTCAGTCACTGGCGTTGCTCGACCGCTTCACGGTGTGGGCTGAGATAGATTACCTCGATGCAATAGATCGCAACAGGCTCATCAAGCGCAAGGTTCCCAACCTAGACGAGGCGCATCGCAAGGTCATCACATCCTATGTGACCGAGCATCTTGCAGCGTTCAAGTCAGCCAAGGTTCTTCAGCCTATGTCACCTCGTGGCATGGTCGCATTGGCAAATGCGGTGGCGATCTTTGGTGGCATGTCCACTGGCAAGGAGAGCCAGAAGGCACTCAAGCGTGCGTTCGATACTGTCGTGCTTGCTCGTGCATCCAGCACAGACAGAGCGGTGTTGTCAGGCATCGTAGATCGGGTGGTGGCATGACACACGTAATGCAACCAGAACTTTACCACGTTGGCCAGTGGAGAGCTGGCCAAGCACCCACAATCACAAGCTGTTTGGTCGTCGTGACGTACGATCAAACAAGCCATGCGTACGTGATCGACCAAGACCAGTACGAGCAGTTCAGCGAGTGGGTCTGCGGTGAATGGGTCGATGAGTATGACGTCGAGTGTGATGAACCCAATGAGTTCATGCAAGCGAACGACATTCACATCAAGCGCATAAATTTGGAGGACATACTATGAAATCACAGACATTCGAACACGAGATGACGCAGACAAGTAGCGTCTTCGGTCGTAAGAAAGAGCTGAAAGTCATCTTCAAGGGTGACGGAGCTGCCACTGATGGCAAGAACGTGTACTTGCCCTCGATCTCACACGAGAAAGAGGTGGACGTCGAGACACAGATGGTCATGCGTGGCTACGTGGATCACGAGGGTGGTCACAACAGACACAGCGACATGCCGCTGACGATGGAGACATACAAGCGGTGGCTTGACGAGGGTAAGCCCGTGCTCAAGGGCTTGCACAATGCCATCGAAGATATGTGGCTGGAGAAGAGGGTCATGCGTGAGTACGCAGGCTCCGAAAAGAACCTGTCTGCCGTTGCTACGTCATGCAATGAGATGTTCTTCGAGGAGAACAATGGAAGTGATGACCCTGCCCTTCAGAGCTGGGCGTCGGTCGGCCCGTTGGCTGTGACTTGGGAAGGCCGTCGTGCTTACGATGGCATCAAGGGCGTAGACGAGTGCATGTCCCTGATACCCGAAGAGTTGCAGGCCAAGGTGAAGGAGTGGGTGTCTCGCATTCATGACTGCGCGAACACCACAGAGACAATCAAGCTGGCAGAAGAAATTTACTATGGAGACATCAAGGATGCAGAAAGAAAGCGAAAGGATGGGGGCGGTGACGGAACTGGTGAGCCTAAGTCGGGAGCTGATGAAGACGGCGGGTCTGGCGGTGAACCATCCGATGGAGACAAGGATGACAGCGATATCTCACGTCGATCTGATGCTGAAGACGGCACAAAATCTACTGATGAGGGAGGCGTAGACGAGGACGATGCAGATGATGACGACAGCGAAGCAAGCGCGGGAGAAGAAGAGGAAGGCGAAGACACTGGTGCTCGAACTGATGCAGAGGGAGGAGGAGGAACTGAGCCAGACGAAGTAACTCCGCTCGACTTTGATCTCAGGCGTGGTCTCGATGGTACGCTCAAGGCCGCTGGTCTGACGGGCCATGATGGTAAACACTATAGGCTGTACACAACCGAGTACGATAGGGTGTGTCACCGAACGTTGGAAGACGGGCCGCATCCTGATGACGTCTTTTGCCGTGTTTTGAGCAATGGCAACCAGCGTATGTACACCTCCGAAAAGAACAAGCTGGGCGATACAATCAATGTGATGGGTCGCAAGCTGGCTCGTGCATTCATGGCCAAGCAAGACAGGTTCTGGGAGGGTGGCCGAGAGCATGGTCGCCTCGACAGTCGTCGGCTTGTTGCTGCTGTGAGTGGTCAGGTCAATGTCTTCAAGCGTCGTGAAGAAGCCCAAGACATAGACACTGCGGTGCAGATACTGGTCGATATGTCTGGAAGCATGGATCGGTACGGAAAGATACAGTTGGCCAGACAGGCAGCAATTGCACTGTGCGAGTGTCTGGTTCGTACGACTGTCGCCTTCGAGCTGATAGGCTTCACGACATTCGAACAAGCGATCCCCCGTGACGAACACCTGACTGCGAGGAGGGAAAAGTACAGTCGTTGCTCTCCGATACGTCACATCATATTCAAGAGCTTTGAGGAGACACTGAGGGATGCTCGTGCTGCGATTGGTACGCTGGCTGGGCATCACATGCATCACAACGTGGATGGCGAGGCTATCTTGTTCGCTCACGAGCGCTTGAGGAAGCGGCCAGAGAAGAGACGCATCTTGATGGTGTTGTCCGATGGCCTGCCTGAGTTCAATGGCTTTGACGGGCGTGGTCATCGTCGCTCACATCTGAGGGATGCCATTGCTCATGCTCAGAAGGGAGGCACCGAGCTTGTCGGCATCGGCATCACGTCGGATGCGGTCAAACAATTCTACGAGCGATACGCTGTGGTCATGAATATCAACGACCTGAGCAAGGGTGCTCTCGATCAATTGGCTCGGCTGCTGATCGACGACAACTTCGATGTCACGTCTGGCGATCTCATCAAGGCTTCGAAGCTTGGATAGGCGGCCAAAATATACAGTGCGCAGGGCGTGGATGCGGCTGCATCCCCGTCGTGCGTGGCAGATGCGCTTTTGGTTGCGCGTCGGCAAGAAAGTTAAGGTCAAGGGTGTGAGGCACCGCGACTTGGCCAAGGTAAAAGCAATCATAAAGGAGGTTGAGCATGGGTATCGCTGAGAAGCTGCGAGCTGATGAAAAAATTATGGGCATACCACTAAGCCAGAAAGAACAGTGGTGGCTGTGGCACAAGGAGAACCCGCATGTCTGGGAGTTGTTCGAGCGGTTCACGTTCGAGGCCATTGGTGCTGGTCATGACAGGCTCAGTGCATGGCTGATCATCAACCAGATCAGGTGGGAGACGACGGTTAAAACGACGGGCGAGTTCAAGATTAAGAACGATTACATCGCCTATTATGCTCGTCTGTTTATGGCGATGCACCCCAAGTACGAAGGTTTTTTCAAAACAAAAAGGATGAAAGACGATGACTGATGCAAGAACAAAGATCGCCAAGTTACGCATGGCTGAAATGGGTGTTGGCTTTGATGAGCCAGCGCAGACAGAGAGTGGTCGGGAGACGACTGCACGTAAGAGACCGTATGTTCCGAAGGCACCAATGTGGGAGGAGGAAGAGCCAGTAATTGCCGTAGCCAGGAAGGGAGACGACTTGACCGAGGCGATGATTGGTTCGGTTGCAGACGACGTGCGGGATGCATTCCTCGATGCTGCTGCTGACGCAGGCTTCGTGCTTCGTAATGAGTTCAGTAAGGACACGCTGCACGAGATGGTGACGTGGCTGATGCGTCTGAACTTTGTGAAGGGAGGGAAGCGATGACGGGTTTAACGAAAGGCAATCGATATAGCTGGTTTAAAACAGTGTGGGATGCGCTTCACGCATATCGTGAAGACCTGATACCCGAAGGTGACGAACTGTGTGATGAAATATGGGATGATATCTGCACGGCGATGTCATGGATCGAGGAGGAGACGAAGTGAGCGATCTGTTCAACACCGTACTCGCCGCTCTTGCGCAACCGCGCAAGGGCATCTTTAGTTATCTGTCAAACTCTAGTTCTGAGGCGTCACGTAGGATGTGCCAGCAAGGTTTGATTGGTTCGCAGAAGTTTGTTGTGAGTGATAGCTTGCTGGAGCACGCAGTCGTGGCCAGCTTTGTGAAGCCTAAGTCGCTGGTTGAAATGTGCGAACTGGCGATACCAGCGTTTCAAAACATGTGGATCGAATGGAACGAAATAAAGCGTATGGAATTACTCAAGGAGCATGGCACATGGAATAAGTATTTTGCGGAAGACTTTGAGTGGCTGCCAGAAAAATGGGGTCTGATGGTGGGCTATCACATATGGCAAGAGCCGACACTCGAACAATTCTGCTATAGTCAGTACACGCTAGACCCAGACACCAAGATGGTTATGGTTCCACCGATGGCATTCGTCATGCGGAACGATGAGGAGCTTGACCCACGGGACGTGATGAAACTTGGGAGAAGGTACAGCACAAAGCCAGATCAACCCATTGATGTAATCCATAAGCAGCAAGATCACTATGGCCCGACGCTGATTGGTCAGCCGTATGTAGACAAACACGCAGGCTCTCCATACTTGGAGCAAATGTACCGCAGAATGAACCCAGCCATATCAAACGCTGGCAACATGATGCTTCCCAAGGGCGTACTGCCTGAGACGGAACGTAAGAAAATCGCACAACAATCTTCCATTGTTTACGCGGGAGACATGAGGTTCCTGATCGCTGTCTTGGCACTGTTGAATTATCCGCACACCGTGAAGGAACGTAAGGTCGAGACGGGTGTGCGCCGTATGTTGTGGGGTCGGAATGTACCGAGGAACGAGCTGAAAATTATTGAGATTGATCTGCCCAAGCCACGAGGGACGACAGGCTATGAGCGCATGTTCAAGGGTGGTGGTGGCCAGAAGAGACGACACGTCAGGCGTGGTCATTGGAGAAAGTTTATTCATGCCGATGGCACGATGACGACCAGATGGATTGGTGAACAGTGGGTGGGTAGTGCCGAGTTGGGTACGATCACGCACGACTATGAACTTAAAAGCAAAGGAGCTAAAGGTGGAAGTATTTTACGAGCAAGTCATGAAAATTTATCGGGGGATGACACAGCAGCAAAAGGAAGTGATGCTCAAAAGGTTGGGCGAAGCTGCGAAAGAGGACGGGCTGATGATGCCAGCAGCGTCGTTCACAAAGGGGGTGGCGAGCGTGAAGAGCGGCAAGAAAACATGGAAGGCACGGCAGCCGTATTGGATGAAGACGTTCGTCTCGTATGATGCGACGGCCAAGGGTGCTGATTGTATCGAGGGCGAGTTTTTCTTTGAGGTGAAGGATGCCGTTGGTGCTCTCGAAAACTTTATTGTGGGTACTCGGAGCGAGCCGAAACAATACTACATTTGTCAACGCAGGGATGGAGGTACACAAAAAATAACGGACAGAAGTGGCACGTCCTTTGAAATTACGGATGCGGTTGTTTTTAAATCTGCGGATTCTTTCAAGGAGTTACGAGATTTGTTGGCTGATTTGTAACTTTGTGTATTGACGGGGATACTTTTAGATGTATGTTCAAGAGTGTATTCGTAGGGATACACTTATTGGACTGAAATAAATCGGAGCTGCACGACGACAGGATGCAGAAGAGGAGAAGATGGAATACAAAGATAGTAAAGAATGTAGCGTGTATGGATGGCCAGACATGCTGCGCAAGGGGGATCGTATATCCTCTATTTTAAAGAGTAACTCCACACGGAGTGTGATGAATACCAGCGACTGGGTTGGAGGTACGTGGCACAATGATTTTGCCCCGATTGCCCCACCATTTTCTCGTACGCATGCAAAAAAACACACAGCAAACGCAATGAAAATGGTAGAAAAAAATGACAACACAACTAGATCGCATCGAGACAAAGCTCGATCATATTTTAATGAACATGCAGAACGCTAGGCCCAGCACGACAACACCGCTGCCGAACCAGAGTGAGGTGACCGCTATGTCGATGGACGCAACGCAGCTCTTTCACAATTGGACTGTGAAGCAGCATTGTGTTTTGCAGATGGTGCTACGCAGCGCGAGCAATGAAGAGATTTCTGAGCGTATGAATGTGACGCTGAACACTGCGAAGGTGCATGTGCGGACGTTGGCGCGGAAGCTGGGTGTGAGCACGCGCAGCGAGATCGTGACCAAGACACTTGTCGCAATGCGTGAAGTGGATGCCGCTGCATACATGATCATGGCCAGAGGTTTGCCCAAGGATTGGGACGCCACGTACTCTGATCCTGATCCGTGTCACTCTATAATTCATGGAGTAGCGGCGTAGCGATGGGGCTAAAACTCAAACTCAGGAATGACGTCTGGCAAGTCGTTGGAACTCTTGTCAGGAAGGATGGGCGTAAGGTCTTCGTGCGTAAGAGCACAGGCCATACGTTCCATGAGAAAGCTTGGGCGAACAAGAAGATGTCTGAGATTTTAATGGACGCTGTTAGTTCTACCGAGACGAGCAAAGAGGATGCAACTAAGACAGTTGGTGATTGTGTTCGTCTATTCTTTGGTAGGCCAGATGGTGTGGGGGACACAGACCGCATGGCACTTGATAGGTTTGATCGGAAGTTTGGGCGACGTGAGTTGTCTACACTGAAGACGCTTGAGGTCACTGAGTATTTGGTGAGCAAGGGAAACAAGGCCTCCAGTGTCAGGCGTGAGATGGCAAGCATATCTTCTTGTCTGACCTATGGTCGGAAGATGGGCTTGTCTGTGCCAGAGTTGACGTTGGTTAAGCCAAGCGAGGGAGATGGGAGGACGAGGTGGCTGGATGTGGATCAACGAGATGCACTGATAGCTGCTATGCCTGACGAGAATAGTCGGGACGTTCTCAAGTTTCTTTTCTATACGGGCGCAAGGCTGGGCGAATGTTTTAAATTGCAGCGCGAGGATGTGCTTGGCGGTGAGGTTCTGTTGAGCACGAGGAAGGGCAAGGCCAAGAAGTTAAGGGTGCGCAGGGTTCCACTGCACACTGAGATACGGGACATGGTAGAGGCGAGAGCCAAGGCTACGAATGGTTTTGTTTTTAAGTACAACAAGAGGCTGGCGAGATACGGTAAGTCTGATTACTCTGTCTCGCCGTGGGCGCGTGAAGGGTTTTATGATTTCTTCAACCTTGCCAAGGAGAGGGCAGGGATTGAGAACTTTAATTGTCATGATTGTCGGCACACGTTTGCTTCGCATCTGGTGCAAGCTGGGGCCAGTATGAAAGCGGTCGCTGACCTGTTGGGTCACACGTCTTTGGCGATGGTGATGCGCTACGCGCATCTTGCACCGTCGCATCTGGATAGCACCGTTGGATTGTTGGGTGGGTCTAGGGTGTCAAATTACACAGATATTACACACGAAGAGGGGGTGGTGCCGTCTGCGAGGATCGAACTCGCGGCCTCTTCCTTACCAAGGAAACGCTCTACCACTGAGCTAAGACGGCTAAATCAAACAAAAATTTCCGAAGGTGTCCAAACTCCCTCACCTAGTATCGACGTGTCAAAGGCTGTAGACACCCAAAGATATGACGCCCTTACCAATGACGGTGATGAGGAAGATACACACCCAAAGAGTTATACACCTGATAAGAGTTAAGAGTTTGAAACCTTTGGAGTATCTTTTGAGCATGGATGCTAGTACCCAAAGAGTATAAAAAATGTGTGTAATTACACATAAACAGGCAATAACATATCTAAATTGGACGCAATATAATAATTGCAATGCACCCGAAGGTGTGTAGTGTAAGCGCTACATTGTAACTAATGTAAAACATCACGGTGACTTATGAACATGAAAGAAAAATTTTACGAAGTAATGAGCGATGAGCTGGAGAAAGCCTACGACAAGATGTCTGAGAAGATGCAGGCAGATTACTTCGATGGGTTCTCTGAGCTTCAGTATTATTTAGACACGAAGCGTACGGAGGCTGGAAATGAGCGAAGTAAAACAACCACAAGCCATTGAGGTAGGGAACATCTATGCGATTGTGCAGGGAGATGATCTCGTTAATGTTGAAGTTGAATTTAATAAAAATCTTACGGGTGCCAACACTGCTGCCAATGTTCTGACGAAGTTAAGTCAGGCGTTGGGAGACGTGGGATGGTCTACTCGTAGCGTTATGAGGGTAGCTGACAGAGATGCACAGGCTCAAGCCAATGGAGATAAAGACGGGGATACTGGTGGGCCAGATGTTGGGGAGGACACATCCGAAGTTGACGCAGCGTCAGGTAGCTGATGCGTTAGGTGTCACGCAAGGTGTCGTAAGTGAGTGCATGAAGACACTCAGACAT
>Ga0209535_1002055_pt1 | contig 13240 bp, 17 predicted proteins | sample LinPmetageLP28_FD_184041 | JGI IMG/M metagenome (GOLD analysis project Ga0209535, IMG submission 184041) | Marine viral communities from the Pacific Ocean - LP-28 (SPAdes) (version 2) | ecosystem: Environmental > Aquatic > Marine > Oceanic | place: Pacific Ocean | collected 2009-08-22
GGCAGCCGATGCAATAAAAAATCATACATTCACTCATCACTATGAATGGTTTGTGGAAAAAGGAGCAAGATATAAACTGCCTTCTTATCCTAAAAGATGGGACGAAATAAACATTCAAACTTTTGGTGAAAATAAAAGTGTGATGTGTGTGCCAAGAGAAGCCAAATCCTACATAAAGGACCAAGTGTATGATTATCCTAATATTGAGACAAATCTACATGATGTTACGAATCTTGATTCTGATATAGTTTTTATTTCGTATGATGAAACAAATGCAAACGATAATTGGAAAAAACTTAAAGACAAATTCCCAAGAGCAAAAAGATTGCAAGGCGTGAAAGGCAGAACACAGGCGTATCATGCCGCAGCCGCTATGAGTCAAACAGATTATTTCTTTGCAGTGTTTCCTACATTAGAACTAGAAGACAGTTTTGACTTTACATTTCAACCTGACAGATTAAAGAATCCTTGTCATTACATTTTCCATGCTAAAAATCCTGTAATTGATTTGGAGTACGGACACAGAGCAGTGATATTATATAATAAGCATCTATGCCTGTCCACAACACATCCTAGTTTAGATTTTACTCTATCACAACCGCACACAGTGGTACCACAGTTGTGTGGAACAAGTCATTTTAATTTAACACCAGAGATAAGTTGGCGTGTAGCATTCAGAGAAGTGCTTAAATTATGTTCAATGAACCCCACGACAGAATCCAAATATAGACTCAATAAGTGGTGTGAGTTGGGCAAAGGTACCTATGCACAGTTAGTACAAAGAGGTGCGTTAGACGCAGTTGAATATTACAAAGAAGTTGACGGTAATAAAGATGCTTTGCAATTATCCTATGAACTGGATTGGTTGAAAGAAAAATTTAATTCTATGAGTGCTGTTTTGCCCACGTAATAGTGTGCTGTATTATTTTATCTTGTTCTGCTGTAGTCAGTGAATGATAACAAGGCAAACTTATAATTGACTCACAAACTTTTTCTGTGACAGCCAATTGCTGATATGGAAAATATGATTCAAACACATTTATAGGTTTTGGATAATGAATTTTGGTGCCTATGCCTTGTTTGGCCATGTACTGCATAAATCCATCTCGATTAGGAATCTGTATCACATACACATAGTATGAGTGTGTGTTTTCTTGTCTAGTTTTAGGAGTAATCACATGAGCACTCAACTCATGGTTGTATCTTTCACAGATGAGTTGCCTTTTGTTGATCCATTTTTTATAATATTTCATCTTCTCTAACAGCACTGCCGCATGAATACAATCTATTCTTGCATTGTATCCAACAGCATCATAAGAATATTTAGAATACCTACCGTGATCTCTGAACATTTTTACTTTGTCTACTAGATCTTTTCTTCCTGTCACTGCTCCACTGTCGCCTATTCCACCTAAATTTTTTACAGGATTGAATGAGAAACAAGTCAAGTCTACGATGTTGCCTGTGGGTTTGCCATGATAAGTTGCTCCTGATGATTGAGCCGCATCTTCTATTAATAACAAATTATGTTTTTTTGCAATCTTATCGATTGCTTCGATGTCTGCACACTGTCCGTATAGATCCACAAACAATATTGCTTTGGTTTTATTTGTAATTTGTTTTTCAATCTGTGAAGCATCTATGTGATAGTATTTGTCAATATCTACAAATACAGGCGTAGCACCAACAATTTTAATTGCTTCTGCTGTGGATATAAAAGTGTGTGCAGTGGTTATAACTTCGTGGCCTTGTTTGATGCCGCAGGCCATTAGAGCCAATGTAAGAGCAAAAGTGCCTGAACCTACTGCGGCACAGGAAGGTGCTTCACAATGTTTGGCCCATGCTTCTTCAAATTTTTCCACTGTTGGCCCTGCAAGAAATTCAGTGGTATCTAATATTTTTTTGATTGCTTTATCAACGTCTTGTTTGGATTCAGAATATTGATCAATCAGTTTTGTAAATGGTATTTGCATCTATATCCTCCAGTGCTTTGGTCAAATCAAACTGTCTCTCATAATTAAGCATATTTTTTATCTTATCAATTTTTAAAGATCCTCTGTTGGGAAAATATTTTTCTCGACTGACAGGAATCATTTTGCTGTCACTTTTGAAATGTGCAACAATATGTTCAGCAAGTTGTTTCAGAGTTACAGTGTGTTCACTGCTTACATTAAATGTTTCATTGTTTACATCGCTCTCTATAGAAAGTTGCAGTGCTTGTACCATGTCTGCGACATAAGTTATATCTGTGGTTGTGTCTTGTGCATAGAATATTTCTTCATTGTGTATTGCTTGTTGTATAAACTTAGGAACCAGTCTGTCACCTAGGTCGTTATCGCCAAACACACAGATCGGTCTTAAAATATTGTAAGAAAAGCCTTTTTGTTTTGCATTTGATCTAATCAAATACTCTTGTGCAAGTTTAAGTGAACCATATAGGTTGATAGGAGCACAAAAAGAATCTTCATCGGCATCATTCTGATAGTTGCCATACACATTTGAACTGCTCACATGTACATATTTTTTCACTGGAAAATTCATAGTGTTAATAAGACCTTGTATCATACCTTCTGCACTGAGTACAGGAAACTGTTCAGACAAACTTACTCTCGGATATGCCGCTAGATTAACGACCACATCCGGTTTAAATTTATGAAAGGTATCCTGTATGAGAGAGTTTTCAATAACAGAACCATTAACTGTTTCTATGTTGTACCAACCTTTGGTCCTGTTTTGAATTATTTGGTGTTTGTGTACTTCATGTCTTACTCCAAATATAGAGAAGTTATCATACACACAGACATCATGTTTTTCTTGCAATTTGTTTACAAGATGATGTCCAATAAACCCAGCACCCCCAAAGACTAAAATCTTCATTTTTTAATCTTCTTCAGCGATGCTAGGCTTTTGTACTTTTTGAAACGAGTTTACAACTGCTGATCGTAATTCATCAAAGTCTACTTCACCAGTTTCGAAATCACGCAAAGCGTTGACCACATGTGACTGGCCTCGTTCCCACGGAATTATTGTTTCTTTTCCTGAGCGAGTCTGTCTGGCTCTTTCAGCCGCTAACAAAATCATTTCATAGCGACCATTAACACCTTGTTCTACACAAACTGCTAATGCTTCATTGGCAAAAACTCTAGCCACTGATTACGCTTCTTCCGTGTTTTTCTTAGGTCTTCCTTTTTTAGGTCTTGCATCCGGATCAAGTTCATATGCTCTTTCTTTGTAAGCATCAACTTGTTTTTGCAATCTTTCTGCTCTACTTAGATACAGTTTTGATTGCTGTTTGCCACTGTCGCCTGATGCAGTTGTATCAGCCTGAATAGAAAGTCCATCGATCTTGACGCCTTTTTGTTCAGCAATCATTTCGTTAAGAGCATCTAGTTGAAGTGCATCTGCATCTCCATCAATCATTAGCACATTGTCAGTGGATTGTTTTAATAATCTTCCTCCGTTGTGCAAATGTTCTAGTGCTGAAATGCCTGTGACTGATTGTGCAATTTCTTGCACTGCTGGATCATTAGCATCATCCAATGGCATTCTGTGTCTACCTAGTACATGACCAAACTCAAATGCATTTTGGCCATCACCTGATTCTAGTAATGATTCTACAATCTCAGATTCAAATGGTTTCAGTGCCTGTCTGTCTATTACAAGACATGATAAAGGATCGCCTGGCAGTGTTCTATTCACTACAATAACTTTCACTCCAGTAGTTTTTAAATTTCCTACATGTTTCATTGTGTTACCTCAGTGGCAGCCGGTGTTGGGGTGACCGCCTTGTCTTCACTTGTTTTGTCTTTTTTGGCTTGATCAGCATCAACTTGCTTTAAGAATGCATCTAGTTTTTCGTATACTTCTCCAACAGTTTTTAATTCAGCACCTCTGAATGAACCTCTTGAAGATGATAGATCAATTATTGCTCTAACATTTCTAAGGTCAGCAACAGTGAGAGCAGGCGCTTGAGATTGCGGAGTAGTTACTGTGCCCTCTGTTGGTGTGTTTGTTTGTTCTTCTGACATGTCGTCTCCTTATATTATAATATACGTATATTATAGTTTATTTTTATGCACAGTGTCAAGAGTAATAAACGGTTTGTCCAAAAGGTGGTTTTATTCTATCACCACTGTGTATGACCCAAAGTGTATCACAGTAATCTTCGTCACCCCATCTGTCCCAAGTTTCACCATCAGTAAATACCACAAATGTGTTAGGACGCACTTCTTTTTCTCGCATGTATTTCCAATTTACTGCAATGTCTGTACCGCCATACCCTGCTAGTTGATAGTTTTCTAATTCTTTACCATCCCAAGTTTCAAAGGTTTCATCGGCATGTATTTCTGTATCGAAGCACCAAACTCTAATTTTGTATGCATCAAATTCATCTTTGATTCCGTTTATCTCTGACATAAAATCATTCACCATTGATTCACTTATACTACCAGATGTGTCTATGCTTATGCATATGTCCAGTTCATTTTCAACATCTAATCCAGGCAAAACTGCATTTGTAGTGTACATTTTTCTAGATGGTCTAGTCCATGTATAGTTGTTTTTAATTTGACTCTTAATTGTTTGTCTTAGCAGTTGTCTCCAATCTAGTTTAGGAGCACTGATATCAGTGATCAGTCTTTCTAGTCCTGCTGGTATTTGTCCTGCACTTTGACCACCTGCGGATTGTGCCGCCTTGGCTGACTGTAGTAATGAGTTTTTTATTTCATCACGCAGTGCGTCTTGTTGTGTCTTGGACATTTTGTTGCCAATTTTTACCTTGTGCTTGGCTCCTTTTCCGTCTTTCATTGTGGCTGTGCCTTTGTCTAGGTCAACATGGACATCCAGTGTATCCTGTTGTTTTTGCCACTCTTCAAGTTCGCCATAGATGTCTTCTGCCGCCATGCCTCTGTATCTAGAATCAAGTAGTGGAGCATCATCACCTGTTGGTTTTCTACCAATTTTTTCATCTTCAAGGATTTGGTTAATAGCATAATCACAGGCTACATTCCATGCTTGAGGTTCTCTTTCACCTCTTCTAAGCATGTGTTCAAATGCAACGTGTAAAACTTCATGCGCCAAAAGATATTCAACCTGTTTAAGATCTAATCTATCAATAAAGTCTTTTGCATAATACAAATGTTTACCATCTACAGCCGCAGTTTTTATTGCATCTTCTCGCTTCAGAATCAGTCTTGTTGCCATGTTGCCAAAGAAAGGTTTCTTAAGCAACAAACTGATTCTTGCAGTGATGATTTTTTCTTCTGTGTCTGTGTTAGGCATTGTCCATACTCGCTACAACATATTTTCCAAACTTTTCATGAAACTTGTTAAATGACTTTAACTTGGAAGGCTTCATGGGCAGTTTGTAAGTTGACAGTGCAATCTTGGCACCCATCACTGTTAGTTCTGTGTCAAAGTTATCCATCATAAAGTTTAGGAAATTGTCTGCTTGTTTATCAAAGTCTTTGTTGCCTTTGTCTGCAGACTCTTTTAACTCATAACACATACTCACAGCCAGCGAATACTGACCACTCACTTCTGTTTTCTTTTTCATTGATTTTATTTTTCCTGACAGGATATCAGTGGGGTTAGGAAGGTCAGCGGCAATTTTACGATGAGCCATAAATTTGATCGCAGTCCCTTCCCCCACTGCACCTGCTACCAGATCAGTGAGCGTTGAATCTGGAAGGTGTTCTGTTAATAATTGACTCACGAATGACCAAGTTCTTGGTGTGGCAAATGCCTTTGAAGAACCTCTAGGATCGAAGTCATATAAATCTTGTTTTGCAAATGTGCAATAACCAACCACGTCAGCATGTACACTATTTTTTGTTGCCCATGTAAACCAATCGTCAAAATCCACTTTCATTTCTAAGTGAACAAAACGATTAGAAAGAGGTGCAGGCATTCTAAATGTAACTCCTCTGTCAGTTTCTCTGTTACCAGCGGCCACAATTGAAACGCCTTCTGGCAGTTTGTAAGAACCAACTTGTCTGTTCAAAATCAGTTGATAAGCCGCCGCCTGTACCGCCGGAGGTGCCGCATTGATTTCATCTAAGAAAAGAATTGCTGTGCTTTTTGGATCTTGTGGAAGTTCTACAGGTGGTGCCCATTCCATTGAATTTGATTTGGAATTGTAAAATGGAATACCTTTTATGTCTGTAGGTTCCCATAATGGCAGTCTAATATCAATCACTTCACGTGCCTGTTCTTCACCTATCTGTTTTACAATATCGGATTTTCCAATACCAGGTGCTCCCCATACCATTACTGGTCTTTTAATATTAATGCAGTGATTCAGGGCAGTAATAGCCTGACTAGGGCCAATTTGTCTTGTAGTCTCTATTGTTCTATCTTTGCTCATCTTTATGTTTGCTCCTTGTAATACTATTATAAGTCCATAGCACAGACTGTCAACCGTGGTAAAACCGCTATAATTGGGAGTTTAAAGTCTGCAATAGACAATAATAAGACAATCTATATGTGTTTTTGATTACTGTTATTCATCACAATGCAAAATTTTCAAGATCTCCATCTAACATCTGCAGAACAATTGCTGGTTTTTCAGCAAACAAAAAAACGTATTGTTTCTTTTGAGGCAGGTAGTATGGACAGGGACACTGCCTATCTAGATTCAAAATGGCCTTCATATTGAGTTTGCCTTTAAGTTTTATTTTATAGTTTTTGAATTTAGCAAATTTAAGCAATTGAAATCCTTTGTATGTGAGTTGGAAATTGCTGTCATCATGTTTGGGATTCATAAACATCATGATAACTGCTTTTGCAGATGGCATTTTTAGATCACATTGTTGCTTCACAAGATCTGATAAACGAGATTTAGTAAGTTTCATCTTTCAACAACTTGCCTGAATCCAATTGATACACTTCAAAGTCCGAACATTTAAACATAGCGTTCAACTTTTGTGCAAGATTGTGAGCATGTCCAGGGTTTGAAAAAGAAACTTTCTTATACTTTGGTCCAGGATAGTTGGAAATAATAGAGGATGATTTTAAATTAATAGGGTTGCCTTGATAAAAGACAGCATAGATGGCAATGGCTTCTAATACTTCTTCCATCTTGTAATTTTTCTTGCCAGTGTACTGCAAGAGAGTTTTTGGTTTAGGTCTTGACATTATAGTAGTATTTATCTACTATTTTTAAAGATTTAGACTCCGAAATGTTCCTTCAGTTGGTCGTAGGTGCCTATATGCTGGCCATCTAAAAATATCTGTGGAACAGTCCTTACTCCAGGACATGCTTCCAGTAATTGTTCACGTGTCCATTGTTCTCCCAGCATTCTGACCTCATACTCGATACCCTTTGAGTCTAATAAATTTTTTGCCATGTCGCAATAAGGACACATTGGCTTGCTCCAAACTATGTTCATTTGAATCCTCCTCCATCCATACTTATATCATTGACTTCAGTGGCATCACTTACGCCAGTTTTCCTGCTTTGTATCTCAGCAAGTAACAGAAGAATAGTGGTCAATGCGTTGCGGACTCGTTTGCCGTGTTCAATATCTATCTTTATTTCACGTTGGCGAGCGTTTTCTGCCTTGTTGATGCTGTCTATAAAGTTTTTAAGATGTAGAGTGTCATCAATTTTTGTTGACATTTGAAAAAGCCTGCCTCTGTTCCATTACTGTTTTGAACGGTCCTTGGAACACGTTGTTACTCAAAGTAGTTAGTTTGGGACAAAATCCTTTTACCCAACCCTTAGGAAATTGTACAATGTAATATCCGGCCGCATACATGTTCTTTGAGTTAGGGGATTTTGCATAAAGCGGAATTTTATGTTTTACATCTAGCACAGGATTATAAGGTGTGTGTTTGGTTGGATAGTTGTAAATTTCTTTTTTCACCACAGTCTGTTCATCAAGTGCTTGAAGTTGGTTGGCTTGTGAAAATAGATCAAATTTTATATCAATCTCTTTTTTTGTCATTGTGGCCACGGATGAATCAGTACCTGTGATTAGAAAGTTGTTGTCGTCGTGCCTTTGTATAGTGCCTACTCTTACACCGTTTTGCTCAATGATCCAAAATCGATCAGGCAGTAATTGTTTGGTCTTGATAGAATCTTGCGTTAAAAGGTTCTGCATAAAACTTGACATTGTCTCTTATCCTCACTAAATCGTGTTTACTACAAAATTTTAACAGATGTATTCCCACATTTCCAACCGATTTATTTTGGTCTGTGGCTGTTGCAATAGTATCTGTTATCTTTATTTTAATATCATCTGGCTGTTTGGTCAAGTCAATAAGTTGCTGATTAATAGCATATTCATCTTTGACAATTCTTTCTTTGCCATTATGATCAACCCATCTGCTCAACATTAAATTGTTCCAAATAAATCCTTGATTCTTTCTGTCTTCGAATGCTTCCAACAGTTTGTTTTTACGTACTTTAGGAAATGCTGAAAACACGTTATCTGATGAGTCACCTCTAATACATTTTTCAAACAATAACCATTGTGGATTTGGTGGTGACTTGGGTTCTTTAGTTTTTTTATCAATAACTGTATTGCCTTTGTCATCTACAAATCCGTTAGTGTCTGCAAATATATCTGTGATTCCATTATACTGTGATATATTTTCTGACAGCAGTTGATAAAAGTCTGTATCAGAACTCACAATCACATGTTTGTCATCTGGATGTGCTTGAGTCCAGCCTGCAATTAAATCATCCGCTTCAAGTTCGTCATGTTGCAACACTGTGCAATTTGTTTTGTCTGTGACAAAATTTTTAAACTCGTCAAAAGTTTGCCAAAATAATCTGTCCGCTTCTTGTTCTGCAGGAGTCATTGCATCTCTTGTTTCTTTTCTATTTGCCTTGTAGGGAGCATAAAAATCTTTACGCCATGATCTTCCCTCGAAACAGAATATCACATGATCTGCTTTAAAACGTTCAAAACATTTTTTTACAGAGTTCATGCAAATGTGTAAAGCAAGACCTAGTTTTGTTTCAACATCATCGCCTCTGACCACATGTCTTGCACGGAAAAAGGTATTTGCTGAATCGAATAGAAGATAAGTTTTTTGAGTCATACTTATAATATAGTGTCTTGTAAGGATTTGTCAACTAGGAGTACAATAAATTTTGTTTGTTTTCTTTATACTTTTCTGACAATTTCACTAACTGTTTGAAATCATCTGCAAGTTTTGGTTGATAATAGCCTAGTTCATCTCCTAGTTTCAGCACATCTAACCATCGATGTATCCTTGTTTTGGGATTGTTACTTTTGTTTGCAGGAGTAGACCATAAAAAAGAAGCAGTAGGCATGTGATGATGTTTAGGATTTTCTTCCATGTAAAATTTAAAATGTTCCATCATAGTTGGGGAAGTTATTGGTGTATCAGGAATCAAATGCATTGTGGACCATCTAATTAATTCTATAATGCCTAGTTTTGCATACATAGAATATTTTTCTAAATCTTTAAGATTTTTTTGATGATCAGCATCAGTTTCTGATGGATAACCACTTATCATTAAAAATATGTTTGGAATGTTCCAATACGCACTTTGTTCTAAATGGTACTCTATATCTGCATCGCTAAATTTTTTACCCATATGGTCACGCACTGAATTTGAAAAACTTTCTATGCCTATGGTCAACTGTTTACATCCAGCATAGTACATTGCTTCATAGTGATGTTCTGGCATTTGCCTTTTGGGCCTACAAATGAATTGTCCGAAATAAGTGACATCTTTAAGGTCATTATTCTTTTGTTTTTCGTTTGCCATAATTTCATTAAACTTATAAAACTGTGACACTGACCCATTGATCAAACTGTCTGTAAATTCGAAAGTTGTAATGCCATGTTCGCTGACTTGTTTTTTTACTTCATCTACAAGAGATTGCCCACTTCTAAATCTAAATTTAGGCCAAATGTTGGCAATATCGCAAAACTTACATTTTCTTACACATCCACGTGATCCTGTGATGTACAATTTTTTTTCAGCATAATCATCAAACACCACGCCACCGTATGAGGGAAATGGATATGAATCTAAATCATTTGTGTCATAATTTACTTGACCATTGGATAAAAGTTTACCTAGTGGATTCTCTGCTTCGCCTACTAGTAAATATTCAATGTATTTGCCCTGTTTGTTCCATTCTTCAAAGTATAAATCAGTATCTGGAAATTTACTGATGCATCCGTTTCCTCCTACTACTAATTGATATGGTCTCAACTTTTTTGACTCGTGTGTGATCAACAGTCTAGCAATATACATGGTCCAATATGAAAATACAGATAGCATCATATACTCACAACTGTCTGGCATGTGTTCTTGCACTGCTTTATCCCATAGTCGCAATATTTTTCTTTCTAATGCCTTTGGTATTTTGCTGTCAATAAACTTACACCAACAATCCAATTTCCACCATTCGTCTTGGGTTAAATTATTGTACAAATACACATTAAAGTCTAAAGTAGCAGTATCAAAATTATGGTCTTTGCACATTGATCTTAGTATGCCTATCGCCGCAGGAGTGGCAGTCAAATCATACTTAGGTAAATTTACAAGCAGGGCCGATTTCATTTCAAATTGTCCAAAATTTGCTGTAACTCTTTGTCATAGTAGGCAAAAGATTTTTCATGCTGTGCAAGATTGTATGATTCAAAGAAGATCTTTTCTTGTTCTGGCGTGACATTTTTGCCTAAATTTTGCTGTTTTAAGTAGTCTATTTTTGAGTCTAATATGCTTTGGGTGTACATACTAAGCCAATCTGATTGCAAAGACATTTCATACTTGTGGTCATAAACATCCACCTTGCTAACACCAGTATCTACTAGGATTTTATTAAGACGTAAGTCAGGTCTAATTTTAAACGGTTCAAATTCTAAAACTACTTTTTGTGGCAGTGTAGGTATTTCAAAATAATGGTGTGTTTGATCAAAAGATTCACCAATAACCAAATCATTGCAAATACATTTACATCGAAAAGGTTGTGTGTAGGTTAACGATACATTTGTTATCATTAACTGTATTTAAGATATCTCGGTTTTGCCGTCTTCTCTTTTATTTTCTTTAACTAGAGAGTTTGTGTCAGGCATAATGTCTTGCCCTTCTGATGCTATAGTGTTACACAAAACAGAAAACCAATGATCAACAATTTCTTCATCTGATTTGCCAGAAAAGCCATGCTTCTTTAAATTCTCAACAAAATGCTTGTTCCAATCTAATTCAAAATATCCCAACTTAGGATTTTCAGGATCAACATTAGTGTCTAACACTTTGATGTATGGTTCACCTTTTGCAGTTGCAATTTCTTTTTCTGTTTTTATTTTTACTGTTTCTTTTTTCTTAAAAAGGTCTTTTATCTTTTTCATCTCTTATGTTCCTATCTTGTTGCCGAACAAATACACATGTACTCGTGCCGCAACATTGTAACCACGTTGGAAAGCACGTTTGGCTACTTCGCCTGCAGTCTCTTGTTGTTCTTCTTCTCTCGCTCCTACAGGCATAACCCAAACTGGCCAATCAACACCTGCACTCTTAAACTTTTGTATTGCTTCTTCCATTTCATCCCATTGTTCGTCTTTGTGTCCACAAACAAATTTCAATTGTCCTGTTCTAGAAAGATCATGGTATTCTTTAACAATCTCAGGCTTAATGGCCTTCTCTGCCTTCTCTCCTGCAACAGACCAAAGTTTAGGACTTATACTAAAAAATATTTCTGTGTCAATTCTGTTTATCCAATCAATGAATGGCTGTTTCAATTTTTGTGTGCCATTACTTTCGAATGTCATCGACAGCGGCAAGTTGTCTTGTCTTTCCAGTTCTTCATAAATGCCCACAGTGGCTGACTGTCCTGTAATCATTAATGGTTCGCCGCCTGTGATACACAGATGCTGTCTTTGTTTTGTGACAGGATGTAGAAATTTGCCTTGTGGATTTGAATCAGTTTTTAAAGCATCTACAATTTTATTTGCAAGGACTGTTGGAGTTTCTTGTCCCATAAGATGTTTGTATTTTTTTGCCCATGTGTAAGATGAATCACAACCTTTGTCCCATACTGGCAGATCTTCTACTCTTTTAACCTGTGACACATCATAAGTTTCGAATGGCAATTCATATGTGCTTGGGTCACTAGGATTAATTTGCCCAAAACCATTACATTGTAAATTACACATAAAAAATCTTATCCAAGCAGTTGGCACACCTGTGTAGTGTCCTTCACCCTGTATAGAGTGGAATATCTCCGAATAATAGTATTTTTTCTCATCCATGTTGTTTTATTATATAGAAGTATTTAGGTCTTGTCAAAGTAAGTTTCAAGATCATATTCGCGATCAAGTTCTATGGTGCAACAATGAGGACCTCCATCTAGTGTGCGTTGATGTCTCATATTGATAGGAATTACTGTAAAGCCATGTGCTTCAAACATTTGAATAGTTGGTTCTTGAATACTGTCCACAACCACTGTGCGTTCATCTAAACTAACCAAATTCATGTTGGTCCATATAGAAGACATGCAGTGATCAGTCCAACTTTTTTCAACAGGTTCAGGACAGGTCAGTATGTCCCAATTTTGCATTGCATAGGGCAAATCATTTTTGGATTTTATTCTTGCAGGATTGATCAGTGCTAGACCTGGTCTTAGCAAACAGATAGTTGAATCTATGTGTGAATATGAATACACATCGTGTAACACATGCACTTTGTACTCATTGCCTAGAATGTCTTGCAGTTGTTTTGCTCCTGCTAGATTACCAGTGTTTGATTTAAGATACAACAGGTCACGCCCTGCTCTCAGCACATTAGCGGCATCCCACATGGGTTTATGATTGCCCAGTGCAAGTACATTTTTGTTTTGCACACACTCAGTGTTGTAATCAGAATCGTCAAACAGATGTGCACCTGTTAACTCATGATCCGGAAACTTACCACCTAGGTTACCTGGACTCAGCATATTAACCCATTCATCTTTTCTTGTGTTTACACACATAGGTGCAGTAATAATTTGGTCTGCTACAGTTAGTATAGTGTCGCGTGGACAATACAGTGCATGATGTCTGTCGGATGACCAACTCATGTTTGGTCTTTCTACCTCTGCTCCAAAATCTTTGTATATGTTTGCCAGTGTGTCTAGATCTTCATTGGCTTCGTCTATGATAGTTTGTGAATAGGTTCCTTGTGGAAGAACACTGTCAGCATCTCTATCTGCATAGTAAACGTACCTAGTATGCTCATTGACTCGAGGCAACTTGGCTCTGGTAGCAGTGCCTA
>Ga0209535_1002057_pt1 | contig 13237 bp, 16 predicted proteins | sample LinPmetageLP28_FD_184041 | JGI IMG/M metagenome (GOLD analysis project Ga0209535, IMG submission 184041) | Marine viral communities from the Pacific Ocean - LP-28 (SPAdes) (version 2) | ecosystem: Environmental > Aquatic > Marine > Oceanic | place: Pacific Ocean | collected 2009-08-22
ATGATACCTGATGGTCCCTTGTTGACACCACCTTTTAGTGAGCCGTGTAAATCTGATTTAATAAGTAAATCTTTTTCTGCTTCTGTTATATAAGCTAATTCTGTTGTAGGATGGTCTGGACTTGACTGCCATTTTAATGGAGCTTTAACTTGTTTTTGTTTACCAAGATAATTTTTTACACCACCTTGCACATCATAGTTAACTTTTTTATCTACAGCCATTATCTTCTTCCTCCAGTTTGTATATCTAACCTAAAAGTACCCAATTTCCAACTGGTATCTACCGCTGTGTTAGATATTGTGAGAGCTATAGCTCTACCTCTAGCACGTGTGTCTACTTTATCTGTTGTAGAGGAGACTGTAAACGGACCCAGTGATGAGCTTGCAGCTGCATCGTTTGGATAATTTCTTAAATCTAATTGTACAATAGCATTTCCTTGTTGTGCTATAAAGTCTGGTATAATTCTACTAACTCTCATAATGTTTTCACCATCACCTCTAAGGTCACCTAAGTTAGTTGCAGCTCCTCTTATGACTTTTTGTGTAATATCATAATCTCCAGATGTAATGTTTGCTGGAATTGCTGTGGTTATACCTAGTCTTACTTGATTGACTCCAGTTTCATGTTCATAATAATACGTAATACCTTCTGTATTACCTGTTACATCAAACGAAGTATCTGTTCCTGCATCGTATTGAGTTGCATGAGGTAATCCAAATACAGCAGAATCTTGCCAAGTAGTTCTTGTAAATAAAGGACTATCATTAGTAAACCATATTGGACGTTTTGCTGTTGAGTCTAAATAACTATAAGTTACAGATCTTAAATTTACATTTGAATTTGATGTAGGATAAAACCATATTACTTCACCAAACAAATTATTAATTCCTGCATAAACCATTTGATTAGATGTTGTGTTAAGATCATCATAAACATAATCTTCAACTAAACAATCCATAGATTCTAGTTTACCTGTGTATCTAAAGAAACCATTATCAGACATCCAGTATGCAGCACCATCAACTTCTACAGCTGCGTTTTTACCAATTAATCCACAGTTAGTTCCAACTTGTTCATAAGCAAATGTAAAAGGAGTTCCAACAAATCTCATAGTAAATAAAGATGTATCACTCCAAATATAAATTGCGTTTCTACCAAGTTTAGCTCCCATGATCCGTGATCCAGCGGCCAGTCTTTGTGTACCAGCACTATTCTCAGCTGTAGGTGTATAATCATTTATATTTTCTTGAGAAGAAAATCTTATAAACATATCATCCTGTGTAGTCTTATCTCCAATAGTTGTTTCTGTTCCAAGAAATACTAAATGACGATCAGGTGTAGATACTAACATATCACGTGATGCTGTTGGTGCACCAGATATAATAGTTGCTCTTGTTGTTACGGCGTTAACAAGATCTGAATTCCATTGAAAACACTCTCCATTGAATATTAATGCAATAGCTGTGCTTCCTAAATTATCTATGGACCACATACCAGGTTCTGCAACTTTGTCGGTAGTCGACGCTGCTGAACCCCATCCAGAAAAACCACTGTGATTAGTAACAGTTGCACCAGTGCTGTGAGCAGCTCTAGTTGTTCCTCTAACAGCTCTAGTAATTCCTGTAAAACTAGTAGAAGTAATTCCTGTATAAGATATTTCTTCAGTGCCAACTTGTATAAAATTTGTACCTGAACTTGGAAATCCTGTGGTGCTTGCTACGTTGATTGTGGTCCCTGATCCACCAGTTCCAAACGCATCATCATTTAAACCACCATTCAATGTTGTTGTTTGTGGATTTGTAGTCGTGCCACCCCATTGAGATATACCATAACCAAAAACTCCTACTTGGTCTGGTGGTCCTACATGGTAATATTGAAAATAAGTAATACCTCCAGAGGTAGTTGCTCCGGCTCCGCTTTCATTACTAGGCATTGTAATAGTAATTTCTGTTCCTGAAGGTACAGAAGTTACCATAAATTTTTTATCACAAAAATCTGCAGCGCCAAAATTAGATCCTGTGATTGTGCTAAAAGTACTAGTGTCTCCAAATAATATTATATCTCCTGTTAAAAAACCATGAGCTGTAGAAAAAGTAATAGTTACTGTTGGTTGTCCGTTAGTTGTACTAAAAGCATTTGTAATAGCTGTGCCTGATGGATTAACTAAAGGGTGTATATCATAGTACACATCTCCTGTGTAAGCATATAAAATTCGATTAGTGCCAATAAGAGAAAATTTAATACCTTCTTTATTAACCATATGATGCAAACCTCTAGCTGCACCAGTTAATTTACTATCTCCTAATTGAGACCAACCGCCTATCTTTTCAGGTGTACCATATCTAAAACGTACGTTTGTTCCTTCAGTCCATTGAGATTCAGCACCCGTAGGTGTAACTTGTTTGTTAAATCCTGGTAAAAATCCTAATTTTTGTAACATAAAAACCTTTGTTTTATTGTATATTATACAATAAATATATTTTCTAGTAAAAATTATATGCTAAACTTATCCTGAAATCCTTGTTTTTTTGTTTATCAACACAATGTGGAAGATAACTTCTAAATATAACTAACCTACCTGCTACTGATTTATACCTTACAGGGCAGTTTATTCCAAGAAAATTATTATGACCAATGTTTTTAAAATCAGTGGCTGGAGACTTTATTATTAAATCACACGATTTATCATTGCTTTTTAAAAAATATACACAAGAAAGCACACTATTATAGTGCTCATGATACTCTTGGAAATCATTTTGTTTATATACGTTAAACCAAGAATCCATAGAATTAATTTTATATACCATACCTGTTTCTTTTACATATTCTTTAACTTTATCTAATATCCATTTATTTAAAAAATTAAATTTATTGTTTTTATGTACCTCATGAAAACCATCACTAGTATTATATGTTGTATCAGATATCCAACTACTACCTCCTTTTTTAGTTTTTTTCATTAGAGCTAAACATTCTTTAACTAATTGAGTTTGTATAGAAGAATGGTTAGGGTTATCATAATAACCTATTTGAGTTGGCCACCAATTTTCAATCATTAAATGTAAACCACCCTGTAGCTATATATTTTTTATGTTTAAAACTAACTTGTCCTTTATGTGTATGAGTCCAATCAGTTGGCCATATTAAAGTTAAACCTTGTTTAGCTGGCGCTGTTATTTTTTGATACTTAAACGTAGTGCCTCCATCTGGGACATTATTTAAGTATGTCATAAATACTAAAATTCTATTTGAGTTTATTAATCCACTTCTTTCAAAATGAAACACCTTATACCCACCACCTTTTTTATATCCTTGCAAATTAAAATAACCATTTACATTAAAAGAGTCTACGTAATTTATATCTTCATATTTTTTTAAGTATTGATTTAAACACTTTTGTAACTCTTCTCTGTATCTTGTTATTAATTTATTTTTATTATCCGGTTGTATTGTCATGTCTATAGAATCTTTTATTTTATCGTCAACCAAAGTTCCGCCGTTTCTTCCAAAATAACCAATTGTTTTATCCGGACTGTTTTCATAGAATTTTATTAAGTTGTCACACAATTTTTTATTTATGTACCAACCTCCAATAAAACTATCGTGTGGAAAATATTCTTCTTTCATATTATGTTATATTATATATTACCATCTACTTTAATCCAACACATATTATTTTGATTAATATTTTGTTTATCTTCTTTATCTATAACTGTTAACGACCAGTTATATTTTTTTATTAATTTTTTTGCTTTATTAAAACCAAGATTATAACTTTTTAATCCGTCAATAAAAATATATCCGTTAGGTCTAACATATTTACTAGACCAATTTAATAATTTTTCAATGTAGTCTTCATTTCTTTTAAAATCAGAAAACACACAATCAACTTTTTGATTTAAAAAAATATTATTAAAATTAATATCTTCATTTATTGTTATCATTCGGTCACCTAACTTATGTTCTTTTTTTAAATTATTTAAAAAGTTTTTATAATCATCAACATTTTTAAAATGACTACCGTTGTCATAAGTTATGCATGAACCTTTATTGTTTTCTTTCATAGCAGTAGTAACAGCTAATGAAGTACAAGCTAAACCTGTACCAAATTCTACAAACAAATTATATTGTTGCATTTTAGTTAATGCATAAAAAAACAAAGCGCTGTCTTCGGTATTATATACGCTTCCATATTTGTGTAAATGATTTAATAATTTTTCCAAAACTCCATTCCAGAATATTTATTTAAAATTTTATCGAGTACTTTTATTTTTTGTTTAACTATTTTATTTGTTGTAATTGTATGTAAAGGACCGCCATACACAGAATCATCATATTCTAAATTATTTACTTTTAATTGTTTTAAATTTTTATAATAATGTTTTTTATAAAAAGGTATTTCTAAAAAATTATATATATCTTGCAAATATTTTTTAGGATTAGATATTAAATTATTATATTCAAATATTTTATAATTTTTATTGTTTACGTTATTTAAAAGATATTTTATTTGATACAGCCCCCTGTCAATGGGGTGATGTTCTTTCATTAAGATATGACATTTTTGTTCTATTTCGTCTCTCCATGTTTCACTTTTAATTAATTCATTAAAAGATTGATTAAGATAAAAATTAACATTGTTATTAGATAGATTTATAAAAGACATTAAAATTTCTGGAATATCTCTAACTAATACTATTATTTTAATATCGTTTTCTAAATATTTATTTAACATTTGAAAATTATATTCAGTTCCCCAAGGACCCCTATCTATTATGTATTTGGTTTTTGCATGTTTATAATAATTTTTAAAAACATTTTTATTAATATTGTCTAAAGACTTTTCATCAGGAAAATTTTTATATGTATTTATTTTTTTAATTTCTTCTACTCTATAAAATATTTCAGGAACAACGCTGTCTCCTGTTGCTGTAATATCTGGATTTTGATTTAACAAAGAAGATAACAATGTATTACCTGTTCTAGGTAAACCCGTAATAAAAAAATATTTTTTATTCATCAATTAACTTTTTTAATTTAATTCTTAGCTTTGTTATTTTAGACATAAAATGTTCATTTAATTTTTGTAAAGTTTCTATAACAAGATCTTGTTTTTCTATTCTTTCTTTTAATTCTTTGTTTATCATTACCTCAGATTTTTTTACACCTTTTTCTTCGGATAAAATTTCTTCTAATTTTTTTATTTCTTTTTCTAATTTTTCTATTTTTTGTTGACTAACACTTATTACTGTACTGTTTGGCATTATTTTTTTCCTTTTCTATGTGTATGTTGAATTATTTTTTTTGCTAAATCTGAAGGCAAACCTAAATGACTTCTAGTATCATATAAATTATTTTTCTTAGGATCTTTTTCTAAAAAATTATAGTGTAAAAAAACTTGATAACAAACATCTCCTTTAAATTTATTTCTCCAATGTTTTAATAAATTACCTTTGTACACTAACATGTCGCCTGGTTTTAAAATAACTTTATGTACTTTACCCTTATCCTCTAAAAAAATAGGCCATTCATCTCCACCTAAATTTAAAGTTGTTGAAAACTCACAACTAAGTCTATCTATATGTTTAGGCAATGTAGCTCCTTTTTCATATATTCTTAAATAAGAATAAGTCGGAAATATTTCTTTATTTATTTCTTTTTGCAAAACAGGTATTAACTCTACTAACAAAACTTCCATTAACAAATCTCCGTAACAACAATAAACATCTTTTACTTGCCCGTCTCCAAAAAGTCCCCACTCATCTGAGTATGGAGATATGTAATTAATTTCTCTAAAAGTTTTTAAAACTTGTCTCTTTAGATAAAGATACCTACAAGAAAAGTATTGCATTTCTTTTGAAACAATATTTTTTAAAATTTTAAAATTATTTTTCATTTAAACGAAGGTCCTAAATTCCACATTACTAAAGAGTATCTTATTCCTTTTTTAATAGGCCTTACCCTGTGCCAAACAAAACTAGGAAAAACGACTATGGATCCTTTTTCTTTTATTTCTTTGCATTTTATAATTTTTTTCTTTTTTATATTACCACAATCAAACTCTAATTCACCCCCTTGATAATCCGATGAATTACTTAAAGAAATTGTTACAGATAGTTTTCTATTTTTATTGTGTTTATTAAGATCCTTTGGTATGTCATAAGGATTGTTCCAACTATCTATATGCCAATCATAAAATTGATTTTTTGAATATTTAGTAAATTGACAAGACTCTGTAAAATCCCAATCATAATTCCACCCTGCATTTTTATTAGCTAAATGAATAAAAGGATATATTTCTTTGTATATCCATGTATCGTTTAACCAGACTACATTAGAGTTTCTTGTTTTTTTAAGATCTTTTATTTTATTTCCATCGTTACCAACAGTTCCAAGTATAAGTTTTTTTTCTAAAGCATGTTTTATAATACTGTCACAAAATTTATTAGACAAAACTTTTTTAAAAAACCAATAGTGATGATTTAAACTCATTTTTTAAAAACTCCTAAATTAAAAGATATAGATATTCTGTCTTTCTCACTTTTATTAGTTTCAACATAATGTTCTAGCCAACTAGGAAATATATATAACATATTTTTTTCTGCATTTAAATAATTTGACGTTGTTGTTTCTGATGTAAGCTTATTCCAAAATTCATATTTCCAGTCATTTTCTGTGTGATTACATGGATGTCTTAATACAATGTTGCCACAGTTTTTAGGTGTCTGCACATAAAAAACACCTGAAAAAAAAGAATTGGGATGGATATGAACAATATTAGATCCACCCGTTGGATTTATATTTATCCACATGTTTTTTAAATTTAATATATATTTTTCAGAACCATTTAAAGCATAAAATATTTTTGAACCTACTTTACATATTTCATCTGCTAAATTAGATAAAGAGTTTGGAAAAAATAATTGAGTTGATTGCCAACCATTTCTATTTGATACGTTTCTACCAAGATCTGTTTTTTTTAAATTATAACAATATTTTGTTATGTTTTTAATATTCAAATTTAATTTTGTTTCAGAACAAGGCACTGAAAATAATCTATTTATTAATATACTCATTTTAAAAATAATTAAAATTTATTACAATCCTACTTTTACAATCTGTTGTGTTTGTACTTGCATGCTCTTCATCACTATTAAATAAAACTATTCTATTTTCAACAGAGTTAATTTTTTTATTTTTAAATAAAGTATATCCATCATTTGTATTTACATAATAAATAGCTGCTTTACATTTAAAGTCTTGATCTTTGTGTTTTTTATAAATTATTTGTTTGTGAGACATAACATTTAAATTAGCTTTAATTCTTACTAAAGCATGAGGATTTATTTTATTTAGTAAAAGTTCTATACAATTAAAATAATTTGAGTTAATTTGATTGTCCCCATAAAAAATGTGAGTAAATTGAAAATCAAATAAATCTTTAGATCCTTTAATTTTACTATGATTAAAAAACCATGGAAAATTATTTGACATTAAAAATTTTTTTAAAACAATATAATCTTCTTTTTTTAAAAAATTATCTATGACTTTCATTAATGTGTTTTATAACACAACACTAAAAATATGCAAATTAATTAAGACCAAGAACTAGTATTAGGATTCCAAATTTTAGTTATTATTGAAGAATCACAACCTTGTGCAATCCATCTTTCGTTATCTTCATCCCATAAAACATCATACAAAGCGTCATCGGGAGTAGTTGGTTTTACAATTGGAGGTTGCCAATCATAACTAGAATCAAGTGTCCAAGATTCAAAAGGTTTAGGTTCTATAAATACATCGTTTGTTGAATCATATGTATGACCTGCAGATGGAAATTGTTTTCTTGTTCCATCTTTAAAAGCTTGTTTCCAAGGTCCTGGTCCAAAAGTTGTTGCGTATATTTCTCCCTCAACATGTTTAGGATTTTCTTTTAAAAGTTCCCCATCACTTGAAATTTGAATATCATCGGCTACGGCTATTACTTTTAATACGACATTATTTAAGTCTAATTGTGCAAAATGTAAATACATGATTAAGTTACTATTATTGTTCCAGAAACATTAAAAGTAGCTATCTTATCTCCCCCTGCTGTTCCTGTACTGTTTGTACCTGGGGCTACAGTAAAAGTTCTAGCACTTGGTCCTCTTACAATAATTACTCCAGAACCACCTGATCCGCCTCCGTTATATCCGCCTCCGCCGCCTCCGCCAGAGTTTGCTGGTGAGCTACTTCCCCCACCGTTAGAACCAGATCCGCCGCCTCCGCTTCCGCCTCCACCTGCAGAACCGCTAGGTCGGCTTCCACCGCCGCCTCCGCCAGCTCTAGTTGTTGTAGATCCATTAATACTATTTGCTGTTCCATTTCCACCGTTTCCACAATTACTTGATCCGGCATCTTGACCTGCTTGGCCAGCTCCACCACCACCACCACCACATCTAGCTGGGGGTGTTGGTTGACCAGCGCCACCGTCATTTCCTTCTGGTGGAGAAAAACCTCCAGCGTTTCCTTCACCTCCAGGTCTAGGTGAACCACCGCCACCTCCACCCGCAGATGCAGATCCACCAGGTTGTCCATTATTATTATCTCTTGATCCTCTTCCGCCAGCTGTTGATGTAATGTTAGATCCAAAATGATTTAAAACTGAATCATTACCTCTTCCTGCTTGTCCGCCTCCGTCACCAATTGTAACATTATATTGTGTTCCGCTTTCGAATTCTATTTGTGTACCGCCTGGAAAAGAACTTCTATGACCACCTGCTCCGCCACCACCTGCATTGTCATCTCCGCCACCGCCGCCTCCAGCGACAACTAAATAATCTACTGGAAATTTAGGATTTGAACTACCACTACCAAATCCTAAGACTTGATAACCAAAAGATTTAGTTTTGGGTCTAGTTTGTTTTTTTTCCTGATCTTTTATATTTTCTATAAAAATATTTTTCATATCTAAATTTCTTATGCGTCGTTAGCTGCATCAGTAGTAAAGAATATTTTAATACCAAGAACTCTTGCATCTCCGGTAAAAGTATCTGAACCATTGTTTGCATCTCTTGAAAATTGAAAATAACTTAGTGAACCTTCGCTTGCATTTTTAACAGTAACTGCACTACTTACGGGTGAAACTTGCTGGTCTTCAAGTGTTCCAATTCCTGCATCTGTAATAGCTACAGCAGCATCAAATGCTGAATCAATAGAAGCTCCATCAGCTATTGAAATACCTTGTAAACCAAATATACAGTCACCTGTATTCGTAGAAGACGGAGTCCAATATACTTGATAAGTTATTGTGCCTTCATTCCATGATTTAGGAAAAGCCACTGAAAATTGTGCAAACTCATCTGTACTTGCATCAAAATCTAATACTTTCATATCTGGTTTTAAAGCTGTTGTTTCAACTTGTTGTGCATCTGCGCCATTAGTTTCTGTTGCATACATAGCTGAAGCTGGAACCCACATAGTCTCTAGTCCTGCAATTTTAACTGCAGCTGTTCCTGATCTAAGAACTCCTGTTCCTTTAGGATCTATATTAATACCAACATTAGTTTCACCTGTTGCTGAAATAACTGGTCCAGTAACACCTGTACCTGCATTAGCTATAGTAATTTCATTAACTGCTGAACCTGTTGCAGTAAGATTAATTAATTCGTTTCCATTAGTATCTAAAATGTTTGTTCCAATTTTAGGACTAGTTAAAGTTTTGTTTGTTAAAGTCTGTGTTCCTGTTAAAGTTACATCTCCAGTTGCCCCTACAGTTGCCTCAAAAACTCCAGTGTTTGTTGCAACACCATCAAGATAAATAAGTTTATATCCTTTATCATCTGTTGCAAAAGTAACCGTTGCTCCTGAACCAGATACTGCTTTTATTTGTACTGTTTGTGCACCCGATGTACTATTTTTAATAATGTAAAAATTTTCTGTAAGTAAAGGAAAAGTTACAACCCTGCTTCCCGATATTGATCCTGTTAATTCTATGACTCTTTGTTGAGCAGTTCCTGTTAAAGCACCTTCTGCTATTGTTAAAGCAGTTGGCGTTCCTGAATCAGTTACAGCTTGAGAATTATATCCACCAGTTAATTGTTCAATTAAACTTAGGTTTGCGTTTGTTTTTGTTCCCCATGTACCAGCGTTTTCGCCGGTTGCCATTAGCTCTAGGCCAAGATCTGTAAAAGTTGATGCCATAATTTTGTACTCCTAATTGTTTTATTTATATATTTTATTTGTTGTTAAGTCAAACATGTTTAAGCGGTTTTCCTAGTATATCCGGTACTATTTTTAGGTGTTTTTCTTGAATATCCTGTACTAGTTTTAGGTGACAATCTTCCATAGTATCGTAAAATAATACCGGCATCATTTAAACTTGCAGTAGCTGTTTGTCCTAAACCATCTAAACTAGCTATAGATAATTGAGTTGTAGTTAAAGATCCTAAAGATGTTGTAGCCGATTGACCTGCTAACAATGCAGGAGTTATGTTTTCTATTGTTAAAGAACCTAAAGCTGTTGATGCAGAAACACCCGCTATATCAATAACAGGGTTAGATGAAATAGTTATAGCACCTATTGCAGTCTGTGCGGATACACCTGTTATACCCATTACATCTGCAGGAGATATACTTCCTACTGCACTTGTAGCTGATAAAGCTGGCAGACCTATTGAATGATCATCAACTGATAATAATCCTGGACTAGATGTTAAACTTAATGCAGATAGTGTAAGTGAAACATCTGATTTAGCACTTAAAGATCCTACAGAACTTTGAGCTGACAAACCTGTAAGACCCATTGTTTGATCTATAATAGTTAAAGAACCAACAGAAGATGTTGCGGATAAACCTGTTAAATTAAATACGGCTGACTCAACAGTACCCCAACCATTTTCACCCCAGTCAAGTGTACCCCAACCTGGTTTCGTTGATATAAAATCAGTAGGAATATTTAAAGATGTGGTTGCAGATAAAGCAGGTAAAACTACATCAATTGCAGACTCTCCCCAGTTTTCAAAACCCCAAGTATCAGAACCCCAACCTGTTTCGTTAAAAGATTCTACTGATCCAACTGTAGATGTAATTGATAAACCTGTAATAGGAACATTAATTTCAGTTTGAAGTCCGTAACTATTTTGACCCCAAGTGGTTCCGGATTGGTTCCAAGTGTTAGCCATAAGGATTTACCCCTATGCTATTTGAACGATTGCGTTGCCAGCAGTTTGAGCTGGAAATTGAACTGTGAATGTACCACTTGTTACAGTTTTATCTGCACCAAAGTTAATTGCACAAACACTTCTGTTTGTTGTGAATCCTGTTACTGCTGTTGAATTATAAATTAAACAACCTCTTGCTGTAAATGAAGCTGAAGTAAAACTGACATCATTAAATTTTACACACGCTGTGTCACTAGATAAAACTGGATCAGCTGATGGTGTTAATGCTGCGCCACCTGCAGTGTAACCACTGTTTGACGCGCCACCATCCGTTTGACTTTGACTAACTTCAAGTGTGTTAGTTGGAACTGCGTTAGCTGATGAGGGAGCTGTATAAACAGTTGTTGTTTTACTTAATGAAGCTGAGTCACTTGAAAATAAAGCTAACTTATATGCGTTACCTGTTGGTGCACCACTAGCATCATTAAAATTGTGACCACCTTGTAAAATTTCTACTTTAAATGAATTACATATTGCTGATGTTATTGTCATAAATTTTTTCTCCTAATTACTGAGGCGGTGACTCGATTGGTATTCTTATTGTACCATCCGTGTAATCGTCTCGTCTTCTTCTTCCAACTTGCATCGCTGCAAACTTTTGTAGTTCAGTTTTATATCTATTTTCATATAGTGTCAACATATCTGTTGGACCTTTTAAAAACATAAATGCTTCTACTAAACATGCATATAATAGACCTTGTGGAAAGTAATTACTTAAATATGTATTAGAATTACCATCACCACCAGAACCTAATCCTACCGGCATTGCGTTATAATGTATAATATACTTATAATTAGCATTTGGTGTAGGTGCTACATATATAGCTCCTGACGTGGCTGTACTAGCCCCTGTTGTTGCACCACCAAACATTGAATAATATTTAGGAAGTCCTGTAACATCTTGTGCAGCAGCACCTCCTGCAGTTCCTGTTAGATTACCAACATATTCTGACATAAAAGTTTGATCACGTTTTTCTAACCATATTCCTTGGCCATTAGTATTTGCCGTTGATTCAAATACTTCTATACCTCTAACAAATAATAATTTTGTTGGCATTGTAATTGTATTAAAATCTGTTGCAAACTGAGCTTCATCTTGAATCCTATCTGAGTCCATAGGAAGATCTAAATTAATTCTGTTTTGTGCAGCCATAATAAAACCATCAACAATAGTTTCTGTAAATACATTAGCGTCTACTTCAGTATAATCTCTTATAGCTGTGACTAATGTTGAATATGAGTAACTTGATAATCCTGCCATAATTAAGCTCTATCATTTACGGGTCCAATTGTACACTGAAAACCGCCTCCTGTTTCTGTGCTTGTAGCATTAGATATTAAAGAAAATGTTATAGAATTAAATTGTTGTTCTGTTGCTTGTGTTCCATTTGGTAATGTAGGACCAACTTCTACAGTAGTTGCAACTGCTGTTGCAGCATAACATCCAAAAACATTAGCTCCTATAGGATGCGTTCCTGCTGTTGTAGCAGGAGGTGTAAGACCTCTAAAAGGTGCTGAAGTTCCTCTAGTACAACCTGTAAAATTGTCTCCAGCTTTTCCGGTATATTGTATAACTTCATTTTGATATGTTCCAATTTTTAAAAGATCTGTTGTGTCATTAGCTGTTAATATTTTTTCTATCATAATAAAACCAGTAGTTGGAAAATGTGATGCTGTCTGTACAGTAATTGTTCCGTCAGTAGCTGTAGCAGCTGTATCTAAAGTTGTTGTTAATTCTAATGCAGGACCCGCAGCACCGGTAACAATAGGTACTCCTCCTACTGGAGATTTAACATCTTGAAATCTTACAAAAGTTGTGCCTTCATTAATTTGATTAGCAGGATAAGAAACACTAACACTAACATTAGCGGCTGTAGTTGTAAAAGGATTGTTAGGTAAAATATCTTGTACTGGAAACTCTACTCTTGCAGGTCTTGCATGTAATAATCCTTGTGGATCTGCACCTACAGGATGTGGTTCTAATTGTGGTTGTTTAGGTTCAAACTCAGAGTTATGTACCCATGCACCATTCCACT
>Ga0209535_1002058_pt1 | contig 13236 bp, 20 predicted proteins | sample LinPmetageLP28_FD_184041 | JGI IMG/M metagenome (GOLD analysis project Ga0209535, IMG submission 184041) | Marine viral communities from the Pacific Ocean - LP-28 (SPAdes) (version 2) | ecosystem: Environmental > Aquatic > Marine > Oceanic | place: Pacific Ocean | collected 2009-08-22
GCTAAAGGGGAAGTAGGAGCACAAGGCGGTACAGGAGCTAAAGGCCCACAAGGAGCAGGCGGCCCAACAGGAGCTAAAGGGGAAGTAGGAGCACAAGGCCCAACAGGAGCTAAAGGCCCACAAGGAGCAGGCGGATCAACAGGATCAGCAGGAGCTAAAGGACAAAAAGGTCAACAGGGTGCTACAGGAATTGGAGATGATGGAGCTAAAGGTCAAAAAGGTGAAGTAGGAGCTACTGGAACAACAGGAGCTAAAGGGCCACAAGGATCAACAGGAGCTAAAGGTCCACAAGGAGCACAAGGCGGTACAGGACCAGGCGGTAGTACAGGATCAGCAGGAGCTAAAGGACAAAAAGGTCAACAGGGCTCTACGGGAATTGGAACTCAAGGCCCACAAGGAGCACAAGGTGGTACAGGACCAACAGGAGCTAAAGGACAAAAAGGTCAAACGGGTTCTCAAGGAAGTCAAGGAAGTCAAGGAGCACAAGGCGGTACAGGACCAACAGGTAGTACAGGACCAACAGGGCCATCGGGAGTATCTAACCTAACGGATTCAGGCGGTAGTACGGTTATCCTACCTAACGGAGGTAGCTATAGAATTGGACCATCAACAGATTCTGGAACAAGATTAAGATTACATCAATCTTCATCAAGTTCTTACTTCGATACTTATTCTACTTTCTATTTTAGAACAGGAGCTACATCATCAAATACTAGAGCTTACCTAAACTCAACAGCTCTTTATTCTTATGGGGATGTTGTTGCTTATGCTTCAGATAGAAGATTAAAAACTAATATTAAAGGTATCTCAGACGATCCTCTAGAAATACTTGAGAAGTTACGAGGAGTTAAATTTACTTGGAATGAAAAAGCAGTTGAGAATAAACGAGGTACTGAAGACATTGGATTTATTGCTCAAGAGATTGAACCTTACTTCCCAGAATTAATTACTACATTGGATGTACCAGACCAAGAAGGTGGAGATGGAACAGATCCGGTAATGAAGACTTATAAAACAATTAGATATGACAGGATGACTGCTTACCTAATCGAAACTTCTAAAGCATTATTAAAAAGAATTAAATACTTAGAGGATAAGATAAATGGATAGGGGGTTATTCCAAGGTAGATATAAGGTTGTTGATTCTAACTATAATTTAATAGTTGCAGAAAAAGTAGTAGTTGGAGATAAATTAAAAAGTATTGATACGACGACTTATGAATTAGTTGATGTTGAGGTCAAGCGTATAATCTCATCGCAATCGTTATCAAGCATATACGTTGAAACTTTTGAACCAAAAGTCGGTTTTGTATTAGCAAAAGGTTTTTCTTTTCATGAAGATGGATTTGGTCAATTGGTTTCTCACGACCCAATTATGAGTTCATCAAGATTTGATACGGTTGTTATGGGTTGGGATCCTTCAGTTCCTTCTTTAGTTCATATTATTACAGAAAATAATATAAGAGGAATATCAAGACTGGATACATACTCGGATCCTGATAAAGAAGCCGACTTTATAAATTTTGAATTAGTATCAGGGGACAACATTTTTATAACACCCGACGATCAGAAGTTAGAACCTTTTAGTATACACATATAATGACTTTTGTTACTTCAGGGTTATTGAGGTTCAGCACCACATCGGGGCACACTCGTTCAATTAATAATCAACTCGGATATAGTTCTACACAGGCAAATAGTTCACTAGGGTCAAGACATAATTATATTTTTGATTGGATGACAAAACCAAACTGGACTTCAGGAAACCCAAGAGCATTTTCAGAATTCTATGGGGCCGCGGATACTGGAGGGCCTGGTAGTTGTTGTATACTAGAAGGTACTAGAGTTACTCTTAAAAATGGGGATGCTAAAAAGGCTGAAGATCTAAGAGTCGGAGATGAATTACTATCTTATCAAATTAAAGATCTAGATGAGAACGGTAGCGAATGGGAAATATTTACAAAATTTAATTCAACTACTATAACTCCATTATTAAAAACCTCAACTACTTTAACTAGCATATCGGCTACCAAGAACAAAGACATAGTAGAAATAAATAATAGATTGAGAACAACTGATTATGATATTATGCTGATGTATAAAAAAGATGGAGATCCTTATGGTACTCATAAGGGAACAGGGTTATGGTTATGGCTACCTGTTAATGCACTAGAGGTAGGTGATATTGTTATCGGTAAGAACTTTCAACACGTTGAAGTTACTCATCTTAATATTCAACGCAATGTTGATTCTAAAAGAACGTTTACTTTAGATTGTGAACCTTATGATTGGTATTATGCTGATGGTATATTAATACACAACAAGGGTGGATGTGGACCTTGATTCTATTCACCTAGTTTAAAATTCCAAGCAATACTAATTCGATCATTATCGGATATATTCTCTCCTTTAAAAGGGTAAACAACATGATTTAACCAACAAGGAAAGATATAAGCTTTACCCACTGATGGAGCTATTCTATAGCTACCATTCAAATTAAACTTCTTAGGATCCCAAGAATTACCATATACAAAATTTAAAGAACCGTGTGTATCTATTTTACCTGTATCATCCGTAGTAGTTTCTATTACTTCAGCACTTATAAACTTTGGGACTTTAATAAAAGCTGTACCCGCTAAAAGACCGTCGTGAGTATGAATAGGGTTGTAATCTCCAGGTCTTTGAATCGTCGCCCATATATCCATCAATTCTAGCTTTATTTGACCATCAGGGAAGTAAACTCTAGGGTCAACCTGATGGGCTCTTAAACTACTATCCATATAGATTTCAGTTTCTCTAATTATAAAATTTTGAAATTCAATAGCTATATCATCCCAACTGGAAATACCTGTTACGTAAGTATGAGGTAGTGTAACTTGATTTCCCTCTTCTATGACTCCTGCTAATTGGTGTGAATAATCCATACTAGGATCTTCTTTTAAATCATAGACTGCTTTAACCAATTTTATTACTAAAGGTTTAGGTATTTCAGTTATCCCTAATGGGATTGAAAACATTGGTATTATTTCATTCATTACATATCATCCGTGTTTGGGTAATGAGGTCCTCGTGTCCAATGAACAAACGTATATCTTTCTCCTTCAGTTAATTCAGATCCAAAATGTGGATGCGTAACTAAACCAGGGAAGACAACAGCGTGCCCTGCGGGGAGGTCTCGTGTATCGAAATTTTGTCTTGGGAAATTCAAATAAGAACCTTTATACTCAGTGGGGGAATTTAACATCATCGTAGTAGTTATTAACGACGTGTCTGTATGTTGATCCATTGATTGTTGAGTATCCATAGTATACTTTAATATAAATGGCATCCTATGTCCATGTATTTTACAGGGATTATCATAGAAGGATTGTATCTTAGGGTATATTCTTTCATCCCAATCTTTCGTATAGTTCTCAAAAAATTTTGGACTAATACGATTTATTCTAACTTCTTGACCTGGTGCATAACCAGAATCTATATCAGCTTGTAAAGGATGATACTCATCAAGAGCATCTCCTAAAGTACAAACTGCTTTGCAAAATTCTTCTGTCCACATAGGAATAACTAAAATATCGTTAGCGGGTGAGTAGGCTGCACCCTCAGCTTTTGCATTTTTATAACCCACTACTATTTCATAGGCATCCGTTGATGTCACTGAATTTCTCCATAACCCTCGTCTAAGTTTACTACATAAGGAACAAAGCCTTTTGCGACAAGGTTATAACAAAAAGCCATACTAGTTCCGCGTTTAGGATTATAGCTTTCTCTAAAAAATTCTTCTATGGTTGGTATAATTGAACAATCTAATAGATAACAAGTATCTATATAAGCTGCTGCCCAAACTCCCTGGTATTCATTATCATTAATCAAACCGTCTTCATTACACCAGTGTTGCCAGCCACTTGGGTTACATAATAACCAAAAATTATTGTCTAGTTTGGGGGCAATAAAGCTTCTTTGATAAGAGATTAGTTTACCTAGAATATCTGTCATATCTAAATAGACTTCTGAGTTAAGACATAGATTATAATCAAAGTCTTTAGCTAATTGAAGATTTTTTGATCTAACCCATCTATCATCATTATCTATTACGTTTGAGTGATGTAGCATAATGCTTTCATAGCCAGCAAAATCACCTTGTGCTAAATATCTCATTATACCTTTTTTTCTATCATCATTATACGAATAGATAGAAATAGCTAAACATTCTTTTGGATAATCAATAAATCTTAAAGAGTCTAAACAATTATAGATATGCTCGGGATCGCTTGAAGTATCAAATACACTTATTAGGATACGAGTACTCCATATATCTAAATCATATTTAGGGTTAATTTCTAAGTAACCATAATTCTGTCTAAAATTATTAGCTACAAAGTTAGCAATATAATTAAAGAAATATTTAGAATCTATATTACCATTACCATGAGCTACAACGGGATGTGTTTTAGTTACCTTATTATAAAGGGCTGAGTAAGCATGTTCAGCTTCTACATCATCTTGGGAATCTGCTAGACATTGAAATAGTTTACAATTATAGTCTAAAGTAATTCCATGTTCACCTTCTAAAAATTTAACTGAATAGTAATATTGGTCATCATCTGCATCATCAATTCCATCTTCAATTAAGTTTAATAAATCTTTTGCTTTTCCTATAAATTGACCAGAATTTAAGTATTTCCAATCTGTGGGTGAATCAGGATATCTTGAAGCTAGTTTCTTATCTGGCCAGCATGTTTTTTCTGCACCAAATATTATCTTATCTCCTATCTGTTTGTATTTCTCTAATACTTCATTAGCAGGTTTTAATACTAATGTATCATAGCCATCCAGGAATAGTATTACAGGGTTACTCCCACCTTCTATTATTTCTTTTAACCTTTTCCTTAGGATATTTACTTTTTGTCCCGCACCAGGGTTATTTAAAATATCATCTCCCCCGTACCATTTTTCTCCCAGTCCCAAGAGCTCATGAGCAAACCCAAATGTTTTCAATGATTTCTCTAAACGTTTCAACCCATCATTATAATCAGTACCAACAGTCAATACCCTTATTTCATCTTCGTGTGCAACTGTGGTTCCATACGGCTCACTTCTTTCTGTGTCACTTTGTTTAAATTGTTCAAATTCTTGGTATACAATATTATTTTTCAATGCTAAGCCCTTTACGTTTGGTTTACTGTTTAAACTGTCAATTATTTGTGGCAAACCCTTATTCATTAAAGCAGGAATAAATTCATCTGCTGGTGAAATTCTATTTAAATAATCATGATCTAGTATTTTCTTTAAACCCTCTTTAGTATATACAATGCTTGAGCACCAATACCTATAACCTGGTTCAACTAATAAATCACTAAATTCTTTTTCTGTTGCCCCTTTATCACATTTTATACTACCTAAGTATAATAAATCAATATCTGCCCCCACAGTTTGGTCATCAATCTTCCACATCGTTTCTATAAACTCGGGTTGAAAATATACATCATCTTCTAAGATTAAACAAGATTGACCATCTTCTAATTCATTGTAAGCTCTAGTCCAAGCTTTATGATGAGATAAGGCACAACCCACTTCACCTTTAGTTAAAGCTCTGCCCGATATGGGATCTGAAAAGGATAATACTTTATGATCTTTAAGATCAGGTAAATCTTTACCGTCTACTCCTTCTATCCAATAGATCTCTATGGATTTAGGAAGACTTAGGGCTTTAATTTTTTTAGTTAGCTTCTCTTTACGGTCGCTACGTCTTTTTAAGTTTATTATGTATATTTTATCAAATAACATTTGAATGAATATAAGTTAACTTATTTACTTTCTTTTCAGATTTATTTTCGGAAAGAATACGAATTTTGTTTATATTAATATTGCTAGGATTACCCACATATCTTCTGATTGAGAGATAAATGCATGAACGCTAATGATAAAAAAGATCTAGAATTAATAATGTATAGGTTAGATGAGATGTCTAAAGATATGGATGACGCTCATGAAAAAACCCGTGCAGATCTTAAGTTTATTAAAAATAATCTCTTCGACCCCGATAGGGGTTTGTGGTCTGAAACCAAAAAGAATAGTGCTTTTAGAGAAAGTACTGCTAAAGCTCTTTGGGTATTCATTCCTACGTCTATTGCCACGATGATTAAAGTAGCTTGGGACTCGCTTTTCAAATCGTAGCAATGGAAACCTCAAATGCCATCAACTAACGACTTCAAATACATAAGCACTAAAGGCTCTATAAAAGGGGGCTCTGGCGTCAAGGGTGAAACAGGCGCTAAGGGGGAAACTGGAACAGGTGGTTCCCCTAGTACAGTTGCGGGACCCGCTGGAGCTAAAGGAGCTACGGGTGGCGGTGGAGCTACAGGTCCTCAAGGAGATTCAGGAGTTAAAGGTAGTATTGGCCTTAAAGGTATTGCGGGTGTTATTGGAAATACAGGACCCCAAGGAGATGATGGAAGTCAAGGTGTTAAAGGAGCTCAAGGAGCTCAAGGGGCTAAAGGACCTGCTAGTACAGTTGCGGGTCCACAAGGCGATACTGGGTCTCAAGGAGTTAAAGGTAGTATTGGTCTTAAAGGTATTGCGGGTATTATCGGAAATACAGGGCCAACGGGTCCTCAGGGGGATACAGGGGCTCAAGGAGCTAAGGGTCAAAAAGGGGAAGTAGGAGTTAAAGGAGTTACAGGCCCAACAGGTCCTCAAGGCGATGATGGATCTCAAGGAGTTAAGGGTAGTATTGGCCTTAAAGGTAATGCAGGCGTTATTGGAAATACAGGACCAACAGGAGCTAAAGGACCAACAGGAGATAAGGGTCAAAAAGGGGAAATAGGGGCTAAAGGACCTGCTAGTACAGTTGCAGGACCTCAAGGAGATGATGGATCTCAAGGAGTTAAAGGTAGTATTGGCCTTAAAGGTAATGCAGGCGTTATTGGAAATACAGGTCCTCAAGGAAACGATGGGCCCGCTAGTACAGTTGCGGGACCAACAGGAGCTAAAGGACCAACAGGAGATAAAGGTCAAAAAGGTGGAACAGGGGCTAAAGGGGATAAAGGGCAAAAAGGAGTTCCAGGCATTGGTGATACAGGACCGAAAGGAGCTACAGGACCAACAGGTCCTCAAGGAGATGATGGAAGTGTGGGGGCAGGCGGACCAACAGGAGCTAAAGGGCCAACAGGAGCTCAAGGCCCAACAGGAGCAGGAACTAAAGGTCAAAAAGGGCAAACGGGTTCCACAGGAGCTAAAGGTCAAAAAGGTGAAAAAGGTCAAAAAGGAATTGCAGGTCTTCAAGGGAATGCAGGACCACAGGGTCTTCAAGGACCAGCTAGTACAACTCCAGGACCCGCGGGTCAAAAAGGTGCTACAGGAGCAGGAACTAAAGGTTCTACAGGGTCTAAAGGGAATACAGGATCTAAAGGTCAAAAAGGTCAAAAGGGACAAGAGGGAGATTCTTGCTTTGAATTTAGTTCACCCATAATTATGGCAGATGGAAGTACTAAAGCTTATGGTGCACTTACAGCAGGAGAAGAAGTTAAATCAGTTAGCTTTGCTGAACTAACTAGTTCAGATTTACCCAGCGTATTTTTAAATGAAAGTTCAAATACACTAACTCCTACTGCTACAACTTCTATTGTTAAAAGCATTAGACATAGATCTGATAATCATTATTTTAATATTAACGAGGGTATTAAGGTAACAGCTGAACACCCTCTATTAATTAAAAGAAGTAATACTTGGACTTGGAAAAGAGTTTGGTCTTTACAAACAGGTGATAAAATGTATGGTTCAGATGGATCAGAAGTAGAAATTACATCTTTCACCTATGTTAGTAATGACTGGATAGATATTGTAAGTATGAATGTTGAGGATGAAGATTGTTATTTTGTCCACGGCATTCTTGCTCATAACAAATTTTAATTATGAAAGAAGAAACAAAACAGAAACTATCAGAAGCCTTTATAGGTCAAGATGAATTGCATGGAGGAGATGGCTTGCCAGATTGGATGCAATTCTTTATTACTTTATGTATGTTCGGTTTATTAAGCTGGGTACTCTATTTATTATTCCACCCTACTTTAAGCCTAGAAGAGACTCATAGGGATTTACTTAACATTTTATTAGGAAGCTTTATTGCATCCTTTGGTAAATGTGTTGATTTCTGGTTTAAACATTCTAAAAAGAAGGAACAATAATGGATACAGTAGAAATATGGAATGCATTAAGTTGGTTAGATGGTATACTATTTACAATATGGCTGGGTGTATTATATTATGGGAAATGTTGGATAGATAATTACTTTATAGGAAAATAAAATGGCAAATCAAAACGCTAAAGATAGAAAACGAAAAAGAGCTAAATTAAATGAGAAGTGGGCTAAGGAAGGCCGCACTGCTAACCAACATAAAAAATGGAAAGCAAAACAGTTAAAAAATAAAAATACAGGATTTAAAAGATAAATTATGCCTAGGAAAAAGAAAAAGCCCGTTTTAAAAAAAGGCGGTAAACTAGAGAAACGTTATCTATCTGGTTTGTCCAAAAAGGCTAAGGCTAAAAAAAAGAGGGAGATTGCTAAAGGTAGGAAGACTAAATCTTCTGATGCTTCAGCTTATGGCTATTTTGCTACAGATATAGATCCCAAGACTAAAAAGCCTCGTAAGACTAAAACAAGTAAGTTTACAAAAAAATATAATAAGATGTTTGGAACTAGTAAAAAGAAAAAAACTAAAAGGAAGAAAAAATAATGGCTACTAAGAAAAAAGGTGGACATAGTTCATCAATAGCAGCTGTTGCTAAAAAGACTGGTATACCAAAGGGTATTTTAACTAAGGTATATAAAAGAGGTCAAGCTGCTTATAGAACGGGTCATAGACCTGGAGCCTCACAAGCTGCATGGGCAATGGCTAGAGTTCATAGTTTTGCAACTAAGTCCCCTACTACTTGGGGCAAAGCAGATGCAGATTTAGCAAAAAAAGCTAGAACAACTATGTCTAGAAGGAAGAAAAAATAATGGCTGTAGGATCCAGTCAATTTCCAAAACGTAGGAAATATAAGACCACGCCAATAAAGCCGCTAAAAAAGAAAAAGGCTACTAAGCGTAAAAAGAAAAAATGAAGGAGATACCTTGGATAAAGCAAAACAGCTTAAGAATACCGTCAAAAAAGCGGGTCAGTTGGCTAAATCTACTAAACCTACTGTAGACAAAGTCTCCGCTTATGAAGTATACTTATTAGACGATAAAAAACGTACCAAACGTATCTGTGGTACTCAAAGAAATGATATGCCTGAGGGTTATGTTTGTTTGAAGTCTGCAGGCGATGGTACTGACCACCCTGGTTATGGACAATGTACTTATCATGACCGTCAAATCACAAATCCAAACAATACAGGCCTTTGGGAAAACCTAAATAGAGAAGCTGGCTTACCTGCTAATCTTCTAGAGTATTTTCAGAATGCTCAATTAGTAGAAGAAAAACATTTAACTTCAGTGGATGAAGATATAACTGGTATGTATGCTTTAATATCTTATGTAATGCAACGCAGACGGGATGTTGATAATCCTGAAGAAGGTTATATTACTAATCAAGATATTGAATTGGTTTTAAAATTAACAGATAAGATTATTAAGGCTAAAGAATTAAGACCTAAACTCAAGAAAGAAGTTAGTCTGGATACTACAACCGTTAAAGCATTTGTTGACCAGATCTTTAAAATCATTATGCAAAACGCGGCTAAGAATGTGGGTAAAAGAATTTTAACAGAAATCTTAGATGAAGTTATTGTACCTTTTAAAACACAAGGCAGAATTGTGGGAAATGATTTTGATTATAGTAAACAGGCCGAAGCAATAGAAGCGGAGGTAAAAGATAATGAGTGAAGATACAAAAGATCCTTTAATTAGTGAAGCGGAAAGATGGATAAGCGATTATGATAATCAAGAAGGTGGGGCTTTATATGATTGGAATGATGAAACAATTAAGCAATTTAAAGACACTCCCATCGAAACACTTTTAAATGATCCCTACTTTCTAAATTTAGAGGGTAGACTATTTGATTCAGTTTATAATGATATTGTGGACTTATGGAACGATAGAAAAAATAGGGCAGTTAACCTAGCAATATTCCTAGAAGCTATCGGAGCTGGTAAGTCTTTTAAATCATCAATCATTCTATGGCTTTTATGGTTTGAAATGTGTATGCATAAAAATCCACAAGAAGCCTATGGGTTAGCAGATAATAGCGTTATTTGTATTATGTTATTATCAAGATCAGAAGTTCAATCCCGACGAGTTGTGTTTACTTATTGTTGGGAGCGATTTCAGTCCGGTTTTAATAAGGATTATTTTCCCGCTAACCCTCGATTTAGTAGAGAGATAAGAATAGAACGAAATAATACTTGTATTTATGCAGGTACAAGTTCTGCATTATCTGCTCTGGGTTATAATGTATATTCAGCAGTTATTGATGAGGCTAATTTCCTTGAAGTAACTGAAGACTCTAAAAAATCAAATGATGAGATGTATGATGCGGGAGAAGAAATGTATAATGCGGTTATGAATCGTATGACTTCTCGTTTTATGAGACACGGTAAAATACCTGGAGTAATTGTTTTGATTAGTTCTCCAAGGTATCCTGATTCATTTCTTGAACGGAAGATTAAAGAAGGTAAATCAGTAGGTATAGAAAAATTAAATATGTTTATTAGAAGTAGAAGTCTATGGGAAGCTAAAGGTAAGAAGTATTTTGATTTAGATAATTACTTTATAATTGATACTGATAGCCTTGAGATATTAGAAGAAGTTGGAGAAGTAAAATCATTAACATAGGGAAAAGATTGATATGGTAAATTTTGATAAGACTAGAGTAATTTCCCCGATTCTTATGGGTGGTATGGGTAATAACCTATTTCAAATAGCTACAGCTTTACAATACTGTAATGATAATAATTATGATTTGGTATTTGGTTATTGGTCTAGTTATAATTCGATGAAACTATTGCCTAATAGTCATCCATCAAATGACGCGGGTAAACCTAACCCTTATTTTCAACCGTGGGGAGGATGGCCTGGAACGGATTATAAAGATTTTGAATGGACTAATATGTTTCCTAATCTCCCTTTTTTTGATAACCCCGATAATACTAGGGATAGTTTATATAACACGATAGACGAAGATGATAAGTACGCTTACAAGGTTGATACAGGACAAGGCGGTGAATACGTACCCCTAGATACTAAACCTGGACAGCAATTTGCGGGTTACTTTTTTAACAAACAATATTGGCATCCTAGTAGGGATCTTATATTAAAGTTCCTCCAGTTTAGGTCTGAATACTATGCTGAAGGTATTATTTACTTATTACATTTTGCTAAACACATGAGCACAGTTTCATTAAACTTTAGATTACCCGAGTTAGAATATGCGGGTGATAAAGAGTTGATAGATGACTTATCAAAAGACTTAGAAGATTTAGATTGGATTGAAAGGGCTTTAAATTACTTTCCTAGTACTAGCTTATTTGTAGTCACTAGTAATAAACCTTATGAAGCTAAACGAATATTAAAGAGTAAGTTCCCTGATAAGCACTTTTACTTTGTTATAGGTAGCCCTGGTTTTCAAATGGTTAGTTCTATCGGTTGTGCTCATCACATCATGACTTCTTCTACTTTTTCATTTTGGTGTTGTTACTTAGACCCAAAACAACCAATGGGTAATACTATATACTCTCCCTCTTTCGTAGAAAGGCATTCACGTCAAATGATTCCTTATCCTACTTGGGAATGTATTGAATGATAGTTTTAGATCTAGAGACTACTGGATTTAGCCATAAGAAAGATTCGATTATTGAAGTATCAGCGGTTAAACTCTCTAGGATGAAAATTGTAGATGAGTTTAATACTTTAATCAATCCCTTAAAACCTATACCTCCAAACATTTCTTTATTAACGGGACTAACTGAAGCTGACTTACAGGACCAACCCACTTTTAGTGAAATAGCTCCCGATTTATTTGATTTTATAAGCGGAAATCGTATCATTGGGTATAATATATCGTTTGATAAGCGTTTTTTAGTCGCAAACTATAGAAGATTCAGTTGTTTAAGATATGAAGATTACTTAAAATATGTTAAGAAGAAAAGACCTAATTTAAGATCTTATAGCCTTATTGCAGTAGCTCGACACTTTGGATATAAGAAAAGCCAAGCTCATAGGGCTAGAACTGATATTGAATTATTAATCAAAGTAATGAGAACTATAGGATGTTAAAATTTCTATTTCTAAAAGAGGAAAATAATATGGCTACATTTGAAGATTGCATAAACAAAGTCTTAAAACACGAAGGTGGATATGTAAATGATCCTACTGATATGGGCGGAGAGACTAAATACGGTGTAAGCAAAAGAGCTTATCCAGACCTAGATATTAAAGAGCTAACTAAAGATGATGCTAAAGCTATTTATAAAAAGGATTATTGGAATAGATTTAAGATTGAGAAAATGCCCGAAGGTTTACGCTATATCTATTTTGATATGGTTTTAAATATGGGTTATGGTAATGCTGCTAAAGTAATGCAAAGAAGCGCTAATGCTAAAAATGGGGCTTCAGAAAGAATTCAGGTTGACGGAAAAGTTGGCCCTGCAACACGTAAGGCATTAAAAAGGGTTGAATTAGAAAGAGTAAGATCTGAAAGAGTTTTATACTACGCTAGGTTGGTTACTAAAAAACCTGAACAACATAGATTCTGGTTTGGATGGTTTAGAAGATCACTAGAGGTTTAACGTGGATTTCTTTATGTTTTGGATAGAAACCATAATAGAGGAAAAGCATTTTCCCTTTATAGAATTTTTTGTACTTGGAAATTTGATAATGCAACTTTTAATAATTAAACATTTATATGAGATTAAGAAGACTTTGAAAGGAAATGATGGCTGAAGAAAGTAAAGAACTATATTTTTATGACCCTAACGAACTATCTTTACGATTAGATCAATCAATCCAAGTGTTAAAAGAGTTTAGGGAAGAATTGCCTGCACTTATTGGAGATAATAATACAGTAACTAGGGCTCAAGTAGGTTATCTACAGGCTATACTAAATGTAATTGATTATATTGAAGTACCAAGCTATATCACAGATGAACAGGAAGCAGAAGCATGAAGTGGTCTAAAGAAAAATTAGGTTATCATATATTTCAGTTCATTGTGATCAGCTCTATGGTTATAGGTATAGTATTTTTAGTAGGTTGTGAGG
>Ga0209535_1002059_pt1 | contig 13226 bp, 10 predicted proteins | sample LinPmetageLP28_FD_184041 | JGI IMG/M metagenome (GOLD analysis project Ga0209535, IMG submission 184041) | Marine viral communities from the Pacific Ocean - LP-28 (SPAdes) (version 2) | ecosystem: Environmental > Aquatic > Marine > Oceanic | place: Pacific Ocean | collected 2009-08-22
CACCTTTGTTCATCATTTTTGGCTGACCCATAGGGGATTCAGCTTTTGCTGTCCAAACTTTATTAACTGCAATTAATGTATTAGTATATGGTGATGATTCTTTACGAGACATTACAATGCTCTGATTAACTGTATTACCAAATTGAGTTGACATTGCTCCTGCATTCCATTCATTGTTGTTTTTCAGTTTTTCAACTGACATTGCACAAGGAATAGAACCAATAGAATCCCAGAAAAATGTTAGATCATAAGGTAAATTACCTTTTTTCTGTTCATTCTGTAAATCCATTATAAATGCTGCTACGTCTTCAATAGTATGTAAAGTTTCTCTATCAACATAAATAAAGTTTCCTTCATAATCGACAACATTACCTTCATCGTCCTTAATTAGTTTGACTTTTAAACCCATTTGAGCTGCGTGTTCCCAATTCCATTTCATTTCAGTAATGATAAACACAGGAAGTTGACCCATATTTTGGGATGCAACTGCTGCTTCTAATAATGCTGTAGTTTTTCCTGTATCAGAATGTCCTCTAAGTAATGAAATATGTCCCATTGGTATACCAGGTACTCCTGCTATTGCTTGAAAAGCTGGGGATAGTGGTATCCATTGTTGTTCTTTAAATTTGACGTTTTTATCTAAACCTTTAGTAGCTTTAAATTTATTAAGATCAAACTTTGTCTTAATCTCGGCAGACACTGCTGCCGAGAGAGACTTCGATATTTTTCTCGCCATATTTAAAAGGGTAGATCATCAGTTTTACTACTATCAGTTTTATCATCAAATAAAGAATCAAACTGATCTGTTTTTGTTTGTTTAACTTTAGTAGTATCTATACTAAAATTAGATTTAGGTGCTTCAGCTGCTGCAGGACCTGTTGGTTCTGAAACATCTCCCTCTCCTTCTTCAGGAGCTAACCATTTTTCTAGTGCTGATTTCATTTCATCAAATGAAAACTTTTTAAATTCAGCTTTAGGGTCTGGTTGTGTGCTTGACCAAGTTTCTACTTGAGCAGCATCTTCACTAAGTTGTGTTTGTTTTAGTCTAACTCTAACTGATGACTTATTATATTGAGTACCTGTAGCTTCTGGTCCTACTGTTTCAATTGTAAGATCTCTACCACTTGAGATATCAGTATAATCACCAATTTCATCATCTACTGCTAATGAAAGTAATTCTTCATAAATTAACTTCCCAAATTGCCATAATCTAACACCTTTGTCCTCCTCTCCTCTAACGATAACGGGTGCAAAAATTCTAGTTTTAGCATCTAGTTTTTTAGCTAATAAATAATTTTCTTTGCTATATTCTTCTCTAAGTTTATTAGCGAATAAAGCAATTGGGTCTTTTTCTCCCCAAGTTTCAGGTGATAACATCACCTTATTTGTAATTCCATAATAGAATTTTAATTCTGTAAATGGGTTTTTTTCATTATATGCCGAAGGCACAATTCTGATTTGTTGTTTTCCAACTGTTGGTCTCCAAAACGTTAGAGAATAATCTCTCTTTTGTCCACCAGCAGGTGTTTTTTGTTGGAGGGTGTCCAACTTCTGTTTAAGCATTGATAAATCCATAATTTGTAACTTTTATTTAATTAAAACTTTTGTTAATGTAACTCCAATATACGAACCATAATTCGGGTAGCCAAACTATATTTCGATTATTTTGTGTATTTTTGTATTCAATTGATTTAGTTCATTGTGTTGGGTAAGTAAGACACAATTTCTATAATGTTGCCAATCCACTTTATATTTGGTATCAACAACACCATTATTAAGCTTTTTGATTAATTCATTTAAAGCATTAATAGTGTATAAGGTATTAGATTCCTTTTTTCTATGTACTAGAATAGTATTTTTCGGTATAGTGTGTACATTTCCCTGATCAACATTATAAGTAACTACATACTCGTCGCTACCAACAATCTCTAATACAAACATTTTATTATAAATGATTACGTATTTAGAAGTGATTTCTTCAATTAAAGAGTCTAGGTTTTCTAGATCAGTAAATGTACAAAACAGTTTATTATTCAAATCTCCTATATTTTGTAATGATGTAATAACATCATAGTTCACATTATACGTATTCGAGGGTTTATCTAAAGTCGTAATCATAACCTTGTTTTGTTTTTATGTTAAATTTATATTTTTCAAAGACATTTTTTATGTCAATCATTAATTGTTCTTCTTTTTTATCCCAATCAAACAAAAACGAATCATAAGTATATAATACCAGTTTTGTTTTTCTACCCCTCAATAAACGAAGTACGTCCCACAGTATACGAACATTCATTGACGTCTCCAAATTTTGTAGCAAATAATTAAATAGTTTTTGTGGGTTCATATTTTCCAATGTATCTTTTTTGTATACAAAGTTTGAAATAGGGCACGTTATTTCCCCGTTTCTTTGAAATTTATCCCACGTTTCTCCTACGTATTTTTCTATTTTACTAAAAAATTCCAGATGTTTGTAATTGTCGAAAACACCTCCATATAATTGTTTAAATGTCAGCTCTTTTGATTTAGCATAACTTACTCCGTAAAGCTTTGCCATATGAGTGTGAATATCAACAGTGGGGAAAGTATAATCAACGAGGCGACAAGACAAACTAGGATGGAAAGCGCTAATATCCATCTCGATAAAACAATTATTGCTAGGAATAAAGGACTTTCTACATCCATTTTCTTTGTTGAGTGCTGCATAATTTACTCCTTTGAATTTGTTGGCTGGTCTTGTTGTGGTTGTCTTAAGGTTGTATTGAGTGTATACCTTGGGTCCTTTTTCATCGTAAAAGTGTTCTTTGAATTGTTCGGGATGAATTTGTATTCCCATCCTTTCGATGGAGTTGAACACCACGGATACTCTATTGTTAAAGAATTCGTCATAATCTGATTTTTGTTTGTTTATATTAATTTTAAGATCTTCATATATTTGCTCACACATCTCATAGTGTTTTACTACTGGAATAAATGTGTTTACATTTGGGTTATCTTTGTGTTTATGGTTTAATACTTCATGTGCTTTGGTTAATGGTCGTATATACGTAGTAGGGGGCACATTTATGTCATAAAGAGCTTTGTTTGGAAAATAATGTAACATCTCTTTTTTATCACGACAATATAAGATATCAAATTTATTTACTAATTCGTCTACACGCGTTTTTAACACATTCAAAGTTTCACTATGTGCAATACATAACATATAGCCTTTACTTGCGTTAATCGGTCTAATATACACTAAACTAACGTGATTTAATGTGGGGTGTATGTAATCACTATAAGAGATTACTTCAATAAACGCTTGTTTGTAACCGCTATTTATTAAAACCTCTATTTGACTATCTTCTTCTACTAACCAGTACATATAACCTATTTAGGCCATGAATATACGAACGATTTTAGTAATTACCACCTATTTTTCGAGGAGTTGTTTCTTCTTTTTCGATTTTATTTTTATCCTTATAAAATTTAGAAAACCTTTTGTTAAAAGAAGTTACAAACCCAAAAAGTTTATTTTTTGTTTCATATAGCATTACTATATTTTTATTTAAGTTATAAACATCTTTAAATTCACCTACTAATATCCAATTAATACTATATGGAGTATACATTTCCCATTGAACTTTTGGATTTTTATCCTTAAAAAGTTGATATTGTTTTAAACTAACTTCTGTGAATTCTTGTTCATTATTTTTCTTTAAAAAGTATCTTTGAAATTCTCCTACTTGGTAGTCATCTTCTGTTGGAATATTTAATTCTCCAATTGGTTTAAGTGGGGCGGTTTCAACTTCAAACATACTTCTTCTTTTAGCCTCATAATAAGGATAATCTACAATATAATATGAATATTGACCAGTTTCAGTAGTTTTTAAACCATTATTTCTAAGATAAACTGGGTTTTCATTTGGTGCTGCGTTAGAAGAATATAGTCTATCTGTTCCTGGGGCTTGTGGAGTTTTACCGGTGTATGCTTCCCCTCTTGAATTTATATAATAGTCACCAACATAGTTAGTCCCATCAAATACATGAAATTTATCTCCTGTAGTATATAGGTTAGTTTTAACTTGTGAATCTGGATAATAAGGCATATCTTATGGTAGTTTTTTAATTGTTCCTGCTGCTAATTGTGCTTCTGCTATAGGTATTTGTTTTGCACCATCCCTTTCCGTTTTAGAACCAACAGACATATGAAAATGTGACCCAGTGGATATTGTTGTTGGGCTACCATATTCATCTATATACCACCAATTTTTAGGCCCTACAAGGAAACTATTTAATACCCTCATTGTAGCATCTAAGTTTGTTTTTGAAGGGTTCTCTATTATAAAATCAATCCCATTTCCACTTTCATGTCGACTAGTATAAGATTTAGGTTTATTATGGTGGAATAAATCATTACCTCCATTAATTCTTACTCGTAGAGTTGGATTATTTTTTCGCATCGCTTTCATTACTGCTACAGTCATTTCAGCTCCTTGAAGTGAAATATCCCCTCCACTACTTAATTCTCCTCTTTTTTCATTAGTTTCTGGGTGGTAACCTACTGTACGTCTTCCATTTCCACCATCACCTGATATTTTTTCGTAAATCATTCCTCCCGTTGTTGCTATATAATCTCTTACTTTTTGGGCATTTGGAGCAGGACCAAAATATTCTTGATATCCACCACCTCCACCACCTTGTCCTCTTACATAAGCATCGGCTGCTGATGCTAAATTGTCGAAACTAAAACTAGCTACAGGGAATGTTCTGGGTGTAGAAACAGTATCAATAGTTGAATCCCATTTATTATCACTTATGGTATGATTAACAGTTTTTATTATAAATTTAAAAGTATCTGGGTATAAACTAGGTAAGAAATTTTGTTGAATATTTATTTGATTATATATTTTAATCCCAGACATACCTTCAAAATTTATATTCATACTTACAGGTATAAAACCTATGGTATTTGAAGGAACGTTACCTGCAGATCTTTCATAAATAAAATTATTTAGAGTGTCTATATATGACTTAAAAGCTGCTTGCCCTTCTTTTATAATATTTGGATTGAATTGGAAATATGATGCTACATTGGGGGAAGTTCTAGTTGCTGCACTATCTGCTGTTCCTGCTACAAAATCACCACCAAAAATTCTAGTTAAATAAAATGAGTAGTTATCTCCAAATTTTTCCATCAATTCCTTTTTTGTTAATTTTCCTTCACCCTGTTTGACTCTCTCAGAAATTCTTGCATCTGTGATTAATTGAACGTACTCCGACCAAGTTAATTCATCACCTATTTCCCCATAAACAGAGTTTGGTTCAATAGTTCTTTTACCTGGTAATGTTACTCCTAAAGCTGTAGAAGGTAGATTTTTGGCATAAAATCGATCAGCATATTCTGATAAGTCTGGGTCTACAACATCTTCAACATTATCATACCCAAATGTTGGTTTTTGATTTTTTTCATCTGTAAACCAATTATAAATGGTGTTCCCTATATCTACTGCCCCTTCTTTAACAAAATCATATGCTTTTTGTCCATATTGATATGTAGTAAGAGCAATATCTATTTCAAAAACAAATCGATCAGCAGCATTAGATCCAGCATCATTGTCAAAGGAAGCCGATGAAAAGGCCTCATATAAAGTAACCCCTTCTTGAGGTGATATTTCAGCATTCCCTACTATTCCTAATTCTGTAGCTCTTTCTGATAGTGCTATTGAAGTTAAATATATTCCCTCTGTTGCTGGGTCAATCATTTCCATATTAAACCTATCGTATAGTCCTCTATTCCATTTATTAAAAGCAGTTGCATCATAATTTTTAGTATTTCCCCCATTGGCTGTTGTACCAATTACAATTGATGTTGCTAATTCAGGTGTTATTTGAGTATCAAATGAAAAATCTTTTACAAAGTTAGATTGATTACTATTAGGATTAAACCCAAATAATTCAAAAGATGGTACTTCCATTGTTCGGGCTGCTAAGCGGGGTAAAGCTTCTATCCCAGGTATTGGATTTTGCTCCGCAATTGTAATAAAATTATCTTCTCTAATAGTAACTTCTAAATTATTTACACCCCCTAAAGCCTTATTAATTCCATTACATATTGACTGTAGAAATTTAAATAAAGAGAGTTGATTTTCTAATCCAATAGTTTTTGTTGCTTTTTCAAGTTGTTGGGAAATAAAATTATAGTTAATATAAATATTTCTAATTTTTCCATAGTTACAAGTTGCACCTTTTGCTATAGTTTCAGCAAAAGCAAATTGTTTAAAACGATCCCACCCCGGATCAAAATATATATAACCCGCTTTTTGTCTTGTGGGTGAATTTGGGTCTGTGTTACTGGTAATTGGGGGTTTAATTAGTGCTATTCTTGGATCTAATGATATTTGATTTGGATAGATTGCACAATATTCCTCATCCCCTTGATCAAAATATATCATTTCTTGAGCAAACCCATTTTCATTTAAAATTTTAGGAATAACAAAGGTTTTTAATTTATCTATTAAAGCCCCAAATGTCATAAAATAATTATATTGATCTGTTTGTGAGTCAGCTGAGTAAGGTTCTGTTTCAGCGAAAAATGTTGCCGGTCTTAAAAAATCACTGTCTTTTTCATCCCAATTTTTACTCATTATATCTGAAAACATAGATTGGGCTAAGGCTGTACTTCCTGCATTTGTTACTATAGGTGAAGTTCCAAGACCTGATGGTGAAGATTCTGTACCAAATTTATCCTCGTCTGCTTTTACGGTATTTTTAATTTGATCTACAGTTAAAGCTGAGGATCTAGTATCTACTTTAATAGATTCTATTACATCACCTACAGAGTATAAATCTATTTTAATACTATAAGTTCCATCGGGGTTAAAACCCCAATTAAAGTTAGTTACTCTACCATAAAAACCATCATAATTTCCACTATATATTTTTCTATATTTTTCTACATTTCGGATCATTTGGAGTTGTGTCATATTATCTGAACCCTTATTAAACCAAATGTCTTCAATAATAGTATTTTTTACTTTTTTAATATCTTTTGAATTAGTAGTAAATTTATCCCACCCCCACTCAATCATCATAGTATAACCTAACCTGAGGTATACTAATTCTATTAATTCAAATTGAAATTTATTATAACACATTAGTTCAACTGTTCCCTTTCTAATAGAACCCCTATTTTGTGAATCTACTTTAAATGATATTAAGCCTGGTGCTGGTACTAAACCTTGATTTGTGCCTCCTAAACCATAAGAGTTGCTGCTATTCCATAGAGAATTTCTTTTACTTACTCCTGATCTAAAGTTATATGATCCATCTACTCCAATTCCATTTTCACCAAATTCTGTTGCCGGGTTTACTGTTGATAGAGTGTTAAATAATACGGTTTGTTTAGCTAATTTATTTCCTATAAATCTAAAAGTATCATTAATTCCTATATTTTTTAATCTTTGTTCACCTTTAGAAACACTAGCATCAACATATTTTCCTTTTTCTTTACTAAATACTGCTGGTGTGCCATCATATGTAACCCCTACAGAGGATGCCATTTTTAACCAAGCATTTTTATTATTAATTAATTGTAATTGAGCAGAAGACCTTGGGTTTTGAGTTTTTTTATAGCCCTGCCCATACAATTTTTGCCTAGCGGCAATTTGATTTAATACATAATTTTCAAATCTTTCTCCTACAATATTTCCCATAACTAGATATTTCCGTTTAATGCATTATATCGACTTTCAATAGCCCCAATATTTGCAGGAATTCTAATTTGTTGGTTTAAAGGTAAGTAATATGAATCTTGTTTAAGATTTTCATTTGCTATAGATATAACCCACCAATATTCCGGATCTCCATAATATTGTAAAGCTAAAGTATCAAAACGATCCCCCTGCTCTGCATATACATAAGTATCATCTAATGATAAAGGGATTCGAGGGTATTTTGTACCTACTAATTGTCTAACTCCTCCCTCTTGGCTAGCTTTTATTTTCCTGACTATTCTTGTTCTTGTATACCTTCCCATTATTCTCCTGATTTAGGTGGCATGTAATTTAAACTACCATTTGATATTCCAGTATTTCCAGGTCCACCATCATAGTTAGACCCTAACCCAGCTTTTAAATTAATATATCTTTCTTTACCATAATCAGAAATAAATCTTCCTCCACCTTCTAATTTACCACCATTAAATGAATTTCTTTGTACTCTAGGAATAAAGTCGTGAATTGGTGTAAATTGAAATCCTGATACATTAATAATCATAGGCATTTCTTGTACACTTGGGTCTGAGTTAATTTCTCGTTTTGAATTTCCTGTACCTAAACTAGTTAAGTTACCAGCATCTGTGATACCAATTTCCCATGGAGATTCTTGTGGTACATCTAATGTTATACCACTCATAAACCCAACCTGTTCTTGAAACCAACCACCTACTGATAATGATATTAAATTTCCTCTCATATACCCTATATTTGAATAATCGCCAGCACAAACTGAAGCTAAATAATTTAATTTTTGGTACATAGGTATTAGTTCTTGTTTTGATTGTGCTGCTACTGTCCAATCTAATGAAACTGTTCTGCCAAACCCACTATATGTATAAAACTCTTCAGATCTTCCCATAAATTTATGGGGATCCCAAGTTGAAGTATATGAATCACTTAAACTATTAATTAAAGCTCTAAAATGAATGAATGTTTTTTTACTTGGTCTATCATTATCAATTACACCTATTCTAAATTTAACAAAATCATTTTTAGTATTATCTTTTGTTACTCTACTAGATTGATATAAGGGGAAAGCATTAATTTTATCTACAGCGTTTTGATATCCTGAATTATCTGATACTGAACCTGAGATTGGGGTGTTAATGCCTCTTTTACCTATAGTATAACTTGATAAATTACCTCTTTTACTAGGATTACCTAAATTAACTCTTTGTTCAAATTTTTTATTAAATTCCCAAGCTAAAGTAGCAGGTCTTGTTTGACTAACACCTAATGTTTGTTGAAAATTAGGATTTGTTAAATCCATACCACCTTGACTGCTTGGTACTCTTGGAATTGTTGCACTTGGTATTAGTGGGATTCCAGGGAAACCAAACCCTGCAAAACTTAAGGGTGATAAAAATTTATTTAAAGGGTCACTTGATACGTTAAATAATTCATTATAAGATAATACTGATTTTCCTATAGTATTAGTAATACCACTACCATAAAAATTAACATCATCTGGTTTGAATGTTGTTCTACTAGTAATAGGAATTCGTGTTTTACCTACACCTAAAGTTGAACCCGGTCCCCCAGAATACGTTATTAAATTTTGCTCATTTGGAGACGCTATATTGTTAATTTTTGTATTTGCTAAATTCTCTAATCTACTTCTTTTTATACCATCAGGCATAATAGTACGTAAATAAGTTGGGAATGCTAAAGGTTGATTTCTAGCTGAAGCAAAACCGAAGTTTTTAGGACCATTAGGATTTAAATTATCAAATGGGTTAAAACCTTGTTTCGGAACGTGTATTCCAATTGCATTAGTACCTGCTTGTATAATTGCTTCTAGTGGAGTATAAACCCCTTGATTCATTATTAATCTTGCTGGGTCTTCAAATCCTGCCTCACCATTAACATTAGTTAAAGATAATACATTCTGTTTTGCTATAAATAATGGACCAGCTGGTGATTTAAAATCAAAAAACATTTGTGCCAATCTAGACACATCATTACCTATTCTTCTAGGCAATAGTGTTCCCCCACGTAGTAAAAAGTCAGGTCCCCCTGTTCTTCCTACATCGTCAAGACTGTTAGGTATTGCTCTAGTTACATAAGGTTGATTACTATTTCCCCCACCTAGTGTATCTTTACCATACCTTAAAGACTTAAGGTTTGTTGTCAAATTGACTAATGGCATACTTTTTAGCTTGGTAAATTGTTCAAATATTTGTCTTGAGGTGTTACTGCTCTTTCTAAAGTTGATGGTAAAGGTAATATTCCATTTTCTGGAACTACATTTGCAGCGTCAGGATCTCCAATTGTAGAGTATTCCTTATGCAAAGTAGACTGTTGAAAATTTGGAGTATTTGGTGTACTACCATCTAAACCTGTTAGTTGAGATTTACCTGATGTTAATTTATCTAATAGACCCATAATTTTTGTTTTAAATTGTTATTTTGTTATAAATATTGTAAGATTATCCTCTATTAATTGTAAATATGGGAGCATTATTTAATCCAGCTAAGTGTTTAGCAATACTATCTAATGTATTTTCCATTTTTCTATTATCTACTTTAATTCCTTTTGGATCTAAAGGTACTACTGTTTCAGCCCCATGTAATGTAACAGGATATCCACTTTCAGGTCCACTAATAGTTCCTCCTGTTCTCATTTGAGGAGAACGATCTCTAATTCCACCACCTTCTCCAGCAAAAAATTCTTGTGCATTTCCACTAAATCCCCAATTTCTTTGAGCTGATGCTTCTGCTGCTGCTCCTTGGTTTACTATAGCACTACCTCCTGAAAATGCATCCTCATCTCCAAATAACCATCCTATACCTGATACTAAATCTTGTATAGCAGCTACTCCAACCATTACAGTTTGAACCATAGGATCTATAAATTTCGTAATTTTTCCTATTATATCGAATACACTTACCAATACATCTAGGAAAGGCATAGCTGCTTCAACTATAGTTACAAATACTTCATTTAATTTATCCATAGCTGCGGCCATTCTATCAGCCATTCCTGCTTGGTTTTTTAATCCTTCAAATCCATCTTTAGCCATTTCTTTTTGAGCTTGGGCTAAACCTACTTCTGCTATTCTAGCATTTAGTATAGCTTCTTGTTCTGCTGCTTCTTCACCTGTGGCTCCTGCTAATTGTTCTTGTACATATAAAGTTTGGGCTAATTCATCTCTACCCATTCCAACAGCTTTAGCTATTGCTTCTTGTTGAATTCTATTCATTTCACCAAACTCAGCTGCAGTACCTGCTTGTTCTGCTATTTCTGATGCTAATGTAGATAGGTCATTATTTAAGGCTGCTTGTCTTGCTTTTTCTAAATTAAGATTTTTACCTAATAATAATTCTGCTTCTAATTCATTTTTAATTGAGCTTTCGAAGTCCATTAAACTACTTGCAATTCCATCCAATTGAGACATTTCCATACCTAAGGCTTTAGTTGTAGCTAATGCTTCACCTAATAATTTTGGATTTTTTCCTAATGATAATGTTGTTGCAGCTGATAATTTTGATAAATCTTTAGATAATGTTTTAGTATTTACCATTACTCCGTTTTGAAGTCCAGCTGCTTTTGCAGAAGCCATAAATTCACCAGTTACATCCTTCATATCTTCACCAGTAGTGGTTGATATCATTGCTAGCCCCATTAATTCTTCATTAGTCATTCCGGCCATTTCTCTTAACTCAGTCATAGTAGTTAAAAGTTCTTGGTCCATTTTAGTACTAGTTACTCCTAATGTATTGTTTAAAAATGAAAATGTTTCTGCTACTTTTTTACCTGTAAGGAAGTTATTTTCACTTTCAAGAGCTATAAATGTCATTTCCTTTCTAAGACCTTGGGCTTCTTTATAGGTCATATTCATGCTCTTAGCCATGTCTGCAGTCTGCTTATCTAATTGGAAAATTTCTAATAATATAGCTAATGGACCTATTGCTTTTTTTATTATAGGACCTAACTTTTTAAACCCAGCCATAAAGACGCTACTTCCTTTACCAGACTTTTTAATCATTTTACCTATACCATCAAAATTGTCTCTTATTATTTTACCAGCTTCAGTACCACTTTTACCCTTTAACATTTTTTGGGCTTTTTTACCATAGCTAGCAGCTAAACCATCAACTTTATCTTGGGTTAGTCCTTTACCAGTTTCATCACTAAGATCCCCGGATTTAACATCGGCTTGCATTCTTTCAGCTGCTTTTTTAGAAGATATATTAGATAAAGCTTGTTCCGATGCTGCATCTTGTGCTTCTTGTAATTCTGGTGCAATTTTATCTAAACCTAAAGTATCAGCTATACCTGCTAATCCACCAAAAAGTCTAACTGATGAGTTTTTAGAAATTTCTTTACCTAATTTAGCCTGCTCTTGCATAGCTTTAACTAAGTCTTTACTTTGTTTAATTCTTATTCTAAGGGATTTGTTTATAGATGCATTCCTTTTTTCATCTGAGGCATCTAAAGTGCCCATTTTTTGTTTTAGAATTAGCTGATCACGTTCAGCTTGGGCTATTTGTTTTTGAATACCTGCTAAACCCTTTTGAGTAGTTAAAGCTTTAAGATCAGTAGAATAATTATCATTGATCATCTTATTTAAACGACGGTCAATAGAAAGAATTTCTGCTTTTTCTGCTGATATTTGTTTAACCCCTTTTAATTGGTCACGAAGAGCATTACTATAAGAATCACTTTCTCTAACTTCTTGTTTATCAAGTTGAAGTCTTTTTTCTTTTAGTTTTAATAGTTCTTTCTCTCTTGCTATTTCTTCTGGGGTCGCCATAGATATATTTTATTATAAATATTATTACTTATAACTTGTTTTACCTTTGTAAGGTTTACTTGCTTCGGAAAAGGCAGGAGTATTTACTTTACCATCTTTATTTACTAAAGATTTTTTACCTGCATTCTTTCGTCGTTCTATAGCTTCTTCTTGTTCTTTTTTAGTATCATCAAAATGATCTTGGATTTGCTGGAAAGTAAATCTTCTTAACCAAATAGGCATATTATAAACGGTTTGGTAATCAAAACCTCCCTTTCCATGAAATACTATATCATGAATTGTTTTAAATAATTGTTTTCTGATTAGGGGTGCTGTATTAGAGGTCAGGCCAAAAAAAGTTGAGCCCAATGGGCACTACGACCTCCTCACCGCTTTCAAGAACATATTCCATGTTAACATCAGGCTGTGTGTTTTTTATGTGTTCTCGAAAAGCCCTGGAATCTCTAGCTAATAAATAATTATCAACAAAATTTCTAATATCTTTTTTTTCATCTTTACCATCTACTGAGGTAATTACATGCTTTAATCTAGTAGTAAGTGAGGGATCAGATTCTTTATTTATTTTTCTTAATCCAGCTAATTCTCTATCTATAGCTTTTTCATCCTTACCTGTAAGAATTTTATATGTAAGAACAGTTCCTGTTGATTCTATAGTATAAGAAAATTCATTTATACCTTGCTCTAAACCTTTAGTATCAAATTCTCTGTTG
>Ga0209535_1002060_pt1 | contig 13222 bp, 15 predicted proteins | sample LinPmetageLP28_FD_184041 | JGI IMG/M metagenome (GOLD analysis project Ga0209535, IMG submission 184041) | Marine viral communities from the Pacific Ocean - LP-28 (SPAdes) (version 2) | ecosystem: Environmental > Aquatic > Marine > Oceanic | place: Pacific Ocean | collected 2009-08-22
CCACTCCTGATGCCTTTATCGATCTCAAAAAGGACCTTACTTACCGGTCCTCTGAGTCTAACTGTCCTGCTTACACCCTCATTAGAAGAGTAGCGTCCTCTCCAGTCGATTTGTGCTTCAGGACTTGCCATACCTCTATACACTTTTACAGGAGGCTCTCCGGGATTCGATATGATTGACCCAGGTGTTTCTGAGGTACCTGCTAACATTCTACCAACCATAACGGCATCAGCGCCTGCAGCCAACGCTTTAACCATGTCTCCGCTATTTTTAATACCACCGTCAGCTATTAGTAGCGTATCGTACGTTGATCTTGAGCAGTCTAACACACTCTGGAACGTTGGAATACCATGACCTGTCTGGATCCTTGTAGAGCAAATTGACCCTCCTCCTACGCCGACCCTGATGGAGGATGCGCCCGCTTCAGCTAACGCGTCAAAAGCTTCAAGCGTAGCTACATTACCAGCCATAATATGCAAGTCAGGAAACATTTTCCGAATAGTTTTAATTGCAGAAACTGTAGTTTTATGATGCCCGTGAGCAACGTCTACGCAAAGCCCGACTGCTCCTGCACCCACTAAAGAAGCAGCTCTGTCTACGTAATCATTCGTAATTCCAATGGCTCCAAAAACCTCAGATTTATGTGATATGCTTTTTACGATTGCAGATTGTTCCTCTATCGAGCAATATCTGTGCATAATACCTCTTGCACCAGCCTTATACAAAGCCGTTGCCATACCAGCGTTCATGATCGTATCCATTGGTGCTGCAAATACAGGCATCATCATTTTTCTATGAGTGCCGATATCAAGACTAAGGTCTATATCTGATCTGGAAATAATGTCAGAGTATTGAGGACTTAATAAGACATCATCGAAAGAAAGTGTTTCTTTAAACAATCTTGTTCTCCTTTATTAGTAGAAGGCTAAACCTAGCTACAGTATAATATAAAGGATTTAGACGATATGTTCACCCAAATAAAGCATCAACAAGAGAATATCTCTTTGGGCTTTTTGACTCTGTGATCTTACCTGTTAGAATGTTCCATACATTTTGAGCGTTAACACCTCTTGGCATGCCGGTGGCGAACGTATTAAAGTCATTATCCTGTAGCGCTTCCCTCATCTTGGTACCGCTAACGTTCGGGGAGCCGGCGCCTCTGGTTACAGAGCTTGGGTCTTCTTCTGCTGCAAATATAACTTGGCCTTGGTCACATAAAGGCTGCATATATTTTTCACGATTCTTGTCTGGATAGTTTTGTGCAGTGTCTGTTGGATCCGAGTATACAACATACGTATCCTCATAGCCGTCTAATTTACATGCATTACCGATTGTATCATATACCTTTCTTACAGGAGATCCGCCGTATTCTACTTTTACGTTAGACGGCATAATTGGCTCTAGCTCTTCTCGCCAGACTCGCTCCATATCTGCGCCTAAAATAGGGAATTGTCCTTTACGCTTTCTGTCAGACGTTGATACAAATAAGATCACCTCATCATTTTTTGAAGACGCCAGTTCCACAAGATAGTGGTGTCCAGCGTGGTACGGCTTTCCAGATACAGGGACTAAAGCAATACGCTTATTTCCGGTGGCAGCTGGCTCTAAAGATTGTTCTTCTAAAATAGCACTGTATAACGCTTCTTGCAATGATCGTGAGTATGTGCTTTTTGAAAATGACTCGTTTTTATCCTTTGAGTCTTCTGCAGATTCAGGTGCAGATTCTTTTGTGCCCATTCCGGAGCGCCTTGCTCTACCAACAAGCTGGTTGGCCATCGCAAAGGTACCGGTTAGCTTCTTTAGATTACCAGATCCCGGAGGGTGCTCAAATACAACACCCTCCAATGAAGAAGCAACATCCTCGATGCCTTTCAGCTTTTCCAGCTGTTTGTCAATGAGCTGCCCTGCATTCTCGTCACCGGAAGCAGCTAAGGACTCAAGATACGTTATAGCGTCTTGTAGCTCTTGACGCTGGCGTTGAATCTCCGTGTTTGAGTCTGATACGAAGAAGCTCTCCATACCCCTCAAGACTTCAATCGCGAAGTCATTGATAGCTAGCTCTAGAGGCTTTAGCGCAGCTCCAATTGCTTTTCTGGCATTTGCTTTTGTAGCAAGCTTAGAAACAAGCTTCTTTTGCTCAGGTGTTAGACCCTTTTTGATTTGAGTAACTTTCTTTGCATCGTCATGCTGAAAGGCCGCGGCTAGAATATCTTCAATCTTATTATCTGGAATACCTGCCTGAGTTGCAGTAGCCCTAAGCCTAAGAGCTGCTAAATCTTCAAGGGTGGCATCCATACCAACTGGAGATGCAATCCTAGATATTTTAGCCTGTACTTCTGCTAGAGCAGTACCATCAGCTAACGCTTGCAGCTGGGCCACAACTGGACCATTAACCGTCCATGACTCTCCATCAACTTCAACTTCTGCGGAGTCAATAGCCGTTGACAATTGCTCAAATGCAGTTCGTGCTTTAGGGTCATCTACTGGATTACCAGCTTTATCAAACGTATTAAAATTGTGCAGCACCACGTTACCAGCGTCATATACTATGATGTTTGGGTTTCCAGGATACATAATTTCCATGTTTACGTATCTTGCGCCGCCAGCAAAAAGTTCTTGAATTAATCCAGGATCGATATTCGCAACAGCGAGATTAACAGCCTCGAACCCTTTGGTGAAAGCGCTCTCAGCTGGATGACCAGCCCACTTGGAAGCAAATTCTTGAGGAGTCATCCCTCCTTTCTTGAGATCACCAGCGTTTCGAGCAGTCCTTATAGAACCCGTTGCGTCTACAGTGAGGAAAAGGTTTTGACCATCAACTTTTTCAGTTGCGGACACATCAGCATTTGCAACGCTGTCCAAGATCGTAGATAGCTCATCGAAAGTTAATTCAAGTGATTCATGAAGGTGAGCCATGTGGCCGCCGAGTGCTCCCATAATTATACTCCTATGGTTGATTTCTAATATAACTATTATATCAGGTATCTCTTAACTTTGCACGATTAACAGAATATTTAAATAAAAGCTTCTTAAGGAGGAACCTATGACAAGAAGAACTGTAGCTGGACCACAATCAGTCCGAGAAAACACGTTGGAAGACATTGACGGAGACACGAAGGTTGCTGTCGAAGAGTCTAGCGACGAAGATAAGATTAGGTTCGATACTGCTGGTACACAGCGTATGATCATAGATGAAACCGGACAGGTGGGTATCGGAACAGATGCTCCCGAAGAACAGTTCCATATTCATGGGTCAAATGCAACACTTCGCCTCGGAAACGGTGTAAATTCAGGAGAGCATTCACCAAAGATTCAGTTTTCTGAATTGGCTGATGCAAACGGTGATATGGCTTACGGTTACTCTGCTGGATACAACGGGACTTCCAATAACTTTGAGATCAAAAGACATAACAACAACGTTTCAGGAATTGAAGTTTTGACAGCAAATCGAAACACTGGAGATATTGGTATTAAGACAGCATCTCCTGAAGCTGACCTACATGTGTATGGTGGCAATTCAGGGCAGACTTTTGCCAATGTTACTTTCGCTGTGGAAAATGATGGGTCTTCTGATTCTTTCTACGCGTTCCAAACTGCAACAGCCGGCGGCGGTAAAAGTTTTTCCATCACAAATAGCGGCAGGGTTGGTATTGGCACAACGAGTCCTGATGAAATATTAACTGTCAATTCAGCAGCAGATGGGGATGAGTGTAACATTCAGCTTCAAGAGGCCGGTGACGACAGGGCAAAAATAGGTATCAACACATCGAATAATTTAGTAATACATAACCAATCTGCCAACAAGCACATTGTTTTTAAGGTCAATGATGCGGGGACCACTAGGGAGGGTTTCCGAATCAATGGCGCGGTACCGGAGGTTGTGGTTAATGAAGGTTCTGAGTCTTTGGTAGATTTTCGTGTTGAATCAAACAATCAAACTCACATGTTGTTTGTTGACGGCAGCACTGATAAAGTTGGGATAAAAACTAATCAGCCTGAACTAGCATTAGATATTAATGACAGTGCTATCCGAATTAGAAACAGTAGCACACCATCTAGTGCTTCTGACCTTGGTTTCCCCGGCGAAATCAGGTGGGATGCAAACTATGTTTATGTTTGTGTTTCAGTCGACACTTGGAAGCGTGTAGCTTTATCTTCTTGGTAGACTAATTTACAATAGAGAATAAAGGCAATTAGCCGCTAGTCCGATAGTGTTCCATAAAACAATTCCTGAGAACGCTCCATTTAATAATGACCAAGCAGATTTAGTAAAAAGTTTTTTTGATGTTATTACAACAAAGAATGTTAGTGATAGTTTATACAACAAAAGTCCTGTCATACCTTGTTCTGATATTATCGATGCAGCGAGAGGCATCAGTTCCTCGCCACCCGTCGTTATCAAGAGGTTTGTTGTACAGTAGTCGATTAAGTTAAGGACAACAAATAGGTCGCCACTACTTAGTCTTGCGTTTTTACTAATCCTTGCTTTAAGCATTCTATAGCTATCTCGGTTTTATACCTGGTCGTAGACCAGTCATGATCCCTGTTATGATAATAAATATCTGTAGCAAGACTCTTTCCAGAAAATTCTTTATTAATATAGTCTGACCCGATGACGCGAGTGTGGTCAGGTATATCTTTTAATAACTCACAAAGCTCTTTTTCAGTATTGTAATATCTGATATCGTCGACGTATTTAATAGACAAAAGTATTTCTGTTCTTTCGTCAGCAGACAGGATCGGCTTAGCCTTGCTTGGCCTTTCTATTGTAGGGTCAACATGTAACGCAATCACTAGCCTTTCGCATGCATTTTCTTTCGCATCTTTAAAAAACCTTACGTAACCCGGATGAATTACGTCAAAGTTTCCAGCTATAATCCCGATCCTTTGTGTTCGTGGTGGTACTAAGTTCATTTGTTTTTTCCTTCGTAATATTGTGAAAAGTGCTTAAAGCATCTTGGTTGATACATTTCAGCTCCACCAACCTCGATACCGTGATCAGATCGACCACCTACTTTCTCTGTATAGTGTGCATCAGAACCGCAAATAACACACACTGCGGGACATACCTCAACCTTGGTCGCGTACGGCATAAATCCCGAAACTTCAGGAAATGGAGTACCATCGGATGATAGTTGAAGTGTGGAAACAATTACTGTGGCACCCCGCTTAAAGAGCTCTGGTAACACGCTACCGGCATCTCGTAGCATAAAAGCTTCGTCGACAGCGATAACAGGATGGTCTGGTGGAGTCACATCATTAACTTGAAAAAATTGCCAAATATCATCTGCGCTATTGACAAGTTGGGCCTCAAGCTTTCCGCCCCAATGAGTCGTTATTTTTTCTTTCTCGTATCTTTGATCAATACGAGGCTTAAAGGCGAATATATCTCTTTTTTGATAGTGGTATCTATCCACTGCGCTTAGAAGCTTTGTCGTCTTTCCGCCAAACATTGGGCCAACGAAAACTATAAACTCATTTTTCATTTTTCATCCTTGTTTAATTTGATACCTGTTTCAATTGGTCGCACTCCTTTCTTTCTCATAGTGGGTAAAGCTTTTCTTACCCACCCTATACTGTCAGCTATTTGCTCTGTTACGGGAGCAAGCTGAGATAGGGCGTCGTTAGTACGGTCTAGTTGTTCTGTGGTTGCCCTAGTAACTTCTGCGTTCTTATCCATAGCTTCCGTAACAACTGCAATTTCTTCAACATACTTTTCCTGCCATTTTCTTAAAAAATCGACAGAGTGTCTAAACTGCATCATTACCTCATGGGTTTCAGTGTTGATGCCCATTTCAAGATCTTTGACTAACCTCTCTATAGATTTTGTTAGCGCCTGTGTTTGCAGCTCAGATGAATTCTCGGTAAAGTTTCGTATACTTTCATTCAACGCCATCATAGATCTTGATATATCTTCTAGCGCTGAGTCTGTATCATCTTTATCACTGACGAACAACAGATTTATGATCATACTTGTGCCTAAGCCTACGACTGATGAACCAAACGCAAGTTTTAAGCCTTCAACTAAAAGAGGTAAGCTAGCGCCTGTATTTGTAACATCAAAACCAATCAAGCCTTCCCATATACCGAAGAATGTTAAAAAGATCCCTGACGTAGCTGCGCCGTATGAAAACTTACTTGAGTCTGTGTCCTTAAACAGTCGATTGACATATGGTAACAGGGGTACTAAAAAAATCGCTGGTAAAAACGTTAATAGACCAAAATATTCGTTCATTTAAGCTCTCCTAAAATCTCGTCTAAAGCTGAATTTGAGTCTACTTCTATGGTAAACTCTACTCTACGAGATTTAATTGTATCTTCATTTCCTTCTGCGTTTATGACAGGCCTAGAAAATGACATCCCGTTTGCGGTAACAAATGACCTAACCCATTTTCTTCCAGAAGAAGGTGTTAACTCATAGCAAAACTCTAGAGTTGTCGTTGTTCTTTTTTGTGATAATGACATATTATTAAAGTACGATTCAGTTAACTTAGAGTTTGCCCACTCTGATGAGGTATGACCCTCGATCTTTACTTCCCTAATATCATTAGAGTGTTTAGATAAAATGTTTACGTATTCAGGCCAGAATTCTGCTAATATTGATTTAAATCTGTCTGTTAATTGATCGCTACCAGGCTTAAACAATAACGCAGGATCGTCAAATCTTAGAGTAAGAGTGTCCTTATCTAGCGTAGCATTCCAGTCGTCAAACTTCGCAGAAAAACTGCTGTTAAGAGAAGAATATATTTGTGCCCTATTGTCAGTATACGTTCCCGCTATTTGAGATATCTTTTGGTTTTTTGATTGTATCTCATTTGACTGCTGGTTAACCTGAAAACTATAAGTTACGCTTATGAATAGGAATACCATCATTAGGCCAGCCATCATGTCAGATATGTTTGCCCAAGGTGTTTGCAGCTTTTTACTTTTCATTCATTTTCCTCTAATTACGAATATTAATCGCCTAGAATAAGAAGTTCACAGAGTTTGAGGGCTACCCAAGATTTTAATCAATCTAAAGATAGCCCTCGTTGTGGTTGTTTATTTTCAACTAATTTTCGGTTACTAAAGAAATGTTTTTCACCTTTATTCTGTTATTGAATAATAAAGACTGAGCCGGCGACGTTTAACTATAGTTGGCTTTCTTGATCTTCAAAAAGCTTCACTAGATGGCTTGCCTTGTTATTATACTCAGTAATATCATTCCACCCAAGCTCTGGTCTTAAGAGTTCTTTGGGTATCTCCTTACACTCTGGTACGTAAAATCCGGTCTTTTCGTGCAAGAAAGTCTCGCACTCAGATAAAGTACCGTCATGAATTTTGTCAATTATCAGTCTTGTTACAGAAATAGGCATCCTGGTTCCTGTGCCGTACGATCCCCCAGCCCAACCAGTGTTTACCAGCCAACAATGCGTATTGTGCTGTGTAATCTTCTTCCTTAAAATATCAGCATACTCTTTGGTTCTTCGTGGCATAAATGGAGCACCGAAACAAGCAGAAAATGTAGCTTGCGGCTCCTTGACACCTGCCTCAGTCCCTGCGACTTTCGCTGTATAGCCAAGCAAGAACTGTTTAACAGCGGACTCTGGATCTAACTTCATTACAGCAGGTAAGACCCCAAAGGCATCACAAGTCAACATCACAACGTTGGTTGGGTGCTCTAAAACGTATCCTAGCTTATCAGCGCCTGGAACGTTATCACATGGATATGATGCCCTTGTGTTTTCGGTTATCGAGCCATCATCAAAGTCTGGTGTATCATCAATCATTACTACATTTTCTAAAATAGCATGTCGTTTATTACAGGCTTCCCATATTTGTGGCTCTGCGTCTTTTGATAGTTTGATCGTTTTAGCATAGCATCCACCCTCAAAATTTGTAACACCAGTGTCTGTCCATCCGTGCTCATCATCACCAATAAGTATTCTTTTTTCATCAGAGGACAGTGTTGTCTTTCCAGTTCCAGATAGCCCAAAAAATATCGCTGGATTCTTTCTATCTTTATCTACGTTAACCGAACAATGCATTGGTAAGTGTCCTGAGGCTGGAAGGATAAAGTTTAATGCAGAAAAAATACTTTTCTTAATCTCCCCAGAATAATGTGACCCTGTAATTAAGACAATCCCTTGCTTTAAGGATACTAAAACTTTCGCTTCTTTTTCCTTTAAGGGAAAATGGTATACCTTAAAGTCAGGACTAAATGGCACTGGTTCGGTGGTACTTGGTATAAACATATTTCTAGCAAACAAAGAATGCTTTGCCATCTCAGTATAGACTTCTATTGAAATTGAATGCTTTGGATCTCTAACTGCTTTCACCTGCTGACAAAATACGGGATTAGTTTCCTGCTTGTACTTTAAAAATGACACCAGCTCTTCGTTGAATTCTTCTTCTGTTATTGAATTATTTTCATTCCAATCGATAGTATCTTTGGTCAAGTCATCAAGAACATAAGCCTTTGCTTTTGGAGCACGCCCCGTATAGTCACCAGTGGTAGTACAAATTGCCCCTGTTTTAAGAAGAAAACTTTCTTTCCTCTCAACAGACAGCGCTGATAATGTGGTTGAGTCAAGATTAAAATACATGAAGTATCCCTTTGTTTATAGTCCATTAACTATAGAGCCCTGTAATTAGTTACTCTAGGTGCATGGCTTGGGTTTCGTCAAAAGTAGTCAAGGCGTTTATAAGACTATCCATACCTAAATCCGATGGTTTTCGAATGATCATAGATACCTTTAAAGTATTTCTTTTTGGCATATTCACACTTAAAGATACAAGCTTTATGTTCTTACCTTCTAGAACAGAGCGAATATCAGCTACAATACCAGGTCGATCATCTAACGTTATCTTAAGTGTATGAGTCCTATAGGTCGTTAAAGCAAATTTTTCTATCTTACTTATTATCGTTAAGATAATAAATACAAGGATGGTCGTAAAAGAAGCAAGATAAAGATATCCACTACCACATGCTATACCTACGATAGCAGTCGTCCACAGAGAGCTAGCGGTAGTAAGACCTTTTACCGTCACGCCAAACCTAAGAATCGCGCCGGCGCCTAAAAAACCAACACCGCTTACAACTTGCGCGACTATACGACCTGGATCTGAAGGAAACTCAGGATTAGATAAAAATTGAGAATATGATATGGATAAAATGGCTGCTAGTGCTGCCCCTACAGACAAGATCATATGCGTTCTTAATCCAGCAGGCTGGCCATGAAATTCTCTCTCAAGACCTATTAGCGATCCAAGACCAGCTGCAATCAATAGGTAGTACAAATGGTCAATCATTCTTCTTCTTTTTCATTTTGCGGATTTCTCCGATAACCTTTATGGAGCCGCCTAACGGACTCGAACCGTTGACCTGCTGATTACAAATCAGCTGCTCTACCAACTGAGCTAAGGCGGCGAAAGGAGTCAAAATAAGTGATAGACAAAAATCCAGCTTAGCGAATAAATGCTATGAGTTACTAAGCTTAACTGACTTCTAGCTAAAAGCTTTTCACGTTTCTTATAATAGTTTCAATTTCGTATGGTCTATCACTTATTTTGACATTTGTGCATACCAGAGTCAGTATGTACAAGTCGATACATTATCTACTCTTCAGTAGTTCCTGTATCAGCTGGATCTTCTGCGGCGTCTCCAGAGTCTTCAGAACTTCCTGCATCAGATGCATTGGTATCTTCGACTACGGCTGCGTCAGCAGTATCTTCTGTTTCTTTATCGCCGCAAGCAATAAAGAGCATGCAACAACATGCTAATAGTGTCAAATAAAATTTAGTCATTTTTTCTCCTTTTTTAAATGGTTGATTCAGTCAACAAACAAAAGTAATAAGTTTTACTAAAGTGTACAAAATTTATACTCCCTGCTTACCTTTACTCGGTTGAAGCTGTACCGAGATACTGATGCGTAAGTCAACACCACCTAAGCGTCCTCGCTATAGGATTTGTAATGGTGGGTCGTCCGGGGCTCGAACCCGGGACCTGCGGATTAAAAGTCCGATGCTCTACCAGCTGAGCTAACGACCCGATGGCGGAGAGGGTGGGATTTGAACCCACGGTAGCTTTCGCCACGCCGGTTTTCAAGACCGGTACCTTAAGCCGCTCGGTCACCTCTCCATGTATATGGCTCCGACAGCAGGACTTGAACCTGCGACAAGGTGGTTAACAGCCACCTGCTCTACCAACTGAGCTATGTCGGAATATTTTAAGTTAAATCTCTTTCATCTAATAACGTGTATGTAAATTTATTTCCCCAATCGTCTGCAGAGATTTGACATGTTTCCATAAACTCATAAAAATCCATTGAGCTTTGGAATACCTGACATCCTGCGGAAACGCCTCCAGTATACTCACGATCATCAGGACCAAATTGGCGATGAATGTTTATACCATACATCCCTTCGTGGATCTGGCCAGAATAGTTTGGGATTCTATCGCGATTATCGTCTCTCCATATTTTTACTTTTCCAAGCCTTTGACACACGGCCTTATATCTTCTTTTGCCACCATGAGTGTCTATCTTATACACACCTCTGTATTGACCTGGGACGAGTATCGCGGTGCCGCCTTTTACGATCGGCCTTCTTAGTACATTTGTACCAGGTTCTGTTGTGGCTGGATAAACATCAATCATCCATTCATTATCTATCTTATACACAATGTTAATATTATCATCAAACTTATCTGCTTTTCCAGAATCGTTTCTTATACCAATTATGTTTAAATTATAATCACCACTTTCAAAAAATACATATCCATTTTTTAAACACGTGCTCTTGAACTTATTAACTAATATTTCTGCTTTTGCACCAGTTATTCTTGCCATTTGTTAGCTCCTTATTTTATGTGCGTTAAGTATTTTCTGTCTACCACAAAATAACAGATAAAATTAATCAAGGATGGCCAGTATGACCACACAGACGTATCGATGGCAAATAGATGATAAAATACTCATGGTCATTGTGAAGTATTAATAGAGGGCAGCTAGCGTCTCTACATAAGGTGGTACCAGAGACGGGACTCGAACCCGTAAGGCTTAACGCCGGGAGATTTTAAGTCTCCTGTGTATACCAATTCCACCACTCTGGCAAAACGATAGAGTTCCCATCTTCTCTATCTAGACACAGCCTGTAAAGTCGGTACTTCGACCACGCTTACGCAATCACGAGATAGCTTACTGCTCGTAAGACTTACCTGCTATCTCTCTGATCTGTGTCTCCCACATAAATGGCACGCCCGATAGGATTCGAACCTATGACCCTCGGCTTAGAAGGCCGATGCTCTATCCAGCTGAGCTACGGGCGCATATTCCATATTTCTTTAATTTTCAAAGTTCCAATGGTGGAAGCTGCTTGTTAACCCCACCATCTATAAGATTATATCACATATATCATAAGATTACACGATTATCAAGGCTTAATATATAGTTTTTCCACATCTTTTATGAACGCAAAGATTGGGATTGGCTGAAGATCTTCCGGATGTTGCACTAGCAAGGTCAATCCTGCAGATACCCTATTAGGATCATTAATTACATCTAGCACTATTCCAGTTATGCCTTTCCATTGATCTCGATAATCAGAACCATAAAACTTTGGTTTCATACGAACAATATCACCTACTTCGATATTAGTCAATTAAGTCATCTCGCTATTTCTTTCGGTCCAGTCTTTCGACCAAACCGGGGTTTCATTTTGCTTAAGCTTTTTACGTAGAACCTTATAAATACCTGGGTTTACACGAAGAGCTTTAGGAATTAGTTCATGGCGAATATAGTTCCTCATAAACCTAACGTCGTTATTGCTCGGGTCGTCAATATAAGGTACACACTTTCTTTCGCACCAATCTTCCATCACAGCCTTACGCGTTTCTAGAAACGGACGAATAAACTGGTCTCTTCTTGAAGGGATAAGCCTTGAGTTTCCGTGTAGTGATGTAAACAACCAGGTTTCGACTACATCATCGAGATGATGACATGTAATCACAGGCAAAGTGCCATGTGACTCATTGAAAAAAGAGTACCTGTGATAGCGCCAAAAATCCTCTAAAGACTGTCCAGAATCTGGCGTGTCTGTTAGTTCGCCCTTTACCAAGACAAGATTATGAAGCTTGCAATACTCTGTGACAAGACCTTCTGCCGAATCAGAAAAATCCGTTCCGTGATTATAATGGAGCACAGTCACGTCTCGATTTCTTCGAAGAAAATCTAAGGCAGCCATTGAATCACAGCCACCAGAAACAGCTACAGCAATTTGCTTTGGGAGTTTAAACGATAACCTAATCATAGCAATATAATATAAGGAAAGCTAAGTATTTACAAGCTCTAAACACCTAAATTCGCTACCGTGAAGATATACAGAACTACCTTCAGCAGTTAAAAAATGGTGCCTTTTGTACGAGTGCTTTATACGGGTTGGTCCAACGTATAGAAGAGTTGAGTAATGACCAGCGTCTTTAGACTTTTTCCAATGAAAGTTATGTGGTATCAACCAGGCTTCTTGGATGCCTTCAAATCTCTCTCGACCAATCCCAACATCCCAACCTTTCGCAATAAGAATGTCACCAGGATTACAGTCTCTAATAAGCATTCTTATCCTCGTTTACTAAAGCGTCTGCTGTGCAAACGAGAATGGCAACGTAAATAACAAATCCTCCAATAAGGGCTTTCTTACAACATCGCTTTACTTTGCTTTTTACTCCAAACATAACTTATTATAAACCACCAGTTACGTTTTTACATTAATCTAGATCTGCTCTCATAAGATCAGAGAAACTATGTAATACCTCTGAGCCATCTGCGTATTGTACGCGCGCTTTCTTTACCACTGATGGGACCCCAGTCGTAGAGTAATGCATTTGGCTAAGTGGAACTTGCTCTACCGCGATGATTGTACCGACTTTGTTCATTTGCATGTAATGATATACTGGCATTCCAATTCTAAACTTGTTCATTTTTTCCTCGATCCTTTTTTAAAAATATAAGGGATCCAAGCGAAGTGTTTACGTTTAAAGAGATAACTTAGGTCATCATCGTTATCATATGCTTCACGCTCAAAGGGGTTTTCATAATATGCCTTTTGTCCGTCACCTTTATATCTAATCAATCCGATGACGTGAAACAAAAGGTAGAGTATCCACTGAAATACAAATAGCATTTCCAGCTGCTGTTTATAATGTATTGTTTCATGGTTTCTTGTACGCGATGACATCTTACCACGA
>Ga0209535_1002062_pt1 | contig 13219 bp, 19 predicted proteins | sample LinPmetageLP28_FD_184041 | JGI IMG/M metagenome (GOLD analysis project Ga0209535, IMG submission 184041) | Marine viral communities from the Pacific Ocean - LP-28 (SPAdes) (version 2) | ecosystem: Environmental > Aquatic > Marine > Oceanic | place: Pacific Ocean | collected 2009-08-22
CATTCTATTTTGCTTAGTATAAGTTCCTGTAGCTTTGTCGTCCCACATTTCTACACCAAGTACAACTGGAATATTAAAACGGTATAGGCTTGTACCAATAGCATAACCTTGCTGATTTTTGTCAGTGTCAGTCATGTTATCTTTACCACCAATTTGCATGTAAGATACTTCTGCTAGACCCATTAGGTTTGCTGTAAGGCCTGCATATACAGTTTCTGTATTTGCATCATAACCTAAAGAAGCACCTACTGGTAAATCTTTTGACATCTTGTGTTTGTCAAACGCAAATTCATTATTGTTATTCCAACCACCAAAAGTTAATACAACTTTTTCATTGTGGTCAATACGTGAGTTTGGTTCTGTAATTATAAGTGGCACACCAATTTTAGATGTTTTAGCAAAACCTAAACGCTGTGCGTCAGTTTCACCTGCATAAATTCTTGTGTTTCCAATTCCAAAACCTAATTGTTTTTCAACAACAGTATTGTTTAGTGATGTGTCTAACGAATAGTGTGAATCAAATCTTGCACTAGCGCCAGCCCATTCAATTGGACCAACTTCTACTTCATTTTGCATTCCTACAAAAACTTCTGCTCTGCTGTCCATGTTTGAGTCATATGTATTTTCATCATAAAATAATTCAAACTCGCCGTTTATAAATATTCCTGCTGGTAAGCTAGGAGCATTGTCTTCAAGATTTGCAACTCGCTGTTCCAATGTCTTGTTGTCATCTGCTAGTGCTGGACTGCAGAATGCAACCAAAGCGACTAACAAAGACGCTGTTATTGTCTTGTTCATTTTTTTCTTTCCTTATTATATCGATATAAAAAAAAGTCCACGGTAGTTGTTCTACCTGGACGTTTTATTTACCTAATATATTTATATTCCAAATTAAATTTGAGTGCCACTTTTCTGTTGCTAGGTAAGTGGCCAACCCCGAGCGATTATGCCGCTAGGGCAAAATCCTCAGTTGCAACTACTGGTGCAGAAAAATCTACAAAAGTTACGTTGCTTGCAATATCGTTTGCATTTATACGTTGTCTTCGCGGTAACGGCGCTTAGATCCCGATAACTCCACAACATCTATTAACTACCAGTCGATCCTATTTCAGCCCCATCATAAACACATTGAATTGTCTGTGTTAATCTCCAATGTGTTTATGGTGGAGCTGCCCGGTACTGCCCCGGGGTCCTGTATAGCGTTTGAATTGCTTCAACGTTACATATATATTTATACAGTCATTCGACTTGGGTGTCAACCTTTTTCTGCTCGTATTTCATAACTAATGCAGATAAATGATCTGACTTACATAACCAACCGTGTTCGTTAACAACAAAGACATCTCCTGGCTTGTATAACCAACTGTCTTTTTTTGAACCATCTTTCTGTAAGCCCATAACTTCGCCTGGCCAGTCACCTTGTACTTTAAAATGTTCGCCTGCTTGATCTATACTATAGTCTAGCCACTTCATAATATTATTCTCCTGGAGTAATTTTTTGTTTGCTTTTATTTAGAACGTTCGTTTATACATAAAATTGATCTTATATTGCCTAACATCAGAACCCTTAATCAACTCAAAATTAGTTAGAATATCGTAATCAACATAGGTTTCGTTTGCGTATCTAGTTGATTTTTCTGTAACCATAACGTCACAATCTTGTTCAGACCAAAATGGTATTCCTAATGGTCTGTGCATTAAACAAACATCAAATGCCTCTCCGAACATATAAACTTTTTCAACTTTATCAATGTCTATTTCCATTGGTAAATGTGCAGTTGCCAATTGCATATGAGGCGAGTACAACTCTGTATTTAAAAGTATTTGACTAGATTCGCGAATTGGTGGAACACCTTTTAATAAAAAATTTTCCTTTATTTTCCATTGTTCGTTTGTAAGTAATTTTCGAGTGTTTTTATAAAACTGGTTTTTAGAATTTAACTCATAATCTGGTATGTCATAAGAACATACATAAACATGATCAAGATTAAGTTTGTTAATTGTATCGATGATATGATATTGAAAAAGATCTGCAGGGCCTATTTGGCCGCTATCATTATGGTAACAATCAATTATTATTGCAATTTTTACCAAAGTCCTAATACCTTTCCGTTTCCTGCTATAATCATACTACATGTTATAATATGTAACACGATCCAAAAGGTGCGAAAAGCCAAAGCCTTCTTTACATCTGATTGTGTAATAGGAAGGAACTCTGGCTTATCGTTGTCATCAATGCCAACGGGCATACCAACAGTCCTAGCCCACAGTTTGAGCCAGCGCCGTTGACCGCTCATTACATTGCGTTCTTTTTATCTTGAATTTCTGCTCTACGAGTCTTTGAAAGTTTACCTAGATCGCCAAGTGCTTTTCTTGCTCTTGTTGCGGCAGCTTTTACGCTTTTATCTTCAAATGTTTCTGATTCAGACAGATAATTATTAAATGCCTGTACTATTTCTTCATGTATTGTCATATTATTCTCCTATTAAAGTTATATTATATAATAAAATTTAATTAAAGTCAACCATTATTCGCCGTTTGCGAACGTATTTCCTGATCCTGATGATGCAGAGTTGGGAACCCAACTTGCATGTCCGCCAGTTCCGTCACCGTTTCGATGTACTCCAATGCCGTTAATGAACACATTACCACTGCCTCCGGAAGCCGGATCTCCACAGTATGTTGTGTCACCTATCTTAACTATTGCAGTACTATTACAGAATGTATCGCTTGATCCAGTTGCATATGCTGTTTGGTGGAATGCTCCTGGTGAAGGACTAGCATGTCCTGCATGTTTATCTTGATCTACTCTTACTATTCCTGGCATTATAAAACTCCTACTTCTGTTTCGTGTAGTTCTACATCGACTAATGTTTTACTTTAATTGCTTTGCTTATTACAGCACCAGCAATATATTTACCGCTCGCAACGGTTACGCATATCATATCTGACAATACGACTGTATTTATTTGAATTAGTTAAGTGCTAGTCCAGTTGTGCTTTCCACATACTTGGTCGACATCGACTTTTCTGTCTTAGCAATGCAAATGATACTTGAATTGTTTAATTTAAATTTTGCATCTGAAACTGTAAACATGTATGGTGCTAGGCCCATTCCTTTTTCAGTAGCAGTTAGCATTAATGGTTTGTGTACAATAGTTTTTGTATCAGTTTCTTCTTCTAATCGAGCAATCATTTCCTCGCCAGAGCTTAATTTAATACTTACTGTATCGCCTATTTTGTATGGTGTGTCTATTAACATTATATTGTATGTCCTGTACCAGTGTAGTTAGTGTTCTCAATGTAATCAAGCATTTGTTCATAGCCTCCTACTTTATTACCTCCTACAATAATTTGTGGGAAAGTTCTTGCTGTAGGAAATACTTCAAATACTTCTTCTCTGCCAAAGTCTTTACCTAGTTCTTTGTATTCAAATTTAAATCCTCGTGACTCGCATAATGCTTTTGCTTTATTACAACTTGGACATGCAGGTTTACCCCATATTGTTATCATAAACTGAATCCTTTAAGAGCATCTTTAGATACATCTTGTTTAATACCACCAATGATATAACTTTCAACTTCTGTCTCTTGCGGTGCAACTTGCAAGCCTGAGCTAGATAGCCAATGCTGTGTCCATGGTAGTGGGTTAGTGTTTACTGGTTGATCAAATATTGCATTCATCCCCAGCGCCTTGAGTCTACGGTTTGCAATGTATTCTACATACTGATGTAGAAGTGCATCGTTTAGTCCAATAATAGAACCATCTTTGAACAGATATTCTGCCCAATCTTTTTCTTCTGCAACACAATCACGCCACAAGTCATATACTTCTTCTTGACATTCTTTAGCAATCTTAGCCATCTCTGGATCGTCTTTGCCTTGTGCCCACAACTTTAATATGTGTGTGCTTAGTGCTAGGTGTTGTGCTTCGTCTCTAGCAATCAATGAAATAATCTTAGCAGACCCTTCCATTAATTTTAACTCGCCAAACGCAAACGTACATGCAAAACTTACATAAAAACGTAGACCTTCTAAAATGTTTACGGTTTGCATAGCCATATAAAGATTCTTCTTGACGTTATACATATTGCCTTTGCCTCTGTGATTAAATGCATCAGCGGCATCAACAAATGCATCATAGTGTTTAGTAACACTTTCTGCACGAGCAATAATTTTTTCATCATCTAAAATAGTATCAAACACTTCTGACGGGTCAGCATACACGTTTTTCATAATGTGTGTATAACTACGTGAATGGATTGTTTCAAAGAAGTCCCAAGTAACAATACATCCTTCTAGTTCAGGAAGTGAAACATGCGGCAAAAATGCTAGACATGGACCACGTCCTTGGACACTGTCAAGTAGTGTTTGGTATTTTAAATTAGCAGTAAAAATATGTTTCTGCTCAGGTCGAAAGTTAGCAAAGTCGGCTCTATCTTTTTGCAGACTTACTTCTTCAGGGCGCCAAAAGTATCCAAGCATTGTTTGATTTAATTTATCAAACACTGGAAACTTAAACACATCATACCTTTGTGTATTTTGATCTGCTCCGAAGAACATATTCTGTTTGGTGAAATCCACCTTCTCTTTATTAAAAACTGTCTTTGCCATGTCTTTTCCTTTTTGCTACTATAACTTACTATACATTCTTTGCAAGCAGATGTCAATACTTAAATTGCACATGCCTCGCAATATTCTTCATACTCATCGTCCGAACCGTTAAACTCTTCACGTTCAACTGGTGACTCTTTTACATTATCATGCCAACCTAAAGAGTGTGCAGGTTCGTCTTCAACTGTTCCATCTGACTTATAATCGTATGTGTTTTGATAGTAACTTGTTTTCCAACCATACTTATATGTGTTTAACAAATCTCCTATCATTACACTCATTGGCACTTCATTATTTTCAAAGTGCGTAGGATTATAACTCCAGTTACCACTAATTGCTTGGTCGAAAAACTTTTGCATAGTGGCTACAATATTAATATAACCTTCGTTGCTTGGCATATCCCATAGCAACGTATAATATTGCTTTAACGACTGATACTGCGGAACAATCTGCTTAAGAGGCCCTTTTTTGCTTTTCTTAACGGACAAGTAGCCTCTAGGTGGTTCAATTCCATTGGTTGCGTTCGACACAACGGAACTACTCTCTGAAGGCATTTGTGCGGACAATGTGCTGTGCCTAAGACCGTGCTGTCGTATGTCATTGCGTAAACTATCCCAATCATAATTTAACTTACCCTTTACAATATCGTCAACTTCTTTCTTGTATGTATCAATAGGAAGTATCCCGTCACTGTATTTAGTGCGGTCAAAGTAATCACAAGCGCCTCTTTCCTGTGCTAATTTGTTACTGGCTTTTAGCAAGTAATATTGAAATGCTTCAGTTAAGTTGTGTACTAAAGTCCATGCTTTAGGATCGCTGTATTTTACTTTATTCTTTGCTAGGTAGTGAGCAAGTCCAATGTAGCCTACGCCTAAACTACGTCTTGCTTTTGTACTAATCTCAGCCGCCTTAATTGGATAGCGTTGATAGTCAATAATTTCTTCTAATGCTCTTATTGCTAGTTCGCATAACGATTCTAGATCTGATAAATCTGTTAGTGTGCCTATATTAATTGCACTTAAAATACATAATGCAATTTCACCTTCTTCGTCATCAATATGATTAAGTGGCTTTGTAGGCAATGTAATCTCTTGACACAAATTACTCATGTAAACTGTGTCTTTAAATGAACTGTGTGTATTACAGTGATCAACATTCATAATGTAGATACGTCCTGTTTCTGCACGTTCTTTAATTAACGCAGAAAACAATTCCATTGCTGAAATCTTTTTCTTCTTAATACTTGTAGCACGTTCGTACTTTTCATATAGCTCTTGAAACACTGCTGGATCACCAAAGTATGCTTCATAAAGACCTGGAACATCGTGAGGGCTAAACAATGTAATGTCGCCGCCCCCGAGCAACCTTTCATACATTGTCTTGTTCAATTGAATTGAATAGTCTAGTTTACGTACACGATTATCTTCTGTACCTTTGTTATTCTTTAGCACAAGGATGTCTTCAATCTCTTGATGCCAAAAAGGAAAATGTGTTGTAGCACTTCCGCCACGTACACCATTCTGTGTACAACAACGTACCGTTGCTTCAAACTTTTTAAGGAACGGGACAATGCCTGTGTGTGCTACTTCTCCGCCTCTAATTTTTGCATTGACGCCTCTAATCCGTCCTGCGTTGATTCCGATGCCTGCCCTTTGCGCCGTATAACGTCCAATAGACATATCGCTGGCAAAGATGCTATCAAGGGTATCGTCAGAGTCAACAAGAACGCAACTTGCAAACTGCCTGACAGGGGTCCGGACGCCTGCCATAACGGGCGTTGGGATATTGATTTTAAATAATGAGGTCGCGTCATAGTATCTCCTTACATAATACATTCTATCTTCTTTAGGATAGTTTGCGAATAGTGTTGCCGCAATCATCATATACATATATTGAGGTGTTTCAAATAATTCTTCGTTTGAACGATCCTGGCATAGGTATTTGTCAACTACTTGACGTAGTCCTGCATAGGTAAAGTTTTCGTCACGCTTGTGTCTAATATATGTGTCTAATGTAGAAAGTTCGTCGTCACTATAACTATCTAATATTGCAGGATCATATACTCCGCGTTCAATGTTTAATGTAATAATATCTTTTAAAGGTACACTTTGGTATTCGCCAAACACTTGTTTATATGTTGCATATGATAACAACCTTGCTGCTGCATACTGATAATTAGGTACATCTAAATTAATCAAATCATTAGCACTTCTAATTAAAATGTCTTGTATTTCGTGTGTTGCCATTCCATCGTAAAATTGTATATTAGCATTCATTTCAATCTGCGAGCTACTTACTCCTGCAAGCCCTTCACAGGCGTGCATTACTACCTTGTGAATCTTGTCAATGTTTAATGGTTCTGATTTACCGTCTCGCTTTATGATGTTAATATGATTTCCGTTTGACATTATTACCTCTTTTTCTATGTTTGATTCAATATTTAGTTAAGTTTTTCCAAGTGATATTTTTTCTCGAGTTCAAAACTTTTTGGCAGTTTTTTTATCGAGATTGCGTTTTCATTATACCATCCTAATATGCTGTTTTCTATTTGTAGAAGATAGACAATACGTGATTCTTTTCTGTCTATACCTATATGTATCTCACAATCACTCCCCGAAAAGCGTTCAGTTAACTGTAAAGAATAACACAAGCCTAGTACACGACAGAACTCACAATACTGATTCTCCTCTAGAAGCTCCCACGGTGTTGGCCAGGTGCTACGATCATAAGGATCAGCATGAATATTAGTCCTAGGTGCCTTGTTATAAAAGTCTATAACATCCTGAAAAGGATCAGGAGACACTTCCAAAGTCTCTCGGAAAGACTTCCAGGCTGTTAACCTATCTTCAAATTTTAATGCGAACATTCAACTATATTAAACTCTTTCTATTAAGCACCCTAAACTCGAATTGAGTTTGATCACCGGATGGCATACTACTTGTACAGTATACATTAATTGTATCATTTGTCAAGTCCGAATTTTCATTTGTATGCGTTACTGACCATTTTAATTTTACCGAATAGTCTGGTGACGTTGATCCTCTATAGTTGAAATCGTCTGATATAGAAACTCCGTTAGTTCCTTGTTGAATTACTAGCTTACCTGTCCAAGTAGCAACATTAGATGCACTTACAGCAAGATATTCAATTTCAAAGCTCTGTTTTGAATCTCCCGGTAATCTAAATAATTTATTAAGTCCTGTACCAATTGTAAGTTTGTGCGTATTACCTTGCTGGTAGTTTACTGCACCTTCTATTTCTGGAACATAGACTGTTGTGTTTATATACGTTTGGTTGTATGATAATGCTTCTGATCTTGTAAACTTATCATTTGTTGAATGGTTATCATTTACAGAATATTTAATAACTCCGTACTGTGGTTGACCTTCAGTACCTCCAGCATTACCTACACTATCAAAATAGTTGTTTGTACTTTGATTCTCAACACCTTCTTCAATCCATATTCCGTTAACGTCAATTGAATTAAAATGACTGTTTGTTATTGTGTTTGCTCTTGGCCCTGTTTGTGTTCCACTACCTGCGGCTGCATTAAGTATTGTATCTTTACCAAATACTACTCCGTAACCTAATTCTTTAAATATACATCTTTCCCAATAGTTGTTATTAATATCCCAATTACTAATAACTCCGTAACTAAATCCTTCAAACACACAATTTACAAAACTGTTGTAACTACTTTCAACGCTTCCGCTTAGACTGTTTAGTTCTAAACCTATATCGTCTGAAGCGTCTGACTGTATGCTATCTCCTGATTCCCATGGGCCTTTACATTTAACTTCTTGGAACACACTATTTGTACAACTTTGCAATACTAATGATTTATTGATAACTGTACTTTCTAATGTCATTCCTTTAATTGTAATATTTCTTGCTTGATTCAATGTTGTGCTTGTACTGTCTGCGGCATATGAACCTGCTGTACTACTGTCATTGATAGTTTGGAATATTGGTTTGTTTATTGTAGATGTTTTAATAATAGTCTTGTCTATACCAGCACCTATTAATGTAGCATTAGGTGGAATATAAATTGTATCACTTATTGTATACACACCTGCTTCAAAGTGTAATGCAACTCTACTAAGTTCTGTACCTTTAGTTGCACTGTTTAGATAAAGTTGATCTAATGCTTGCTGTAATTCTGCTGTAACATCTTCACTTGCAATACCGTTTGCATTAAAACTTTTTACACTTACTATATCATCTAGTCTAGATTGTAAACTTCTTTGCACAGGATTGCTGGCTGACGTACCTGTAACAACATAAGCATCGTTTGCCTTATAAGAATATGTATCTGCTAATGTAAAAAGATTGTCGTTTTCAGTTAATACTTTTGTATTGCCAACTTGTGGTGCACCTTCAGTGACACTACCATTACCAATAAATAATTCACTAGTATCTACAGCAAATCCAAACTCACCACCTGCCAATTGTGGTATTCCTGATCCTTGATTTTTTTGTCCTCTACGAACTTGTATTCTTGATATTTGAACTACAGCCACGTGTTTCTCCTACAATATTTAAAGTATTTATCCGTGATTGTCGTAATACTCATACACTCTATCCCACCATTTTGATTCCCACTTGTCAAACTCATCTGGCCATAGGTCAAACTGTTGATACTGTAGGTCTCGCGAACACATAAACACATGTCCTTCACGTATATTGGTGCCAAATACTTCGTTGTGAGCGAGAGCATAGGCTGTGAGCTGTAAGTAGTAGTCTTCAACCCATTCTGCTTTTTTAGGCTTGTTTGTTTGTTTAAAATCCATAATAGCAGGCTGTCCTTTGTATGTTCCAACAAGGTCTGTTGTACCTGCATATATCTTAGGATGATATAAGTTTACTTCACTACCCCATACTTCAACATCTTCCATAACATTATCACGTACTTGTGTAGCCATCTTATGAGCTTGTTGAGCATAAGGGTTACTACCCGGAGTAGGCCATTCACCAGTTTCTACATAGTCTTCTAAATACTTGTGCATCCGTGTTCCTACACTGGCTGCTTCAGTTACAATCTCTTGTGCTTTTGCTTCACCTACACGTTTTTTCCAAGCAATTAAATGTGTCATATCCTTTGTTTTACTTAGGATAGTTGTTACACTTGCTACAGCATTACCGTCAGGACAAGCATACAAACGCTTGCCATCTACTTGTTTACGTTTTATTTCTGCGTAGTCAAATTTATTAATAATTAGAGTCATTGTCGTCTCCAAAACTTTCAAACATACTATGATCAGTATAAAAAGGATCGACATTGCTAGTTGGATCGTCTTGTGCTTCTACAGTTTTAATTTCAGGTATATAGTGTTTGATCATATTTTCGACACCCATTTTTAGTGTCATAGTTGATCCTGCACATCCTGAACAGGCACCACCTAATTCTAATAAGAGGTGTCCATTATCATAATTTAAAAATTCTATGTTACCGCCGTGACTTGCTACTGCTGGTTTGACATTAGATTCAATTAATTTCTTAACCTCTTCTATTATTACTTCGTTAGTTCGTTCACTCATAAAGATATATTCTCCTAATTGTACTTATTATACAATAGAACTGTTTAGTTGTCAAGTGTTTATTTTATAAGTTGTCGCCTAAATCTGTTGCAGATTTAGCCATGTTACTTACTGTGGTATCACCAGTTGCATCTTGTTGCGGTAGATCGCTTTCAGAACTTTTAGTAGCAGGTTCAATACCCTTTTCACTAAAGTTAGCAACCATTGTTTTAACTCTTGGGTCAGTATCGTAAGCGGCTTTGAATGTACCGTAGTCAAATTGCTCGCCACCTACGTTTTGCATAATTTTATTAAGGTCTATATTTTTTGCATCAGATCTAATGTCGTTAGGTAAAGGCTTGTTAAAGTGTAGAAACACCTTAGTACCTTTTTGATCTGCATCGCCTATAATTTGTCTAAGAACTTGGACTAGTACTGATTCGTCTTCTCGTATTATTACTTCCGACACTCTCATTTTGAGTCCTTAGTTTCTGCTTGATAGAATAGTGCCTAGTCTACGTGAAAGGTTTACTGATTCTCTTTTTGCTCTGCCTGCTTCGTCTGCTCCGCCTGCAGCTGCATCAGCTGTTGCCATACCGTCATCTTCTTCTGCGTCAACAGTTGGCTCCATAGGTACATCTGGCATTTCTGCTTCTGCATCACCTTCCATGTCTGCTCCCATATCCATAGGAGTAGTTTCGCCTTCGCCTGTTAGTTGGGCTACGCCGTTTGTTAATGCAATACGTGTAGTTTCCATCACGCTATACATATCTTCTAAAGCTGGTTTCACTGTCATTGTAAATGATTCACTTTGGCTTGCACCTAGTTCGTCACGAATAGCATCTGCTAGTTCTAGCATTGATTCTGATTGCATTTCTGCTGTGTCTTCCATCCAACCAGTAAGTCTGTCAACCATATCTTTAGCTGCCATTACTAATTCAGCTTTGTCTTCTGCGCCTTCTAGTAGTGTTTTCATATAGTTGTTTACAATGTCTGTGCCTTCGTTTTTCTTTTTCATTTCTGCTCTGCAATCTTTGCACATTTTTTTAAGTTCGTCTTGATCGCAATCTGGATACTTCTTACAAATTTCTGCATTACTCATTCCGTCTTTGCAACATTTCATTACTGCGGCTTTTGACGGCATTTTTTCTTCTGCTTCTTTTACGGATTCTTTTTTAGCATCTTTTGCCGCACCGTCCATTGGCTCTGTTTTGTTGCCATCTTTATCTAAGTCTAAGAAGTCTGGCTTCTTACCTTTTGAGTCTTTGCTATCTGATTTAGGTTTTTTATCTTTGTTTTTCTTTTCCATATGCTTTTTCAATCCTGCTGGCATTTCGCCTTCTGTTACATCTGAACGTTCACTGATTTCAGCATTTAGAACATCAAGGAAGAGTTTTGATTTCTGATAACTTTCATCTGTGTGTACACTATCAAAACTTTCATTAGTTTCAACATTGAAAATATTTGTTCGTATTTTATTTCTTGTATCTTGAAGCTGTTCAGTTGTAAACTTCTCCAAATCTATTTTTGCACCGAAACGTTTAGCAAGGCTTTCGTTCAGTGATGCTGCTGTTACAGGCTTGTTTATTTCTCTAATATTCATTTTTTCTCTTCCTAAATATTACTATTACTTTTATTTATGCTTTTTCAATCAAATATGTAACGATCGAGAGCGTACTTTGCTTGCAAAGTGTGTTCTTTAGCTATTTCATACCTATTTGATGCTACTTCATACCTAATTGGGTCACTTGTAGTAGATAATGTGTGTTTAAAAAATAAACAATCATTATAATATTTCTCAATAATTCTATCATTCTGTAGTATATCTTGTACACAGTTTTTATCTTCAGTTGTTGTTTTTGCTAAAGCTATGGCCGCTGTCTTACAGTATGTTTCGCCTATCCTAGTATTGTCGGAAGTATCATACACCATATAAGCTCTGCTGTTTTTTCTAATCACAGTATTGCCTATGCGAATACTGTTACCTTTTTGATAAGGAATATTAACTTTATCAAGCCCATCGTTAATGATTTGCTCTAGATCTTTTAATAGTTTTGCTTTAGCCATTTTGATAAACCAATGTCAACCCGTTTCTTTTATCTATTCTACTTAGTAAACTCTTTTTTATTAAATTTTGAATCAGAAATTGTTCTCGTTCGTTGAATTGGTTTATCGGCGTTGGAGTCGTAATTGTTTCATAAACTGCTTGTTCTTCATTATTCATATAAATGACAAAATCTGATATCAGTTCATTAATTTTCATTATTGCTCTATTGCAACCTCGTCGCCTGCTTTAACTTGTGTAGCCGGATTAGGTTTACTGCCCGGCTTAGGTTTCTTGTTAAATTTAACTTTACCTGTACTTGCGTCTTTTTGAATTGCTGTAGGATTTTGTTTTAAATCTACAACAGTTTTTGTTCCATCGCCATTATCAATCTCAGCACTTTGTCCTGGTTTGACTTGTGTAATCTTTGCGGCAGTAATTTCATTTATTCTCATATTTTCTTTCCTCCCGGTTGCTTCCTAGGTTTATTTAATGTACGTAACCTAGTTGACGCTGGGTTTGTTCGTTTTGTTAAGGCTGTCTTTACAGCCATCCTAGCACCTTTTTTATGCTTTGTTCTTTTTAAGCCTTGACTCTTGCTTATATTTAGTGGAGCATTGCAACTCGCAGGACTAGCCCTGACTTGTCCTTTTCTAATACCAGAAGTACATCTAAACTTACGTTTATTAGTACCGTCCTTCCGAGACCATACTCGTGTAACACCTTCAAGTATTTCATAAGCAAACATACTTACTTCCCTTTGTTAAGTGCCTGCACTCTACGACTTGCAGGATTTACTCTTTTTGTTCTCTTGGCTTTACGTACCATTCTTCCGCCTAAACGTGCTTTTGTACGTTTAAGACTGAATCTCTTTTTTAGGTCTGGGGCAGCAAAACACTGTGCCATTTGTGCTACAATGCGTCCTTTACGAATTCCTGCTGTGCAACGATACTTACGTACCACTTTTTGTCCTGACCTTGCCCAAATCTGTTTTTCTTCAAGGCTTTCATTCTTACCTAATGCTTCTTCAGATGCTAGTGTTACT
>Ga0209535_1002063_pt1 | contig 13217 bp, 16 predicted proteins | sample LinPmetageLP28_FD_184041 | JGI IMG/M metagenome (GOLD analysis project Ga0209535, IMG submission 184041) | Marine viral communities from the Pacific Ocean - LP-28 (SPAdes) (version 2) | ecosystem: Environmental > Aquatic > Marine > Oceanic | place: Pacific Ocean | collected 2009-08-22
AATCTTTTAACTCATCTACCGTTGAATTAACGCCTTTAATTTTAACATTATCAACGTTCATATTTGTCTGAAGCTCTTGAATAAAATTATTATGCAATATTTTATTTTGCTCTTCGATTTGATTAATAATTGTTCTAACTTCTGACTTAGCATCAAAAGACTTAGAAGCCTCAAACAATGACAAACCAATCGTATACTCAACTGTATTTTTATCTAAAGCACCTAACTCGTCTTTATTCATAGCAATAATTTTAGAAAGACGATCAGGATTAATCCCTTTGCCATCTGTAAGAGTAGACAAATCTTTATACACTCTGCTTACAATTGATCGAGCATACTGCACTTCTGCCCTAGAAATTAAATCATTATACTCAGCTTCATCAAAAATATTTTTTTGCTCAAGTAAATTTTTAATTTCTTTTTTTGCATTATTAAAATCACTTAATTTAATTAAGTCTCCTTCGCTTGCGTCAACTTGCATTTGCTCAACAATACGCAAAGCCTGATTCTTTAAATCAATTTCTTTGTACTCTATATTTTGATCTATTAAACTTTGATGTATTTGATTAATCTCATCTTTAAAACCATCAATTTGTGTTGGGGTATGATTGCCCTTCATTGTTTGGTTTATATAATTAATTAATCTTGTTTTTGCTGAACCAGTTTCTGTTACAGATTCTAGTGTTTGCATTTCATTAATTTGATTATTTATATAAGTTGCTTCAATATTTGTTAATTTTTTAAGATCATCTTCTTTACCTTTTAGCTTTAACTCTTTCCCAAGAGTTGCACTCCATTTTTCCCATTGCGTTTTTTGCTCTCCTTTAAGATGTGTTGGGTCAATACCTTCATAAAATGTTAGTGCAGAAGTATAATCTTTATTATTAATAGCAAAATCCATTTCAGCTTTAGCTTCGTTGTATGCAGTTAAAGCTACAGCTTCATTATTAATTCTTTCAGACTGCTCTGTTCTGTAAGCTTCAGCCTCTACTAATTCAATAGCCCCAGCTTCTGGATCTATTGCAGCTTTAATATTTTTAGAAAGCAGATCTCTAGCATCTTTATCAAGAACAGAAACATCCTCTAACATCTGTCTAATTTTGCCTGACTTAATTCTACTAAGGGCATCTCTGCTTCCAGTTTTTAAAACTGATTCAATGCTTTTACCAATCAATTTTAATTCATCAGAAGTCATATTCTCAGAATAACTGTTTACCAAACCACCAATAAACATGTCAGACAAACCAGTTAGCATAATATTACGAGCATCTTTAGCAGCAACATCAGGAGCAGTATCAGCCCAAGATGAATATGCTGTAATAGCAGAAGAAACAGAGTCAAACTGACGACCACCCAAATCTTCAATAATAGAAGTTTGAGACGCCATCCATTCGTTTTCCATGTCAGTCTCAATGGACTCAATTGCATTAGCCCCAGACTCAAAAGCAGAAGAAAGTTTTTCTAAACCAAGACCACCGCTTAATGTATGAACAGTAGAAACCTGTCTTCGAATAGCAACATCAGTAATTAAAGAAGTAAAAGATGGATTGCTAATAGCAGCAGTAATAGCCTCACGTTGAGAATCACTTACAAACTTTGCGCTATTGATAAGTAAATTTACTGTTGCACCTGCTTGATGGTTTCCTATTTCATCTAAGTCTTTTAAATACTGAACCCTGTTACCAGTAATTGCAAAGTGTTCTTGTGCTGCAATCTCAGCTTCTTTTGCATGTATTGACAACTCAATAATTGACTCAGGTGTTACAACCATTGCTTTGCTGCGCTCTAACTCACGAAGCCTTCTATACTTATTATATTCAGCAGCATCTTTTATATTTTTTAATCTTGTTTTTTCTGCCTCAACTTCAAGAATGCCTCTAGTTTTGGTAAATATTTTACCGCCTTCATTTGCAATATATTCTGCAAAGCGACCACCAGCAGCCCTGTCCATATCCTCTAAATATTTTCCATACATAGAGTCATAAGTATTTGGATCAGGGTATTTTTTAGCTATTTCAATAGATTTACTTTCCAACTCTTCAAGCATTGACTCATTAAATCTACGTTCTACAACTTGGTCATAGGCCTGTCGTGCCACTAAACCAAACTCTCTTGGTGCAGTTAAGCCAATAGGTGTGCCATCATCATCAAAAGTAATTAAGTTTTGTCTTTTAATTTCTTTAGCTATATTTGTGCCACGCTTAATTGCTTCATCTCTAGCAAAAGGTTCAGCAGCAGATGCTATACTTTGAGCAGCCCTTGATGCAGCTTGCCCAACCTCTGACGCTCCAGTATCTAAATTAACAATACCAATTCTGCGCTGAAAAGCTTGCTGTTTCTGTCTAATAACTCCCATAATTTATCCTATTTATATTTTAAATAGCCAGATACTCCTTGGCCCATTGCTGATATTGCATTAAAAAATGAAGCACGTTGAGCATTTTTTCCACGTTCGACCTCAATCATTGCCCCTAATTTAGTTTGACCCTTTTCAAGTTCTTGCTGAGTTCCTAAAATACGAAGATCACGCATTAAAACTTTTTGTTCTGAACTTCGAAACGCATCAATGCTTGTATCTTCACGGCCTAACATGCCAAAAATAGCATCATTAGTTGCCATTGCATTGTCATATTGCTCAGTTCTAGCAACCATGTTTTGAATAGCAGCAGCTTCATTAGCTATACCATCAATCTCCATTTGCTCTGCTTGCTGTTCAGCTGTACCAGCCGCTGCTCTACCTGCTTGAATTGCACCAAACGCAGAGACTGCGCCCATTGCTAATTGTAGAAATGCTAGTGGCCCTGCCATTATATTACTAGCTCCGCTACTAATCCATTTATTTGCAATGGAAGTGGCGCGTCCTGAGTTATTGTAATTTGTGGATCACGACTATATCCCATTAATCTAAACTCCTTTTTGCCAGTAAATGGTTGCTGTTGAAGTGACAAGTCATCAGTAACATTCCTGATAACAAGTGCAGTTTGATTTACTTTTATAGACAAAGTTGTATTAAGATCAACAAATACACTTCCAATAGTTCTAGGTAAACCAGTAGCAGGACCATTGCTTATGTTTGCATCTATAGGATTTGTTTTTAACTCTACATCAAATTTAAAACCTATTTCAGCAGAAGAAAGTGAAGCATCAACACTTGATACATTTATGTTGCCACCTGACACAGTAAAGTTTCCAACAAAGTTATTACCACTTACTACACTTAATACAGCTCCATTATTAAAATCAGCAGACACATCAAATACACCAGATGAACCAGAATAGACTTTTGACATATCAGTATTAAATGCTGAATCAAACTCACAAAGAACAATCTTATTTGTTCCATCACCTAAGTTATATTCTATATTGGCAAACACACGATCATCTATTGTTACTGTAGAATGAAATACACCATTAGTAACAAACTCCACCCAACCTGCACGTTGCTCTGCTCTATTAGAATTAAATACAGCAAGTGTGCCATCATCATTTAAAATAAACACATAGCTTTCTGAACGTGACAATGCGCCATAAAGTGTATTCAATTCTAAAGGCGTTTTAATAAGATGCGAAGAGATAGTCGAAATAGGGTTGGCAACATACGCAGCCTCACCGTCACTAAACAAATATTCTCTAACAATTTGCCCACCCTTTTGAACAAACAAAGTTGCACCATCAATAGCTTGAGGTCTTTCAAAACCACAGCCAAATGGTGTTTGTCTTCTCATCTGGGCATTAGTTGGTGTAATGGGCTGATTTTGAAATGCTGGTATATAAAACTCAGCAGATGCAGAGAATACCTGCAAATCACGATTAGAAACAATATGTTTAATTTGTTGAATTTCACCAACAGAAGCAGTTAACTGTATTGAGTCATTGTCTTTAGCATCACCTACATCAAAGTTATAATACTCAGCAGACTTACTAAACCAAACAGAATCTGGTTGTGCCAATGAGCCAGCAAAAACCAATCTATTTTCATGAAATGTAACTGCCGCTGGAAAGCCTCGAAGCGCAGAATATGATTGCTCATCCCAAGTAGTAGTAGGTGCATGAGTTGTAATATCAGGTGTGCCACCACCAATTTCTGAAGCATTGGCAGAAGATCCAGCTGTAATAGTAAACTTATCATCACTTAAAACAGATGTAATAGTTCTAGATCCATTTATTTGATTTACAGAAATACCAGCGATAGTACCAGCATTTGACACTGTGATTGCATCTGTAGTTGAAAAACCATGATTAGCCATAGTTATTTCTAATACAGCAGAACCTTCATTAGACTTTACAGAGTTTGCAAGTAAAGTAATCTTAAGTGTATCAAGTATATCACCAACAGCTACGGTTGAATTTGTTACAGAAGTAATTTCTATTTCCAAACCATTATATCTTACAGTTGTGCCAATATGTTTTGATGGGCTAGAAGTGTCCCAATATGCAACGCTTGTGGTAAGTGTTGCTCCAGTCCCACTCGTTTTACTTACATCAAGAGTTGTTCCAGCTGTTTGGAATTTAAAATAAGGTTGATAAACTTTAGAAGCGTCTAGGTTTTGATCGAACCTAAAAGACTCAACTTGAAATGAAGTTAAACCTGTTCTAACAATTTGCTGTGAAATAAATGTTGAATGTGCAAGAAACATAACATCACCAGCTTGAGCGTATGTAAACTCATGCAAATAAGTATCTGTAAATTTTAAGGTTGCATTGTCAACGTCTTGTGTAATTGTTTGAATTAAAGAAACAGATCCATCAACAGGACTTATTCTAAAAACTCTTACCTTTTGATGCTCAAGAGATATAATATATTGCTCATCATCAGAAAAAATAAAAGGTAACAATCTACACTGCTGAACCTTATTTGTATTTATTGTTGTATCAAACTGATATATTTTTTTAAGACCAGATCTTTTAACTACGCCACCTTCAGATCTTAGAAAAAAGTTTTTAACACGTTGTGCTGATTGATTGTAAATTGGTGTGTCTGTTCTTGAATAAAGAGAAGGACTAACCTCACCAAAAGCAAAGTTTGTAAGTGGTACTCTAACCTTCTGCATTATGTTCGCCTATTTACAATAAATCTATTAGTCGTCAGTTTCCGTGTTGTTTGCTGTTGTGCATCTAAATTCCTTGCTTTTATCATAGAAACAGATGCCTGTTGTGACATAAGTTGAGCAAGACTTTGATCTCGCGCCAAAGCAGCTGCAAATACAGATGCCAATTCATACTCAACAGCAACAGTAAAGTATGAAGGCCAATCTTGCTCATTAGCACGATAAGTAAAATCCAACACAAGCTCAGAAGTTGATGATTGATCACAGAACAATTTATCACCATAAGTCTGATAATCTATTGGTGTGTCATTCACAGTAACAACATGTGTCATTAGCCAATCGCTTGGAAGCTGATAAGCTGCATCAAATCTTCCAGTAGGTGCAGCAGTTAATCTATTAAGAACAGCTTGGTTTGTAGCAAATCTCCATCTAGTATTTACAAGAGATGATCGAGCAATGTCTTCATACATGTTTGAAGCAATTAACGCTTCATTATTACCATCATCAAAAGATGTAATAGGTTCTGCACCAATTAAAATAAGAGCGCGACTACATACATCTATCGGTGAGCTTGCTGGTGTGCTGGAAACTGCCATATAAAATCCTTAAAGAAAGGTGGGGCCGAAGCCCCAACCTATTAGTCGCTATCGGTTTCAACTACTGCCGTACCATCAGATACGTCAACAACAGAACCAGTATTTGTTAGAACAGTACAAAAACTTGTTGTTGGTGCATTAGTATCGCGAACGATAATTAAGTCACGAACGTCAAGCATATTTGCTGCGCCATTAAAGTATCCAGCAGTATTAACAGCAGCAATAGCATCAGCCGCTGTATACATCCACAAACTTCCGTTTGAGTCACCACCAATACGAGTTAGTCCACTTGAAGCAAAAGCCATTTTCTAACCCTCCTAGTTATTATCTAGCAGTTCGTATACGCCGTTGTTATCAATAACAACAGAACCCATTGACATCATTGATGTCGCTAGGTGCGATACTTTTTCTGCTACATAGTTTACTTCAGTCTGAACATCAGAGTTCACACCAATACCAACTGCTCTCATGTGATAAGTAAAGTTTTTACCACCAGCTACAGCTGAAGTTGAAAAGATCTTGAAGCCCAAGAACTCTTTCATTGTCATACCGCCAGCAAACGGTAAGTTTTGTGGTCCAACAAAATCGCTTGAAGCGAACTCATTAATGTTGAATAGATCCGCAAATCCAGCTGGAGACATAGCAATATAGCGCTGCCCATCCTCTGGAATATCCGCTGTTCCAAATGTTTCAAAAGCTGAAAGTAGATCTGCTTTTTCAACGGCAGACGAAGCGTCATGTAGCTGAGTAGAGTTAGCACCAGCATCCATAGCTGTTGTAATGATCTCATCAGTTTTACGACCCAACGCAGCAGCAGCACTTTCGGCAATAGCTTGACGCTCGTTGATATTAGTTTTCAACTCGTCAAGTTTGTCGATATATTCCGCTGCATAAAAGTCAGCCATTGTTACTTCCACATTAGTATGTGCAAGTTCCATTGGCGTAACATTGCCGTTGCGTGATTTAGTTGAAGCTGATCCAGTTCCTATTTTTTGGAATCTAGCCACATTGCCTGATACATTCGTAGAACGAATGGTATTACGCAGTTTAGAACCCATGCGCTGGTATGCAAGATGCACATCGGTTTCAAACTGTTTAATAAAGGCTTCAGTAATTGTATTAGCCATTTTACAGTTCCTAAGTTAAGTTGCGTTTGCATCTTGGGTATCCGCTTTACATCCTCAACGAAGGTGTCCAAATGGGCTTCTCAGTGCATTACGGGCCTTGATGCTTCATGTGAAACATAATTTTTACCAGAATTGCAACGCACAAATTCAACATATTGTTGTTTTTTCCACTCAGAAGTACCAACAGGCTCAAAACCTAGCCATGCTGCCCAGTTTAACATGGCTTCATATCTAGAATTAATTGTCATTGTCATTACGTTATATGTCTTATCAAAAAAAGAAACGAGCATTTTTGATCCCCTAGCAAGAACTTTAAAATTATTTTTTATCTTAGTAGAAAATAAAGCAAACATTTGAGGATCTTCTTCATCAATGTAGACCCCACCAACAAATATTATTTCTCCTTTACCATCTCTTACTAAATAAACTTCAGCTTTTTCTACCATTTCTAGAAGAGCATCCATTATATTTTTATGACCTAACTGTATAAGTTCTCGAATATTTTCGGGATGAATAACATGTATAAACTCATACACATGATCCTCACAAAAAGGCGTAAGATAATACGCCCCCCTTGTCATAATTTTAGGTTCATCCATACAGCTTCTGCCAACCTTCGTTAATCATTTTAACATAATTTTGATCTTTATTAAAACCGCTATACCGTTCATCTCTCATCATTTCAGTAAGCTCTGCCTCAGTTAAATTTGCAGATACAACGCCTTGCTCACCAATTACTGGATCTTGCATTTGCGACATGATTGCCTCTAACGCAATAATGCCGTCAGCACTTTCGCACATTCTTTCTATGGCTGGCAAAGCATCTTCTGGAAAAAACTTATTAGCAAAAAGAGACGCAGCTTGTATCCTAGCATCAGCATTATCTCCAAGTTGAGAGGCTTCAGCTTCCATATCTTGCTCAGGTCCAAGGCCCTCCATATACATTTCAATGCCTTTATGAAACTCATTATGAGTATAACCATTTTCATGACAGTGATCAGCCCACCTTTGCAATAGTTCACTATCTGAAGCTTCTTCTGCATCAATAAAATCTGGAAGTTCATACTCACCAGCAGATGATGGAACGCCTTCAGATGCTTGTTCATTAAGCTCATCCATTAACCTTGTTCGAACATCATCTTCTTTTTCACCAAGCTTTGTTTCTAAAGCTTTATATGCTTTTCCTAAATCAGCTGGATCATTAAATTTTTCTGGCAACCACTCTGGTCGATCAGTTGCCTCTGTGGTTTCAGCAGTAGTTTCTACTGGAGCCTCTCTTGCTTCACTTACTTGTGCTTCTTGTTCCATTGTTCTTTACCTTATGTGCATGTGATATACGACTTTCAATAAGGCCAACAATATAACGCTGACCCTCTATGTGACGTAACTCTTCCGTTGTAACATTTGGACCATTTACCATTTCAATAGTAATTGATCTAAGATATTTTAATACCGCATTTCCTGTTGCAGTAGTAAACAAACTAGCAATATTTTCACTAATCTGACGATCTTTTTCTCGTGGGCGTTGTATGCCATCTACACCCACATTAATTTGTTGACTCACGAATTACTCCGTTGATTGTGGTTCCTGAGTCTGACTCTGCTGCATTTGCTGCATTAATGCAACTATTTGTTCACGTTCTTTTGCATCTCTAACTAATGTATCTGGTACACCAAACTTTTTAGCAAGATATGTTGATGTCTCTTCTGAGTTAATTAATATCTGCATTGACTCAGGACCGAAGGCATTTTGCTGAACTTCTAAGAAACGTGTGACAGCACTAATGTCCTGATTGGCTTGGGCTTGAGCTAGTGGGGAAACAGATCTAATCTTTACTTCTCGACCATTAATTGTTGGAACTTCAAGTCTGCCTTGCTTTTTTAATATATAAACAACACGCTGCAATACTGGCTGCACTAACTCTACTTGTAATCTTCCAAACGCAGCGCCAATGCGTCTTGATAAATCTGCCATACGCTCTGCAATCTCTGTTGCAGATGCTGGCGTTCTATTAGGATCGCCAAGCATATCATTATATAAAGCACGTTTAATATTGTTACGCATGTCACCAAGAACAAGTTGAGCAACGTCAAAGCTACCAGCAGCTTGTATGGGTTGCAATCCAGCAGACCCCATAGCCTTTGGAATGATTGTTCCAGGGACTAGGTTAATTGTATCAGGGTTAATTACTCCGTCATCTTCCATTTGATAAATGCCAGAGATAGACATCTGTGCATTCTCAAGTATCATTTGAACTGTTAAGTTTGTGGTTTTAATTGCACTAAGTGCGTTAAACAATGGCCCTCGACCATATACTTCACCAGCGCATTTAGACCAACGAAAACAAATAAAAGGATTAGATCCAATACCTTTCATGTTGCGTTTCATAACTACAGATTTAGTTGCCATACAAATAGCATAATGAATGTAAGCATCTTCATTTAATTTAGTATAATCACGACAAACAATTTCTAATACTGTAGTTGTTTTGTCAGACTGATTATTCATCAGTGCCATTAATTCATCGTTAAATGTGCCATTAGGATAAAGCATTTTAAGTTGATCAAAGCGTATATTTTTACGCTCACGAAATACATGATCTATTCTATCATCAGGCCCAGTGTCTAGTATGACATGAGGTAATGGTATTGCGGAAAAACGTATAGGATTTATAGCATCGCCTTCTTCGCATACTAAGACACCAGTACCAACTGCTAAGTCCATAAAGGATTCATGCACTTCTTGTGCAAAGTTTGAGTTTTGAAGAACTTCAAAAACATATTCCGTAACTTCGTCTAACTCATTATTGACACCATCGCGCTCTTCTTTTGGAACTTCAGATCCAGCAGTAAGGTCAGCCCAACGTGCAAAGTTTGGAACTAAACCTGATTGAAGCCTTGATGCAAACTCTTGAACCCCTACAACGGCTGTCTCATCAAAGATCTTATCATCTCTTCTTTGACCAGATACTTCATAGAAAAATGATTCGCGCTGCGGTAACGCAAACTCATAGCATTCTTCGAAGACATCAACAAAGTTTGTACGCTTTGCTTTTGCTTGCTCATACCGTTTAAGATATTCTTTTGCTACTGGATCTTTAATCATTATGTAAACCTACTAAAGTACCCAGCACCGCCACCGCTTCCAGAAAGTAAACTTCTTCGACCCCTACCTTTTCTTAAGGAACGTCTTCGAATCTGAGCCGCAGAAGAAGTTTGTTCAGCAACTCTATTTCCAGAAGCTGTAAGCTCACCCATTTTTTCAGACATGGCAACAGCATCAGATTGTTTCTTTTCTGCTGCTGCTTGACGATCTAGCTCTCCTTGTCTTAATGCTGCTTGCTCTTGTTCTTTTTTTAAGGCATCAGCATCTGCTTTAGCTTTTCGCTCTGCTTCTAATTGCTTTTCTCTAGTAGCTTCCAAATCAATAGTAGCTTGTTCTTTAGCGGCTGTTGCTGTTTCTTCTTGCTTTTCAAGCTGCTCATCTATTTTGGGGTCGCGTTTGGGTCTTCCGCACATAACATTTCTCCTTTGTTATTTCTCTAAAAACAGAGAAAAGGTATTTTTGCAACGCACAATTACATTCGCCCCCAAAAACCTGACCTTTTTAAATTAGGTTTTTGCTTTGAAAAAACGTTGAAAGTTCGTCCTGCAACAGTAGGTTTTGCAGGTCGTTGATTGTTCATAAGAGCGCGACCTTCTCCAGCGCCTAACATCATATATTGTAAAGCATCGTGTATATGTGAGTACATATTCTTGTCAGGCTTATCAGCATAGCGTTCACCAGATACTTCCATGCGCTTGTATTGATACCCACCTTCAAATCCTTTGATTAATTGCTGGCATCTTTTGTCAATTAAAAATGCTGGCTTGCCCTCGACCATCTTAGTTAGCTGGGAAGAGACAGCTTCCAATCGAAGATCTACAGAGTTCGAAGGGGCTGGGAATGCCCTCAAGCCAGCACCGCGCAAGATATGGAAAGGGGTACTTTCGTCCGTCTGCGCTCTAAAGTCCCCAGCAGGATCGCCATATATATATACCTCAGATGCTTGGGAAAATCGGGAGGATATTTCCTCACGCAACACCTCGGCAAATCTAACAATCCCCATATCAAAAGCCACTATCTCTGACTGGACGAGCCAGCGACCCCTGATCTTTTGTCCAAGAGTGGCGGCTGGAGTCAACCCAAAGTCCAAGCCAACGTATAGTGGTGCGCCAGCGGCTACCGCTATTTCTTCTTTGGCTGTGTGTACTTCTGCTGCGAACATTGGGTATATCGGCTTTCCATCTTGGATAGCTCCTAATCTATTCATAACATATACATCAATCCAGCTTTTTGTTTTACCCCTTATTAAATTCGGATAATAGCCTTGCAACATATGCTGTTTGTTTTCAGCATCTTTGTTTTGATTATAATCTTGTATTTCACCCTCTTCATCTTTTACTTCGAGCATTGCTGGAGGTTGTGTAAAGAACTGCCAGTTGTCAGGCTTAACCAACATCTTTGCTTGTTCTCTTGGAATATGATCTGGAACTGGCACTTCACCAGACATAATAGGCCACCAATGATCTTCTTCTGGAGCATTGGTGTCTGCTATAACACCTGTCCAGCTAGGCCCACCATCACGCATAGAAGGATAACGACCAACACGCATGGTACAAGCATCAATAATAGACTTAGCAATTTCTCGTGCTTCATTAATCCATACCCCTGTTAGCTCTAATGATAGTAATTTTTTAACATCTTCGGGCCTATCTAATGCTAAGAAAATAACCTCAAGCTCTATGTCACCTTTTTTGATGTTGTGGGTATATGGGACTGACCAAGTAAATCTTCCCCATTCGTTTTCTGGGAACCAGTCAAGCCATGTCTTAATAGTTGTAGTTCGTAGCTGTGGGTTTGTGTTTCGTATAATTGCCCATCGTGACTTTCGTTTTCCGTCTGGCCCTTTCTTTTGTTCCAAAGCTCTACGAAATACTTCAACACAACACCCCACTGATTTACCAGAACCTACTGGCCCTCGAATGCCACGAAAGAAAGTACTGTCTTTCATAAAACTTTTGAGAGTAACGCCATCTGGCTTGTATTTAAAATCGACCACTAGCGCAGCCCCTTGTCTACTCCAGACTTAATCATCTTCTCGACTGCCTCTGGGCCAATGTTTTCTATCACATTGTCTAGCATTTTGTTTGTCACAAAAGACTTACCATGCTTTTTATCAAAGTATTGAAAGTGTATCTTCTTAACAATTCTTCGAAGCATAGTAATTTCTTCTGACTTCAAAGTATTTACAAAACTCACTGTTCGTAAGCCTCATTAATATCTGGCGTAGAAGGATCGTCTGCTTTTAATCTACCCTTAGTATCTCTAGCACGTTTCTTTTTTGCTGGCGCTTTAGGTTTAACAGCAAGTTCAACCCATTCTAATCTTTTAGATTCAGCCGTTCTTGTTTTACCTGTGTATGTTTTACCAGCAAGTTCATGAGTTTCCCCATTATAAACTTCATTAATGTTTGCTATTATCCAGCCCATAATTAACTCCTATATTGTTTTACTTTCCTAGCAACCTTTTTCGGTTGAGCCACAAATTGCTTACCCTTAGCCTTACCCTTTCGTTTAGCTCTGGTTGTAGCTGCATATTCAGCAGAACTAAGAGCAGCAATAGCCTTGCTAGGTAAGTACCGTTCGCCTGTCTCACTAGACTTTTTGCCAGACTTGGTGCGCCACTTCTGCTTTCCCCAGTTTAGTAATGACTTCTGAGAAGCCTTCATCTATAGCCACCACCCTTAGCTTTATATTGTTTGGCAAGAAGTTGTGCCTTTCGAGCAGACCACTGACCAGCAGCCGTACCTTGCACAGCCCTTGCCTTTATTCTTTTAAACAAAGTCTTTCGCATTGTAGGCTTTGTGTAATTACCAGCTGCATTAACCGCCACTTATCTTATCCTGTATCTCAATTAAATCATCTTTTAATTTGTTGTATCTAGGAGAGGCAACCAATTGGTTCTCTCTAAGGCGAAGAAGAGTATTAATAACCTTCATGTTTATCTTAGTAGCTAAACCTTTTCCCTTAGAATTAAAACGCTCACCTTCGCCTTGCATCTTCTCAACAAGACCAACGCCAGCCGCATCTTCTAACTTGGCAACTTCTTTTTTTAATAAAGTTGCTTTTCTTCGAAGAGGCGCAATAGAAACCTTATCAGCCATTTTTAGATTTAGCCTTCAGTATCTTTCTTTTCAATGCTGGCGGCAATGACTTCTGCTTGCCACTTAACATTGTCTTCTTCTTGGCTGGTCTTCCGACCTTATCACCATACGTTCCTTTACCCATTGGCATTATGCTGTTCCTTTCTTAGCTTTGTTTCTTCGACTTATTGCTCTGGCCTTTGCCTTTGCGTCCGACTTGCTTGAGGCTCCCCACGCTTTTAGGCTGAGAAGAAGACGCGT
>Ga0209535_1002064_pt1 | contig 13205 bp, 23 predicted proteins | sample LinPmetageLP28_FD_184041 | JGI IMG/M metagenome (GOLD analysis project Ga0209535, IMG submission 184041) | Marine viral communities from the Pacific Ocean - LP-28 (SPAdes) (version 2) | ecosystem: Environmental > Aquatic > Marine > Oceanic | place: Pacific Ocean | collected 2009-08-22
TATCTAATTCTATCGTATTGATTTCTCTCTGACCTAATTGCAGCAAATACATCTAATAATTGTCTAGGCTGATCCCATAACCCACCCGCATAAGGTAATTGATGATATTCCCTAGCTGCTTGTTCTGCTTCTAAAAGGAAATGAAAGTAAGGATCGTTTATTCCCTGAGGACAAGCCTCTTGTGGGGAGCTAAAGTACATCCTTAAAGCTTCAAAAGGCGGCATGCTTGGAAAGTTTTCCTCAATATTAGATAGTTCTTCTAAAAGACCCTCTAATGTTAACTGCTTACGTTCGTAACCCGTGGGTGTTTGATTTAAATTCATATCATCAAAAACTGGTACATTAAACATATAACTTTCCTGTCCTGGCCATTTGTCCAAGAAGCATGCCCTGCCTTTATAGGCTTTGGTTGCAATACAAGTACTGCAATCGTAACTCTTTAGTCTTTCTCGTTTTTCACTTTTCCAGAGGGTGAAGTATGTGACGAGTTGGAGCTTTTTTTTTCTCCAGTTTTCAAGACTGCTAAGTTATTGGATGCTTCCATTATCTCAACTAGTAAATCAGCTGAAATATCTAAAGCCACTTTCTTTAACATCTCTGGTTGCTCTACTACTGTATGCAACCCTACTTTTTCTAAGTCTGGGAATTGGTCTGAGAAATAGAAATTCTCAATCTTAATAACCACATCTAAAAATTCCTGTAAATCAGCATTATCTAGTTTGGTTACGTTTAGTTCCCTATAGCCTTTACGACCATCTCTTCCTGCAGCAGCATATCTGGACATAGTAACGTTGGCTTGATGCCCCGTCTTTGGTTTAATCCATATTACTGTCTGATTTTCTTTAACTGTTCTTTCCTCTTCAGGGATATAAGCAACAGCTTTCTTTGAAACACCTCTTATTGCCATGTTTCTACTCCTTTATCTTTTTAGCTTTGTCCTTAGTAGGATCTTGCTTTGGTTTATTGTAGCGGACATGATCCGGCACCTCAAAAAGAGGTACCGGAGTCATTGTCACGTTTTGTGAAAGTTTATTCATTAAGTATGAATTCTTTCAACTTTTGTAGAGTCAACTGCAAAATACATTTCCATAGCTTCATGGAAGTCTGTTGTGACCCCCTGGAAGGTTACGTCAATCATTTGCTCATTGTCTCCAGACATTTCATAGTCAGTGATTCTAGCACAAACAACAAAAGAAGCATAGTTCTTAGTGTCGCCAGCACCGGCATCATTTTTCATTCTATCTATTGCTTCAACAGGTGTTAACTTGTAGTCATCGATAACATCAACAGCATTACCTGATTGTCCCCAATACCATGCAATTAAAAATTCTTCTCCTGCGAGGAATTTATTAATCATATAGTTGGATCCAACATTAGCAGTACCAAAAGGCATTGAGAATGTTCCTTCAACTGTTAATCTACCAAGGATAGCACTAGATGCTTCATCATCATTATAATAATTGAACATACAATTATTAGTAAATGTCATACTAACAGATGGTGTATTAACAACTCTCCAAGTAGCCGGTGTAACCTTAACACCTGCTGTTGGTCCTTCATCTACGATGTTTGGATCACTTGACTTGTTAATAGCATTTGTTCTTTTTAGTAGTTGAGCAGTTCCACCAATAGTAGTACCGTAGACTCCATCATTACTTATTGAGCCTTCGACAACAGCAACTGTGTCTGCTGCAAATCCATTATCTACGTGAAATTCAGCACCTGATCCAGCAAAACTAATGTTTCCATTAGTTTCTCCATCATCAACGAATGTTGCAGTACCTGTTTGAGTGTTAGTCCTATCAATATCTAAGACTGCAAATGTTGAGTCTTGGAATTTTAATGGGACAATATTAGCAAATGAGTCTGCTGCTGTATTGGCAACGCCTGACATATTTGTTTGACTCCATTTAGCTCCGTATATTGTAGGTTCTATAGTCAATAGCCCACCAGTTTCTGCTGAAATTGATAGAGTGTGACAGATACCACCTTGGACACGAAGATCAATAGCTGCGCCTGCAGAGTCTGCTTGAAGGTGTCTTACAAATTGTGCAAAGAATTTTGTATCAGCTGATACGTATCTTGCGCATTTGTAAATAAGTTGACCAGCAGCTAGAGCAATTACGCCTTTACCAGTGCCTGTATTAGTAACTTTTGTAAATCCAGGTTGAAATAATAATTGTGCAAAAAGAGATGTGTTATAAGCGTCCCCGTTTTGAGGAAGGTTAAATTGAACAGCCTCTCCAGTTTGAACAATATTATACTCAGACTTACGTCTTGTAGCAATTCCAGTAGCTTGTTCTGTTTCCAGATTACCACTAGGTGCTTTGTAATTAGGGTGATCGTTTAACGGCATTGAAAATTTACCAGCAGCTGATCCTGTACCTTGGATACCAACTTGGGCAGCAGCATAAGACGGAATTATTTCGCTCATGTGCGTAGCCAAGGTAGTTCCATTAGTAGTTTTATCAAACTGAACTGTGTAAACGTCTTGCCATACTGTACGAGTAGCCATATTGTTTACTCCTTTGAGTTTATATTATTATTGGTCTTCATTGGATCCTTATAATAATAGGTTATTTTTTCTTCTTTTTACTTTTTGGCTTTGGCTGGTCTTCTTCGACCACCGTGCCTTGTTCGAATTCTGGTTCCGGTTCTTGTACCGGTTCGGGTGCGGGTGCTTTTTCCACAATCTTTCGATAAGGTCCTGAAAAGACCTTTAAAGCTTCAACATCAATTTCACCTTCTCCATTTGCCATTACTTCTGCAACTTGTGCTGTTAGATCTGGATCGGATTCGGGTATTATGCTGATTCCCATATCTTGTATTTTAATTCTAGCCATAATTTCTCCTATTAGCTTGTGGGCAATGATTCATAGCTTGATGTATTAAACACAACCTGTGTTCCAAACAATAAATCGCCGCCTCCGGTTATTTGTCCATAATTAGTGCCTACATAATCAACTTTATAGCAAGCCCCATTAAAATCGGGGTAAGACATAATGATTTGTCTGCATCTATCAGCTAAATCAACATTACGATCTAATGATTTTTGCCTAGACTTAACCTTTGTTATAACGTTAATTCCTATAGCTCGGTCTACTGAATCTTGTCCAGCAAACTTGTGACTCCTTGCTTCTTGTTCTAATGAAACAAATACAACTGGGTAAACCGGTTGAGGAGGCAAGGTAAAGCTTTTTAAACTTCTTACATCACTTAAGATATTAGAAGCTAATCGTGCAGTCTTTATCATTCCTGCTGCATGATCTACTAAAGTTTTTGTATCAGTTTCAATTACTGAATCATTTCGATAAGTACTCTCAATAGTATTATCAGTAATAATAGGATCAAAACTATGACATTCTAATTCTAATGATGCAACGTGTATAAACCCATTTCTAAAAGGTGTTGCTTTATTTGAGGATTCAACTGATACTATTTCTAAATCCATCAAAGTATTAACTGACCTGGTTTTTCTATCAGGTACTAAATAATCATTTGCATTAACTTTGAATATATTTTTGACCTGTTCGGCCATTCCCATTGATTGCCTCATAGAAGCTTTACTAGTATTCTTTTTAGCAACCATCTCAATTCTTATTGTACGCATCATGTGCATCTTACTTCCACGGTAACCTTGTAAAACCTCGTTGATTGGAGTAACGGTTATAAAGGGGAAAACTGCAGGATTAACTAAAGGCTCAGTAGATACTTTCCTAATGCTCGGTAATTTACCGGTAGTTTTAACCTCATCTTTGATGTGTTGGGCTACATCTGCAACAAGGTCTGCCATATTAGTAGACTGGGCTATTGCCATTGTTTTCGTTTCCTACGTCTGGTATTTTAAATAATACCGTTACTATATGTGTTTACCTAGCTTCTAATAACCGGTTCTAGGATTGTAATCCTTATCACCGTAATTAGTTGCGTCAACACCGTATTCATCGATTTCATAATCGACTTGTATGGGATTAATATCCCTCGAGGTTAGACCTTTTTCAAGAAAGGCGGTTCCGCGTTGTAATGCTCTAATTTGTTGAATGTACTGATCAAAGTATTTTTCTGCTGTTGCTGATGCATCAGGAACTTCTTCAGTATAAATTGTATTTAAAATTTCGTGTGCTGCTAATAAAGAACTCAAGTGTACTAAGGCAATTTCATGTGAATAAACCTTAACATAATGGATATCCCCATTAAAGAATGTCCCACTAAAGATTCCCGAAGGTAGTGTTAATTTACCATCTGTAGTAGTAAAGGAACTTCCTTTAGCCCCAGTACCATTAGCGCCTGTTAAATCACTTGTAACTTCATAAGCAGTAGCACTAGTGAATTTAATTGTATAAACTTGAGTTGTTGTTAATGTTGAAGCAACAGTCAAGGTAGCGTTTCCAGCAGCATTCTGTAGTAAAATTGTCCCGTCTTCAGAATTACCAAATCGGGGTATAGGTGTAGTAGCATAAGGTTCTGAGGTAGTTAAATTACTACCATAATAAGGCTTCAATTCCATTTTAAGCCTAGCATCAGTTCTAGTTATAATACTTCTTATCTCTTCTGGAGATAGCACATTGAATTTATTCTCTTCTGGATCATATAACTGAGGAATCAAATCCACAATATCCAGGAAATTGCTTATATTTGTATTAGTTACTGCCATTCTTTGCACCTATGATGTCCCATTAATTTAGTATTTATAACCCTATAATCTCTCATTTTTCTTCCATCATTAATAATCTATTATATGCAACCACTAACATAACCGCTAAGGGGTCGAATACAAATATCAATATAAAGATAAATATATTTACAACTAAGTCTATAGGTAGGTTAAGAAACTTAGCTACAAAGATAGCGGGACCTACATCAACGCCCGTATCTAATAAGTCTTGTTTAACATTAGCTAAATCGGTTTTTAGTTCTAATACCTTTTGGCTCTGCTGCCTAATTAGCGGTGCGTATTCTTCCCTGACTTTTCTCTTAGCTGTCATATAATTCTCCGGATACGAAGCAATAGCAGCTTCCATTTCCTGCATTAGATAGTCTTGGTCTTTGCTAAAATCTTTTATTTGTTCTTCAATAAAAGCAGAAGCATTTAATTGTTTATTTAATTCAAGTGAGGCTCTTTGGTATGCATTGGATAAGTAGCCATAAATCCCAAGACTGGTAATAAAAACTAAAAGTATGGTAGCGCTAAATAAATAGATCTTCATCGCTTGATTTATTGAAGACCAATAACGGTATAGGTAGGAAGCAGTAACTAGTTTACCTAGTTCAAGACTGGAAGCCATTATGACCACTGACCATAAAGCTCCTGAAAATAATGATGATAGACCGAAGATAGAAAAGAAAGCTGCACAAGCAGCTATTGAAAACGCCGAGAAACCTACTATGTATTTAAATAGTGGGCTCCCCTGGTATGAAGATTTAACTTCTACTACTTCTTCTTCGGTGCTGGCTTTTTTTTTGGTGAGATCTTATCTACAACTTTATCAGCTATTGATTTAACCTTTTTACCGTATTTGCCAAACCTATCAGATTTTACTTCTAATATTCTTTTGTTCATTTTATATGCCTTTCCTTAAAAAAGAGGGCCTAAAAGAAGGCCCTCTTTTTAGATTAGATCAGTATTCTAACTTACTAAGCAGTACACTTAGCAATATATCTCCAATCAGTATGGCCAATGCCAGCATGATATGAGAATCTGAATCTTGATACAATCTGGTTAGTGTATGCTAATTCACTGTTAGCACCTTGTGATTCAGTAGACGGAGCATAAACGTTTAACCATTTAAGCTGTTTATTGAAATCACCCATGTACCAGTCAGTAGCACTTGACAAGAATACAGATGAAGCAATGTTCAATCCGCCTTGTGCAAGGTCATTAACTGGGTTATAGGTTGGTGATACAGTATCATTAGCGCCACCACCCAGCATTTGACTGTTCATGATTTGGAAAGCTTTAGCTTTCAATGAAGATGGAACAAGGATAGTGTTTGGAACAATATCTACTTTGTTTCCAGCTTCATCAACCATAGCAGAAAATGCTTGATAGACGTTATCTAGATCAGTGTAATCAACTAATGCATTAGAAGCAATCAAGTTATCATTAACTTGACCGTCTAAAGCACTGTGATCGTTTGAATACATTGCCGCTGCATTTTGGGCAGAGCCCTTGTATACAGCTGCAGATGATGTAGACTCTTCAAAAGCAGAGCGAGCAGCTATCTCAATAGATTCAATAATCATCTTTTGTTTGTGATGACCAGCTGATCTTCCAATGTCTCTTGCTCTTGCTAAGACTTCTCCAGTACGATCTTCGAAAATAACTTCACGGGTTAGGGAAATCATACGACCAAAGTCGGCCATTTTGATTGCCCAGTTTTTCTCCCCCATTGAGGTTTCTTCGTAAGCCATACCTTGACGTCTTAGAAGTGGAGTTGTATCGCCTGCTGTAAATCCTACTACTAATTCCTCATCTGTTCTGGAAGCTTGGCTTTCAGTGATAAGGTTTTGAGCAGAACCAACTGCAAGGTTGTATTCGTTTATGATGTCAGAATGAATTATCTTCTGAGCAACATTTGGGAATGCTGATGAGTTTAAAGCTTCAGAAACTCTAGCTGCTGATTCAGATGATGGACAATCAACTAACTCTTCATAAACTTGCTTTAAGGAAATATCCTTAGTGTTAAGTTTACCTTCGGTAATTAAATCGCCAATCTGATCAGCCGCAGCGTTAGCACCTTCATAAAGGTTACCACCGTGCTCTTCAACTTTAGCATCAACAAGGTTTTTTATATGTCCTTTTTTCATGACTTATTTCTCCTTTATGTTATTAAGCGCTTACGCTAAATAATTTCTGTAAGCTTACTACATCGACCAGTACCTTCAAAGAGGTTGCAGAGCTTTTGAATTCTAACGAATGGGCCATTGTATTTGCGCCACCATCCGCTTCTAGCGTTCCATTAGTGTTGAACTTCAATCCTGCGCCGGGTGTGTAATTCGCAGATTCAGTTGGTGCCTCAACGATTGCGTTAAGGTATACCATAATCTGATCTGGCCCGTTTGCATCTTCGGAAAGAGTTCCGCAAACACCAATGAAAGTCGCATCGTCAGTTGCAGCAGTAACTTTCTCAACGCCGGTTGCATCATATTGTATGAAGTCCCCAACTTGTAGATCGTCACCCGCTGTCTTCTTTGGAAGAGTTAATCTGCCAAAGATAGGATCGCCATATTGTAATATAGCGCTAGCTTTTAAGTCAGCCATTTTTTATCTCCTTTGATTATTACGGTTTTCATTATGTGCCAAAAATCAATCTTCTCAACTAGTTAATAGGTGAGTATGATTTCATGGACTTGACCAGACCTTCTAAGTCATAAGAAGGTTTAGCTTCAACAGCTTCTTCTTCTTTTACTTCTTCTGTTTCTGGTTGTACTTCTTCGTTTTCCTCAGACTCCTCAAGTCTTGCACCGTTTCCGGTTACATCACCTGAGACTGATTCAACAAGTTGCTTACGATCATTGATACGTTTTGCAACTTCTTCTTCGCTGTCAACCTTCATTAGGTCATCAACGAAGACTTCTGAAACGTATTGTGAATCCAAGCCACTATCCTCGATAGCTTTCTGGACCTCATTACGTTTTGCAGCCACTTGCTCCTTAAGCTTGAATGCATCAAGCTCAGTACGGAGTTCGTCGGCTTCTTTAGAAGCCTCTTCCAACTTAGCCTCCAAGTCTGAAACTTTATCAGCTTGTTTTTCTGCAAGTTCTGCAGAAGCTTTAGCTGATTCAATTCCATTTTCCACTTCTTTCTGAGCTTCTAAACGAATCTCTTCAAAAAGGGTTGGATACTTAGCTGAAAAGGATTCTGTTGTGAACTCAACGTTGTCTGTTGTGTTTTCGTTCATATTAGAGTCCTCCGCTGTTGTTTGGTTATTAACGAGTTTAGCGACCTCGGATCCCCAGTCTTCCATCAGGTTATGCAGTTTAGCGGTTGCTTTGTCCATGACTTGCGATGCCATGATTTCAACAACCCCACCACCAGCTGATGGATAGGTTACGAAGTCTACGGAGTTAAGGAAAACTATTTCCTCAACTACGTATTTCTGGTTGGTCTTTGGTTCTTCACCCTCTTTTGTTTCATAAGGTTTTATCTTTGCTCTTGCATCGATTGAAGCACCTACCTGTCCCGGAAATCTTTTGGCTAATTCATATAGCCATGCAGTTGCTGGATTGTCCGCCATCTCTACAACTGCGTAAGCAGCGCCATCTTTTTTATAAGAATCGGTTGCCACTGCTACTAAATCTTTGAAAGATCTTCCAGCCATCATTCCTTGGGAATGATCCATATACATCTGGGGTCTTTCTTTTATATGATCTGCGATTGATTCAGCTACATTATCTGAGTAGTAATACCCATTCTTTGACCACCCTTTATTAATAAGCTTAACGGCTAAACTTTTCTTGCCCTTAGTCTTACTTTCTATTGCCCTTACTTCAAGAGTTTCTTTAACCCTATCTGATTCGGGATGGATGTGGCCTAAGCCTATCTCATCTACAGAATTTTCTCTATTTGTAATATCGTTCATGCTCGAATTTCCTGTTATTGTATTCGTTACACTATAACTATGTGTGATTAATATAAAAGGCTTTTCTTATGATCTACAAGGAAAACTAGGATTCCTAGTCTATGGCTCAATGTATTGCTCTAACAATTTATGAGTTCTCTCTTTTTCTTTTATATCATTGGCTGATGTGCCTAGTATCTTTAACTCTAGACTTCCATAATAATTCCCTTTATTAAACCTTTCTAAAATAAATAAGAGGCTCATCCATAGTGGTGTCCCTTTACCAAATTTATTTACATCGAAAGATCTATCTAAGGCTTCTATAACTCTAGCTTTAATTTTATCTCGTTGTTCTGGTGTGTAATCTGTTATGTTCATGATATCCTCAATTTAAATGATTTATCCGAAGAAACGTTATTATTAATCGGACGAATTGGTTGATCGCCATCTACCTCAAAGAAAAATACTTGAAATAGCCTAGCTTCTTCAATCCCTTTTCCCATATAAGCAGTTGCAGAGTGTATATTTTTAGCATTCCAAATAGCTAAGCGATTAAACTTATTGCCTATCCGATCTACCTCTTCAAATTTTGTTCTATCCCAAAACCATTCTTTATCCTTATGCGAAGAATTAAATAGTCTTGAGTTATCTTCACATTCCGGACCAAACTCCCCTGTTGATTTAGAACGCCAGAATGTAGTACCGGTTTGTAATGGAGGCTCGGGACTTAAATAGATTGCCCCCGCATAATCTTGTTCATCTTTATGCCAAATCAAGGGCGTATCTGATTCACAGTATTGATAACATGAATTAACTCCATGTGACCATAATCTTATCTTACGATTAATTAAGCTTTCAAAAGCATCCTTTAAGAATGATCTATCAAATCGTTTCTTAGATCTAACCCCGTAAGATCCTTGTTGTGTATATTCTTGTGCTAATGCTTCCTGTCTTGCCGCATGAGGATCAGGTAAAAAATCATCTACTACTATTAAATCAGCTACAGGAGGTACTCCATCTATCCATTTTTTTTCTAGTCCTAACATTATTCTATCATCTTCCTTCCATCCCAATGAACCATCCTTGGGCCCAAATGTAATGTTGTTATCTTTTCAATAAATTCTCTATCTGCCTGTTTCCATAAACTTGAAAAATAAGAATCACAACCCGCTGCAGTTTCAAACTCTTCGGGATACCATTTACCAGAAGAACTCTGAAGATTAAATAGTTGACCGTAACCTAAGGGTAAAGGATTAGCTAGTGTGCTTTCCACATTAGAATTCCATCCCATCGCGTTAAATACCTCGGGTTCTTCAATTTTAAAATAGGGATTCATTATTTGTAATGAAGCTCTAGCATCTACTGGAATTACTTGACAACAATCGCTCATGGTAGCAAACTGTTTATAATCTCCTCCTATATATAAGGGGGCAATATCAGCAAGCATTTCATTATATTCATTCTCTTCAAACTTGATTCTAAGATCCGTTTTTAGCAGTATACGCCTGTAAAATCCATAAAGCTTACTATTATCTAAGCTTATTATATACTCTTTAAATTTTGGGGGCCAGAAAATATCGGCATCTGTAATACAAACCCATTCTTCATCTCTATCTCGTAACTGTCTTAATCCTTCATTTAAAGCAGCACCCTTATTAAAGGTGTCCCCAAATTTATCAGTTACTATACAATGTATGTTATTATGTTCAGCGGCTAGTTGAGTACTACCGTCATGTGGGCTTGTAACTACATATATATCATCAAAAATATATCTATTGTGAGGCAGAGTTAAATCAAGAAAATCACTAAAATCAACCGAGGTTAATAATGCAACAATTCTATTTTTTCTTCCGTCTCCTTTTTCTTCGAGACTTGTGGCTATGATCTCCTCCTTTTTCTGGATGAAGTTTATTATGTTTAGCCGGTGACACTAGAACCAGATTCTTTTTGCTAGAATTCTTTTTATTGTGATCTTTGTGATGAACGATTTTTCCATCGTTCTTTTTTGCACCGGCCTTCTTTCTGTAATAACTCTTACTTGTTCCGCCCTTCCATCTACCATTAGACTTTCCTGTACGGGCCATTGGTGATTTCTTTTTGCGGGGCATTTACTACTTCTTTTTTTTCTTTTTAAGAATTGCTTGTTGCAATTTTTTAGGAAGCTTCTTTTGAGCTGCGGTCAAACCTTTTTTTCCGGCTGCTTTAGCTTTCTTTGAAGGTCTTCCTTTTTTCTTACCGTATGTTCCTTTACCTGCTGGCATAGTTTACTCCTGTTTATTTTTTAGTTATTGATACTAATAATTTTATTAATTCCGCTATCACTTAATAACTTTTTTAATTTCGTTTAATATATATTCCTCAGAAAATTTCATACTAAGCCCTGGCTCAAACCTTTTGACTTCTACCCCTTTTTTAAAAATAATAATGGTGGGAACAACTTTAACTTTCCATTCTTTCTGAATTACAGCCCCTATCTTCTTATCCTCTAAATCTACGTGGGCAGTATAACAATCCTTTAATTTTTCTAGCTTAACTCGGTTAGCATAGTTCCAAGAAGCATTTACCTGAACAACTGCACAATCCTCTAGGGTCATGAGTTGAATCTTTTTAAATGTATCTAAATTAACCGACTGCCCATACAAGGAAGGTGAAGCAAACCAAAAGCATAGTACCAATGACCATAAGCCTGATCGTAAGTTCTTCATTCATTTAATCCTTTATACCTTTCAATAGGATGTTTTCAATATTCTTTACATCGTCTTTAATTTCTTTAACATCGTCTTGAGTATCCATGATTGTTTCTCTAATCATCTGATCTTTTAAATCATACTCAGTTCTACTTACAGGAGGCTCAGGTAATAACTTAGCTTCTTCAATATCTGCTTGGAGTGTAAACCACATAGCAACAAGAAAGAAGATAGTTACCCCCAGACTAACTAGTGTTTCAATAGAGAAAGTTAATTTAGTATCTTTACCTAATTCCATTTACCATTTTACCTTATCCGCCCAGTAGGCTGCTGACATTTTTCCCTTAGCAATATTTCTACCGTGACGAGCCTTGAACGATTTACGTTTCATCTTCATTCTTTTAGATTCTCCCGACTTAGGTGAACCAGCTGTGCTAGCCCCTTGTTGACCGAACCTGATAGTCTTAACTTTAGTTCCCACCTTTGCAACCACTATGTGCGATTTTTTAGGATGGCTTGGAGTTCTTTTGGGTTTATTATACCCCTTTACTCCCGCTTTTTTTAATCTTGAATCTTTTTTTATAGCCATTTCATTTTACCTTATTTTACAAAATTGTAGGGATAACGTAATTATCCCCTAGTTACAGTTTAATTAAATATAAAAAAACATAAGTTAACATCCTAATAAATTTAATGTTTTCCATTAAGTCTAGAGATAACGCCTTTTATCTCAGAAACTTGATTATCTATACCATTAATATCTTTTGTCATGCCGTCAAACTTCCTGTCAAGCTTATCATCTGATTGATTCCATCTTGAAATTAGTTTAATAATCATACCCTCCATATTTTCTAAGGTTTCTGATTGACCCTTGTTTTCAACTTTAAGGCTTTCTAAAGTTTCTTGCTGTCTTGCTGCTTTGTTTGACATCTGGATTACTAAGTAAACGAACATAGCACCCACAACACCAATCATACCAGCTTCTCCATATACTTCTAAAAAATCCATGTGAGACTCCTATAATTATGCTGATTTTTTTATTTTCTCGACGGATCGGCCAGCGAAATAGGCACCATAGACAGTTATGAGTAAAGTCTGATATATAGGCTTATATGCATTGTCAATGGTAAAATTCCCCAGATTACCGTCGAAGAAACTTAATAACACGAAGACCATAGTTAAGAAGATTAATGTTAACGGTCGGATGTTTTTTGACAACGTTGTACCGTGTTTCATATCTGATTCCCACCGAGCAGATACTTGAGTCTGTGCATCTTGTTCTGCTCGATGAATTAGTTCTTCTAACTTTAGTTTTGCTGCTTCCTTTTCTTCCCCCGACGTATGAAGATTGTCAATTACATTTCCAATGTCTTTGACTATTCCACCACCTAATAAGTCTAATAACTTTGACATATTTAAGCTTTAGTTATCTTTGCCCTTGCTGCTTCTACCATTGGTTTATTTTCCTCTGGGCAACATACACACTCTGGATTACAAAACCACTGTTTATCCCACGGTTGAACGCCGGCTTTTTTAGCAGCTTCTCCAACTAGTTCTTTAGGGTTTTGCCATCCGCAATCCATGCACTCACAATTAGTGCAATTACAATCAACGACTACTGTAGCATTCATCTTTAGTTTTCCTCTTGGTTTGCTTGGTCATCATACTCTTCACCCATTGTGGATAATATAGTATCTCTAAGAAATTTATCATTAGTAACATCAAAGCAATATAATTGGCTTTGACCTTTTAACCTAAGCGTTATTAACATCTCTTCTACTATTCCATCTAACTCATCTGAGGCTTCTGTAGCCTCTTCTGGTGTTACATGAAATCCTTTAATCTTGTCCATTGTCTTCCTTCTCCTCTGGTTGTGGTGCAGGTTCAGATGGTGTTTCAGCCATCATGTGTTGCATTTCATGTTTCCAATTATACCCAGCTCGTTTGGCGAGCGTAG
>Ga0209535_1002065_pt1 | contig 13204 bp, 16 predicted proteins | sample LinPmetageLP28_FD_184041 | JGI IMG/M metagenome (GOLD analysis project Ga0209535, IMG submission 184041) | Marine viral communities from the Pacific Ocean - LP-28 (SPAdes) (version 2) | ecosystem: Environmental > Aquatic > Marine > Oceanic | place: Pacific Ocean | collected 2009-08-22
TTATTCTAACAGCATCCGATATACGAGCTGGTCTTATTATATATTTATCTTTTTCCATCTTGTTTTATGTTTACTCTTAATGTTCCAAATCTCCAATTATCATCTAGAGCACTATTTTCTATTTTTACATTAGTTTGTCTTCCTCGAATACGAGTATTTAAAAAACTTGTAGTATTACTTACAGTTAAAGTTTCTCCTATTGTAGCTGAATCACTAGGATAGTCTTTTACTCTTAAAGTAATAGTTGCGTTACCAGTTTGATTTTGAAAATCTGGTATAATTTTATTAATAAAACTAAAAGTTTCACCATCTGCTATATCACCATCACCTGATTGTATAAAAGCTGGTAAAGCAGCGCCATCAGCATTTACTCCTGATTCTTGAGCATAGATTATACTTCTTCCTTGAGTTACACCATTAATAGTAGTAATGGTAGCTATATTAGAATTAGGAAAATATTCAGAAGCTAAAGGATTTAATTCAACTCCATTGTCTTGGTAAGCACTTCTATTCATAGTTCCAAAATACCATGAGTTTTCTAAATAATTATAAATAGCATAACGATCACATTGATCAGCGGTACTAGAACAATAATACCATATCACTTCAGAAAAGTTAGAGTTTTGACCAGCATAAACTTGTGAGTATTGAGCTTTATTAATATCATCAAATACATGATTAAGTATAGGACAAGGTATTTCTTGAACTGATCCTGCATATCTAAAAAATTGCCCATCAGACATCCAATAAGCTACATCATCAATTACTATCGCAGAGTTAAGACCAACAGCTCCACAGTCATTACCTAATTGTCTAAAGCCAAATATAAAAGGTGGACCAATAAAAGACATTGAATTCATTGTTGTATCTGTCCATACTAGCATAGTTCCTTTAGCTGGTTTTGCACAACGTATTTCACTTCCTCCAGCAATTCTTTGTGATCCAGCAGAGTTGACTACGTTAGGTGACCATTGATTATAGTTTTCTTGATCAGACCAACGTATAAACATTTTATCTTGACTTGCAGTATTTCCAATTTCAGTTTCTGTACCTAAACATACTACGTGTCTAGTTTCTGTAGATATCATTGAAAGAGTAGAATTAGAAGGAGCATTAGCAACAGCTGTACATCTATTATTAGTCATTCCTCCAGATAGATTCCATTCAAAAGTTGCTCCATCTTTTTGTGTTATAATTAAATCTTCTCCCCAATTATTTATAGACCATAACCTTGCATCAAGAACTACATTAGATGATGATCTAGCGGTTCCCCATGTTCCACTATTCCAAGTTCCTGATCCCCAACCAAAACCAAAAGTTTGAATAGGTGGACCTATACCTATTTGATAAGTAGCAGTACAGTTAGCAACAGGACCTGCTGTAGTACCAGCAGTTGCACTACTTTGAACTGTATAAGCATTTGTATTTGATATAGTTAAAATTTGATATTCAGCATCAAGAGTTGCAGCAGAAATTCCACCTACTGTTGCACTAACATTACTTAAAGTTACAAAATCTCCTGGAGAAGCTCCATGACCTGTATCTGTTATAGTTATGATATTACTACCGCTAGTCGTTTTAATTGCATTAGTTAATGAATCAGTTGATCTTATAGGAGTAATATCTTGACTTACACCTGAAGCATAAGCATATATTTTTCTATCTGTTCCTAGAGCTTCGTAACGTCCTCCATCTAAACCAAACCATTGTTCTAAAGCTCGTCCTACACCAACATAATAACCAGTACTAAATTTATTCCATCCACCTATTTTTTGTGGTAGACCTTTTCTAAATCTTACTTTATCGCAATTAATCCATTTACTTTCAGCACCAGTAGGTGTGTTTTCAGTGTCTATTCCAGGTTGAAAATTTAATTGAGTTAATGGCATAAATTTATACTATTTTTTTGTTATTATATATTAAATAAAAGAAAGAAGTAAGCCTATTTTATAGCTTTTTCCAAGTGTCTGGACTAGGTATTAAAATTTCACTTATACTATTTACTTTTGAAGTCATTATTATATCGCCACTTATTGATATACGAGGCGATTTTTCTTCTGTTTTTTGAGTACCGTGTTTTAAAGAACTAGGAAATATAATTAATTGACCTGGTTCATTGTTAATTAATATATTTTGATGATTTTGATCATTCCATTCAATTGCTTCCGGCATGTAAAATCTTTGATTAGGTTCATAAAATGTTATTGATGAATGATTTTTATTTTTTAAAATGTAATAAACAAAACTAAAATGACTAGCTCCATGATCATGTGCTGATATATGTTCTCCTTTTTCAGTGTAAGCTACCCACGATTTTGTTATATAATAATTAACATTTTTATATTTTAAATTATTTAAAAATAGATTTAAATTAATTTGTAAAGAATTAAAAAACTTATTAAATTTTTTATTAAGTTGTAATTGATCTCCGTAAAGAGCTTCAAAAGAATTTAAAGGACCTGCTTTATCTGAAGTAAAAGCATAGCCTGTTTTATGAGATTCATAGTATTTATTTCTAAATTCAGGATTACAAATATCTTTTTCAATAACAGGTATTAATTCATTATTAATTTCTTTAAAGTTTTTTAATTTAGAAATACCTATTAAAGAGCCTAATATTCTAGCTGTCTCCATCTAATTTTCCCATAGAATCAAACCATATATAGCTATTTAATTTAGATATAAATTTTTCCATATCATTATCTTTTACTATATAAGCCTCAGTTTCTGTGCAAAAATTTTTAATTGCTTCGTATCTATGATGACCATCTAGTAAAATATTATTAGTATCTACAACTAACGGACATAGTAAACCATTAAGTTTTATATCAATTTCTAATTGATCAATTAATTCTTCGTTATTATTATCTTGATTAGGTTGAATATCTTTTATTTTAATTTTTTTAATTAAACTGTCAAATATAATTTTTTTAGGTTTTAAAAACATTTATTGTATACGAAGAAATCTATATTGAACTTCTCCATTACCACCAGCTGCACCATTAGTACGACCAACATTTGTTGGTGAACTACCAGCTGAGACTTGTGCTGATCCACCAGCTCCACCAGAACCTCTAGTTCCAGGTCCACCATTAGTACCACCTCCTGAAGAAGATCCACCAGATCCACCACTTACATTTCCAGCATAAGAATTACCACCATCTGAACCAGCAATTCTACAGTTATCTCCTCCACAGTTTCCATTATTAGCTCCAACAGAACCGTTTCCAGATTGATTAAAAGTTCCAACTGGTCCACCATTTAAACTTGTTACATTTACAGTTGCTCCACTTGAATCCCTAAAAGTTCCTGACGTAATTGCAGTTCCATTAATAGTTGCTGAACCTGCATTTCCAGATGAATTACTTCTCAATGGTCCTTTAACACTACCACCTGAACCACTTGAGCCTCCACCTCCACCTAAGGTAAATATTGCTCCTGCATTTGATCCTGATAATGTTGTAGTTCCTCCACTACTTCCAGATACATTATATTGATTACTTTGATTACCTGGTGACCCACTTGATCCTATAGAAAAAGAAATTGATTCACCTTGAGTTACTGAAAAAATTTTATCAGATATAAAAGCACCTGATCCACCTCCTGCACCTGAAGATTCTCCTCCTGCTTTATCATAATCTGCTCCTCCAACACCTCCTCCACCACCGCCTACTGCAGCTTGAATATGAATTGCATTAGCTTGAGCTGGAACTGTAAAACTCCCTGAACCACTTGATAATGTTGCAAAAGAAGATGCTTCAAAAGCTGAAAAAACTAATTTCCAAACACCTGAAACTTTTCCATAAATTTCTTCTGCTTCTTTCCAGTTCCCTGAAACTTTAGCATACGCATTATCTATTTCTTGAAAAGTACCTGAAACTTTTCCATAAGTATTAGCCATTTAAAGTCCTATGAATATTTAAACCAAATATCTCCATCACTTCCACCTGATGGATTATTTGTACTTATTGTAAATTTTCTTTGAAGTTTTGCTGCTGTTACAGCATCGTTTCCTAATTTTGCTTCTATTATTGAACCATCTACAATTTTAGAAGAAGTCACATTGCTATCTAAAATTTTTACAGTTGTAATTGCATTATTTGGAATTTTTGCAGTTGTAACATTATTATCAGCAATTTTTACTGTAGTAATTGCATTATCAGCAATTTGTGCAGTTCCAATACTTCCTTGTAAAGTATTCATATTAATTGCAGTAATATTAGTACCATCTGAATATGCAGCAGTCATTTTACCTTGTTCTAAAGTAAAGCCAGTTCCACCTACAGTTTTAAAAGTTAAATTACTTCCATTATGATTAGTTGAATCTTGAATTATATAAAACTTTTCTATGCCATTAGGAACTAAAACTTGTCTACCTGCTGCTAAAGTTCCAGTAAATTTTAAAATCATATTTCTAGCATTAGAAACAGAAGCATCAGTCATTACTAAAGTTACATCTGCTGAAGCAACATCTATTGATTGATAACCAGCTATTGCTTGTTGTATAAGATTTAAATTATTATTAGTTTTATCTCCCCAAGTACTAGGATTTTCTCCAGTAGCTTGAAGCTCTAATTTAAGGTCTGATGAATAAGATGAAGCCATATAATTTTATACTCCTATTTTGTTATTTTGTAAATTATTAAATATCTGTCCAAATTACACTTGCTCCTGGTGGAATTGGATCCCAAAATCTTAAATCAGCTGGTATAACTGTTATTTGTTGTCCTGAAACATTAACAGTGTTTCCAGTACTTGTTATAACTGAAGCTAGTGTAATAATAAGTTCTTGACCAGTTACACTTAACACTTGTTGAGAACTTATTGTAATAGAACCTTGATTAACATTAGCAGCCTGTCCTACAACTGAAATTAAATTTCTAGTTACTGGTAATACAGAATTTAATCCAACATTTAAAACTTGACTTGTTATTCCTGTACTTGCTCCTAAAGATAAAATTGGATTTCCTACAGATGTTGTTACTTCTAATTCAGGAACGACAACTGTTAAACTTCCTCCAGCAGATACTGAAAAAGTTCCTATAGAAGTATTTATTTGTTGACCTGGTATATTTAAAAATGAACTAGAATTAATAATGACTGAACTAACAGAAGTATTTATTTGTTGACCAGTTATAAGATAAGAAGATTTAACATCAATATTACCAAGAGAAGCAACAACTTGTTGTCCTAAAGCTTGTATAATAATATTAGAACTACCTAATGAAGAAATAGGAGATTGTGAGAGTGCGGTAATCCCTAACACGGTTTACCTCGCAGTTGCTGGTATGTTATTAGTCCCTACTAAAGGTGCTGAGGCAAATGCTATGTAGATGTATGTTGAACCAGAACCATTAGTTGCTGTATTATTTTGTCTTTGTTTAAAACCATTTGATAAAAAATCAACACTTCTAGTTTCTTCAGCACCATTTTCATTAGGTGTTAAACTTGGGTTAGTTTGGTTATATCCATCTCTTTTATTATCCCATAAAACCCAACTTTGAGTATCACTACTTCTTTTAACGATAACAAACGCAGGTTTAAAGCCTGTGTAAATAAATGTTCCATCAGCATTTCCATTTCCTGTGTAGCTTCCAAATTTTGAGTAGCCTTGTTTTTCTGCAAAAACATAAGCTATATAATCATCTCCACTTTTGCCTGTTTTATCTGAATTTCCAATATAAAATACAGAAGAAGTTGGATTACCTGTTCCTGTATTAACTGCACCCATTTTTGCATTAGTTGAATTTAAATACAAATAAGTATCATCATACCAATTAGTTGCTAGTCCTTGATGATAAACAATCCAATCATCTGCTGAACCTAATCTTTTTATAAACCAACAAACTGGTCTAGCACCTAAACCATGTCCAACTCTTTGGTCGTTTGAACCATTACCTGTATATTTAACAATACTAAATCCTGCTGTTTGATTTACAGAAACAGTTGAGTTTATATCTCCATCTGTATTAGCTGAACCTGCACCATTTGCTTTCCAGTTCCATGCTGCAAAAGTTCCATTATTAGCATTTATTTCTCCAGAATTACTAGATGTCCACCCAGTAGATGTTGTGCCACTTATAAGATAATCTCTTACTTGTGCAGCATTAGTATCAGTTTCTATATTCCAATCTAAACCTCGAACTTTATCCATAAGGTAATGACTATCAGTTGCACCTCTATTTTTAACCCATATCCAATCTGGATCAAAACCAACAGTTCTAGCTGTTGAACCTGTACCATTACCTGTGTAAGTAATTGTATTAAAATAATCTGTAGATTTATTGATAGTTGTGTATGCCATTATAAGTTTAATCCTTTTGTTGATAAAGCTGTTGCGTCTGTTGGTTGAACATCATATTCGAATATTCCATTGCCTGATGCATTAGTTCCTGCACTAGATACTGCTGTTGTTCCGAAGTATCCATTGCCTAAGTTAGTTCTCCATTCACCACCATTCATTGCATACCAAAAAGGTATTAATTCGTTTTGTGCATATGTAAATACTGAATTAGTTTGTGAACTATTATTAACTAATGTGCCATTTTTATAAAATTTTATTGTACCATTTTCTGTATCTACAGAAACACCTATAGTATCTGTATCTCCATAACTTACTCCTGTATTAATATCCGAAAGACCAAAACCATTTTGATAAATATTTCCATCTGCATAATAATTAACTCTATAACTATGAACAGCACTATGATTACTTCCATCTATACTTGCTAAAGTAAGTCCTAGTCCTGTGTTTCCACCACCATGTTTATAAGTTTCCCAATAATATTTACCATTACCTAAAGCAATTGTTCCTAATACATTGGCATCATTTCCTGTATCATTTCTAATTATTGTATTACCTTTTGATAAAGTTGCACTTGAACCTCTTGATAATGCGTTCATTGTAGCAAAAACATTGCTTGGACAATCTTCTGTTTTTGTAACTGTACCACCACCAGATGAAAAAGTTTCAGAATTTCCCGAATAGTCTGTACCTGTATTTCCATTTTTTAAAATAAAGAAACCATTTGAATTATAATTTACAGTTGGAGAAGTATTTATTTTCCATTCTCCAGTTGTTGCATCTACACTACCAAATGTTGATGGTGTATAATTATAACCATGTGTCATGATCATATAGCTCATAACTCCATCAAAATAATCACTTGTGTTCATTCCATTTCTACCAACATCTGTAGGTGTTGCTAGCATAAAATAGGCATCCCAATTTTGTGCCTGTTCAACAATTGTAGTATAAGAACGTTCTACATTATTTACATAAAACACTACTCTATTAGCTACATTTGATTGACTACTGTCAACTTTTAAAACTATATGATACCAAGCATTAGTATCTCTAAATTGAGCATTAGTTGTAAGATTACATTTTACAGTACCACTTGCTTGAGCATAGTAAGCTAATTTATCATCATTTGTAAAATAAATTAATTGTCCAGTATTTGCACCATAAGATGAACAACCAGAAATCATAGCTTGTTGTGTACCTAATTTACTTCGTTTGACCCATGCAGACCAAGTAAATAAAGTTGTTGATGGTGATGAACCAAAAGTTCTTGTTAAATATGTATTAGCCATTAGTTAAATTGTCCTCCTCCTGTTGCCCCGTGAGATATTGTTATTGTAAATTGACGGTCTGCTGTTTGTCCTTGTGCATCTGTTGCTCTTATTGTAAAAGTAAAAGTACTTGTAGCACTCGAGCCTGTTTCCGTCCCTGTTAGTGTACTTGATCCTGTTCCACTATTCAATGTCATGCCTCCTGGAAAAGAACCAGATTGTAATGCCATACCTGTTGAATCAGTAGCAGTTAATGTGATTGTACCATAAGAAGTTGTAGCACCAAAAGTACCAAGAGTTCCTGCTGCAGTCTGCCATACAGGATCATCTGAAACAGTTAATAAAGCTGAACCTGTTCTAACAGATAAACCATCATTATTTTCTAGTCTTATAAAATATGTACCATCTACTGCTAAAGTAAATGTTGCAACAACTATTGTAGCACTAGTAAAAGCTACACTATCAGCAGTAACAATTGCACCTGTTGAAGAATTAATAGCATCTACAAAAGGTATTGATTGAAAATTAGTTCCTGTAATCGTGATTGCCGTTTGACTATTAGTTGCAACACTTGGACTTATTCCAGTTATAGTTGGAAAAGTTACACCGGCTCCAAAAGATAAAGTACCAGATCCATTAGTTTTTATTACTTGCCCTGATGTACCATCAGCTGCAGGCATTTTTAAAAATACACCTGTATTAATTGTAGGTGAAGTTGCAAAACTATGATTACCCATTTGACCATGAGCTGAACATTGGTAGTATAAAATATTAGGTGTATCGCTATCAACAGCAATTAATGTATAAGCACCAGCTTGACCTGGTGTGCCGTTAGTAGTTACTCCTGTTGTAAACTGTGTAGTCTTACTAGCATTATTATAAAATAATAAAGGGTGCCCTGAGTTAGAAGCATCAGCTTGATCAAATTTATAATAATAAGGTTTAGAAGTATCGTTACCTTTAAATTCAATAATAGGTGCTTCAATACTATTAATAAAATAACCATTAGAACTACCTACTCCAAAATAAGGATGTGCTGAAGTTTTACTAGCTACAGTTACAGTATAAGTTATAGGAGCAGATGATGATGCATACGGATTTAAGAAACCATTACCGCTAGAATTTTTACTAACGATAGGATTTCCATTTTGATCCTGTATTGTATCTACTTTTAATATACTGCTCATAGTTATAATCCTAAACTTTTAATTTCTTCATCATCTAAACCTAATGCTTTTAGTTTAGTTTTTGCAGATGCTTTTTTATTGATTCTATTTTGTGCTTCTGCTTTTTGTTCAACAGTTTCAGTATCAACAAATTCAGATGAGCCATCATTATTTATTTTATTACAATTATTATTAATTGAATTTTGCCATTGCTCATTTGTTACTTCAATATTTGGTGTTGGTATATTAGTATGAATTTCGCTATCATACCAACCTTGTAAAATGTTTTCTGAATTTATATGTGCTTTTTTTGTCATAATTTTTATCGTCCTGTTACTATATAAGAACCAACTCTTGATGATTGTGATGTGTCAGGTTGATACCAAGTAAATTGAGATGTTGATATTGTACTATTAAGAACTAGAGAACTTAAAGTTGAACTGTTTGAATTCCATAATGATGTTGCTATGCCATCAATAGCAGTAGGAAATGTTATTGGAAAACTTACAGTTCCAGTTGAAACAGTACCACCAAAAGTACCAAATGCACCCCATTGAATAATTAAACCACCAACTAATTTTATATATCCAGATTGTCCTAAACTTTGTGCTGTATATGGATTTGTACTAGCTGCTGTTGCAAAAGTTGGAGGAGCTCCTGCTCCTGCACTTGTTAAAATTTGTCCTGCATTACCTGTTGCTACTGCAACTGGATTACCAGATGCATCGTATGAAATAATATTTCCATCTGTACCACTGGCCATTTTTGCTAAAGTAACTGCATTGTCTTGTAATTCTGCTGTCGCTATCCCTAAATCTTTTATTGTTATTGCACCAGAACTAGCAGAAAAGTTATCTGAACTAAATGATGAAGCTCCTTTAACAGATGTAGAAGCGTCAGCTAAATTTAATGTAACATCACCTGATGTTCCACCACCTGATAAATTAGTACCTGCTACAACTGAAGTTATATCTCCAGTTAATGCAGCACCATTATTTTGTAAAGTTCCAACGATATTAGTAGTATCTCCACTATCACCTATTGTAACAGTGGTACCACTTCTTGAACTAATTTTATTTACTTTTACTTCACTCATTATATTCCCATTATTGCTTGGATTTCGTCATCTGTTAATCCCAAGTCTTTAAGTTTTTGTTTGCCAGATGTTCTAGCATTTTCCATATCAAGTGCTTCTTGTTTCATTTCATTAGCTTTAGTTTGATTGCCATCAGCTAGTTCTAACCATTTTTCATCTGTAAACATATTATCCGTCTCCTAATCTCATAAAGGTTATATAAGTACTGTAAAAACCTGGTGTTCCACTATTAGCTTCCACCATTAATTTAAATTTATTATTTGAAGTATTATCTATTTTATAAATAGCCTGTTGAGCTAAATTTGCGTGACCTTGTGCTATTGCAATTTGATTATAAGTAACACCAAGTTGTTGTACATTAGAACTAAAAGCATCACTAGTACCTTTCATAGCAATACCAACATAACTATGTGTGTTATTACCATTATAAATATATGACATAATATCAATTTTATATAAGCCAGTACTTGGAAAACTAAAAATTCCACCAGATTGCGTTAATCCAGTTCCATAAGGCATTCCATTCAATATTGTATCTCTACCCCAACCAATAGTCATAGTACTGCCTGAACTATAATTTTGATTTGACATTTTCCATCTATCAACATTTGTAATTCCACCTAACGGTGGTGTAGCATAAGTCTGATCGCCTCTTAAAAATGTAGAAGATGAAGCTGTACCAGAACCTAATCTAGCTGTTGCAATAGTTCCAGCATTAATAACACTGGCATTAAGATTTCCACTGAAAGCTGCAGTTAAAGTTTCATTTCCACCATCATTACCTTCAGTTAAAGATATATTTGTACCCGCAATTAATTTACCATTTAAAAAACTAGCTGTTGTATCGTTAGCTGATATTCTAACTTTATCATTAGTGTCAGTGTCAAATCCACTAGCTGTTCCATTGTTAGTAATATTTGCTCCTGAGTTAATATTTAAAGTTGCACCACTAGGTACATTTATAACATCATTATTTTCACCAACTTGTAAAGCTATTCCTGACTGTGGTATTATTTTATCTACTTCTATCTTACTCATTAAATTATTACCAATGTTCCTGTTACTGTTTGTGTTCCTGTAATTGTTACTGGCCCTGCTAATACTCCTGAATCTACTGTTTGATCTTCATCTAAAGTTTGAGAATGTGTTACAACAAAACCTGTTGCTTGCATAACTGGAGATACTGCTTTTTTAGCAGGCACCGTACAAAAAACATCTTTAGTTCCACCTTGAAAGTTTACAAGGTTATTTGAATTAGTAGATGATAAAACTGTTTGTCTTGATAAAGTATCAGTAGCAGCATCAGTAACTGTACCAATACCTATTTCAAATTCTGTTAAAGATGTACTACTAATACAATAGTAAGTTTGTACACCATTACCGATACCTGCTACAAAAGTTTCAAAACCTTGAGAGGCACCTAATAAATTAATTGTTCCAGTTCCAACAGAAGTACTTGTTTCTTTTACTCTGTCATTGATGACGAGTGCAGTCATAAGTACTCCTTTAAGCTATTCTAATTAAACCAGCACTTGCATTAGCAGTTGGAAACTGTAATTCAAAAGTTCCGTTTGTTGAAGTTTTTACTCCACCAAAATCTAAAACTGCGATTGCTGCATTTGCATTACTTGCATTATATAGTAGTGCTGCTTGAGCAGATATTGTTGCATTGGGAAATGTAACATTATCAGCATCAAAAATAGCTGTAGTTCCATCTACAGAAATAGCTACATTTGATAATGCATTTCCACCTGTAGTGTAATTAGTAGTTACGTTTCCTGTAACTTCATTTGCAGTTTCATATATTGATGTAGTTGCACCTAAAGTTGCTGCATTAGTGTATAGTGCACATTTAAGAGTTTGAGTTGTAAGGTTTCCACCAGGCGACATCAAGTCTTGTTTAAACACTGTGCAAATTGCTTGTACGATTGCCATATTATTGTCCTCCAGTTAATGTGTTTGTACCAACAGGGCTACCAGGAAACTTATAGTCAGTTCTTCTTCTTCTACGAGCTTCGTTGTTAACTTTGGTAACTCTTGTATTATACAAATTTAAGTATATAGTATAATCTTCCATGTTCTTTGTAAAGAGATTTGCTTCTGATAAACACCCATATAATAAAACATCTGGAATATTTTCAGTATACCAATTAGTAGTGTTAGTGTTAGATAATGGATTAATTTTTCCTTGATATCCTAATTTAAGAGTATAAGCTTGATCAGGTGTTGGAGCTAAATATACTCGATCATCATCAAAATTAGTAAAAAATTTAGGTTGACCTTGAAGAGCTACGTTAGGCCAATATTCTTGACAAAAAGCTAGAGTTTTTAATTCTAAATAACTTGTTTCTGTACCAACAGTTATAGTTAAATAATTAAATAACATAGGTTCAATAGCAGTTGGAAGATTTACAAATCTATCGCCAACTATTGCTGTAGCAGTTACATTTTCATTAAAACCTATTGGATCAATATCTCTTGATAATGAAGAAAAAGTATTATCTATAAAAGTATCTAATTGATTATTAAAATCAGTTCCAGTATTTTCTGCCCAAGTTTGTATATCAGTCTTTAGACTGCTGTATGTCATTGCCATTTTTATTCTCCGCTTTTACTTCATCGTCAATCTTAAATTTAGTCCATACGTGTCCCATAAATGGATAAGTTCCATAGTGAGTTAAAGGACTACGAAGATCAACATGTATTTTACCACCTATCTTTTGCCATAATCTACAAAAAGCATAATCTTCTGATAAATATCTATTACTTTTTTCATCAATAATACAGTCAAAAAGTGCGTAACAATTATTACTTCCATACTTTTTACCATTAATAATTTGATCACTGGTGTATTTAAGGTTAGAATAAGCTTTAATCATTTTTCTAAATACTTCTTTTTTAATACACATAAATCCAGTTGCTGCATCCATTACTTCTGTAAAACCATTATCTAGTTGTATATTATTAGGATCTGAAAAATTTAAATTATAACCTAAAGCTCTTTGTTCTAAATGTTTTTCACTTTTTTTTAATAAATTTGGTATTTTTTCCCACTCAATAGCTTTTCTAGGATATACTCCACAAGCTATATCATAATCTGATAATAATATTCGTGTTACTGCATCTCCATTAAATCCTATATCTGAATCAATAAACATAAAATGAGTAAAGAGATCAGGGTTATCATCATCAGCATCTAAAAACTGACTTACTAAAGTATTTCTAGCTCTAGTAACCAAGCTTTCATTTCCCATTGTATTTAAATGAACTTGATAATTATTTTTTGCAGCAGATTGAGTTACACTCATAATTCCATGTAAATATGCTTCAGAGAGTTGACCGCCATAACAAGGTGTTGCGATCATAA
>Ga0209535_1002066_pt1 | contig 13203 bp, 13 predicted proteins | sample LinPmetageLP28_FD_184041 | JGI IMG/M metagenome (GOLD analysis project Ga0209535, IMG submission 184041) | Marine viral communities from the Pacific Ocean - LP-28 (SPAdes) (version 2) | ecosystem: Environmental > Aquatic > Marine > Oceanic | place: Pacific Ocean | collected 2009-08-22
GTTGATCCACAATTCGTAGATCCAACCAATGATGACCTTCGCCTTCGCCCTGGATCACCTTGCATCAACGCTGGAACAGCTTCCTAAGTCATGGCACAGCAAAAATTAGATCGGAAAGACTTTCAGATCGCTGTTAAGACAGGGACGGATGCTAATAAAACGAAGTTTGCTAAGGAAGCCACTAAGGGAGAATTGTATTTAGCAACTGATACTTTTAAAATTTATGTAGCTATTACAACTGCTGAAGCTTCTGACTCAACACTCAAATCAGTCGCACTTAGCTAGTGATCTATACCGCCATAATAGTATTGGCGCTATGCCTTACAGGATGCAGTTTTCGCTCTGTCTACCCAACCTTGGGAGGTATAGCTGGAGGTGGAGTAGGTAGTCTTGGTGGCCCAGGCACTGCGGCATTAGGTGCTGGTGCAGGTGTACTAGCTGGCGAGGCACTTAAAAACAAGGATGCACTCATCGAAGCAGAAGAAACCATCGAGGCACTTAGTCATGGAGATGTATCTGCATTAGTTGCACAAGGAATGGCCGAGCATAAGACAGGCTTTGAAAGTTTTACATCGTACATAAAGAAGATTTTAATCGGAGCAGCAGTATTACTTGGTGGCTACCTTGGTATTCCAATTTTTATTGCCAAGCGTACTGCTCGTCAATGCTCGCAAACCGAAGCAATTAAACACGCAACTCGTCCACCATTTCCTGTAAAACCACCCTCCCGTAACCCATGAGAAACTTAGAATTATTACGTGACAAGTTCTTGGACATGTCGAAGAAAGCCAAAATGATAACCATATTTGCCGGACTTGTCGTTGGTATCATCATATTAGATTGTTTGTTCTAATGATGGATCGTACTGCAATTCTTGGAATGAGTGGTACAGTTGCCACTTTTGGTCTATCACATCTGGATGATTTATTTGGATGTATCGCAGGTATCATCACAATTATTTACATGGGTAGAAAACTCTACCAAGAAATCAAGAAGAAGTGAATGGCACGTTATCGTACATCAGGTAGATTGGATGACCAAGTTCTTCAAGATGGGGATCGTGGATTTCGTGGTATAGATTCATACAAAGAAGCAACAAGTTTAGAACCGGGCTTTGTACGAACAAGCGAGAATATGCGCTTGATTGGTGATCTTGCAGAGGTACGCAAGGGTATAGACTTTCTTGCTGGTGCGGTAAGCTTGACCTACAGTGCAGGCACAGAGCAGGTATTTTGTTCAACACTCTTCTCTGACCCAGCAACAGGCACTGAATTTGTGGTGGCTGCAACTCGCACAAAAGCAATCATTTGGAATGATGCGAATAATAGTGGTATCGCTATTGATTATCCTGGTGGTGAAGTAGTAGCTACCGCAGACAATGCAAGCTTTGTACAGTCACTTGAAAAGTTAATTCTATTTCGTGGTAAGAATAAAACTCCACTTGAATGGGATGGAGATTTTAGCTCGCCAACTGACTTTGTAGTCAAAGCAAATGCAAGTCCAGGAGCAGGACGCATACAATGTCCAAACACAGACTTTGGTGTATTCTTTCGGAATCGCTTAATTATACCACAACCTACAGATAGTAACTATTCTATTATCATGTCTGACTTGTTAGACACAGATAATTACTACGCTGCTGAATCACAATTTAGAATAAATAAAGGAAGTGCAGATTTTCTTGTAGGCTTTTTTCCATACCAAGAAGATCAGTTAATCGTGTTTATGCGTAATAGCATTCACATGATAAATAACATTGCGACAACCTCCGCAGCAAATACCTACGAGATTACCCGTCAGCATGGTTGTGTGGCACGCAAATCAATTGCACAGTCTGGGCCACAAACATTCTTCTTATCAGATAATGGGGTCATCGTCTTGTCACCAGGTACAGACCCAGGAAAGGGACTTGGGGTAGCTATTAGTAAAGTAAGTGGTGAAACCATACCCATGACTAGACCCATACAAGATCAATTTGATGAGGTTAACTTTGCAGCAGCAGATAAAGCGTGTGGTATCGTGTATGACAATAAATACTATCTTGCTGTACCCACAGGTAGTTCAACAGTAGCTAATAAGATTTTCATATTTAACCTACTTACAAGTACATGGACAAGTGTTGATTCCTACCCAGCAATGTCAGGCAGTCTAGCATTTCATGTAGATGACTTTGTGATTTGCTCGCATGGAAGCAACCCAACAAGACGCAGATTATTTGCATGTAACAAAACAGGTTGGTATCTCATGGAGGAAAACTCCATTGATGATAGTGGACGCAAGATAGGAAGTACAAGCGAGTCAGGCACAACTGCAATTGCAGGTAAACTTGTCACACGCTCATACACCTTTGGAGACATCAATGTAAAGAGTTGGAAGCGTGGACAGTTGGGTGCAAACACAGTTAACCAGGATGCATTTAACATCAAGGTCAACACACTAGATCCAGATGCAAGTACAACAGTATTAAGCCACACCGCAGATGGCACAGAAGAAGCACTCTTCCGCTTTGGTACGGGGCGTACCCGTGGGTATGGTGCGGAAATTGAAATCAATGTCACAGCAGGCAGACCGAGCTTTAGACATGTTAGCTTGGAAGCTATAGGCGTAGGAGCAAATGCAAGACGTGAGGTGGCATAATGGCAATTACCTGTACAGTAACTCGTGGTTTTACATACGCAACCGGGGTAGACATTTCGGCTGCAAATTTAAATCAATTGGGCGAGCCAACAGTCACAGTACCAAGCGTAACCGATACCACAGTAGTGCTAAAGAGTTTTGCAGTTGCGGATCTACCTTCTGCTGGAACTGCGGGCAAAGTAGTGTATTGTACAAATGGAGATGGTGGGAGTCCCTGCCTGGCATTGGACAATGGTTCAGCATGGTTACGAATAAATCTAGGGGCAGCCGTAAGTGCAAGTGATGCAGAGGAGTATATAATCGCAGAATGAATATACTAACCAAAGCAAAAAGTTTTTACGAAGATCTTGGCATGGATATGTTCAAAGACATTACCATGTATATGACATATGGTTATGTATTTAAAACTCCTGACTCATTACTTCTAGGCAAGGCAGTACGCATAGATATAGATCAACATCCACAAGATCAATGGCAGGTGGAAAATCCAAATGCCTGGTACGTACACATGGCCATTGGAAAAGTAGGTATAGGAGAATTTATAAAACGCATACCATATGAACTTCCATTTGTTGGATGGATGCGTCACATGAAAAAACAACCAATTAAGTTTTACGATTTTAACAGAATTATTCGGAGGAAATAACAATGGGAAGTAGTCCAGACATTAATTATCCAGCACAACCTTCTTATGGCGAAGGAATGGCAGACGCACTTAAAGCACAAGTAGAATTACTTACAGGTACAGGTGACTTTGCAGAGACAGGGTCACTTGAATCCTTGCTTCCACTTGAAGAATCAATTCGTAAGAAGACTGCACAGACAGACACGGACGTACTTAGGCAGACTTTGCTTGGAACAGAGCAAAAAGTTGTGCGTGATCCAAAGACAGGTAAGTTTGGAATACCTGGTGAAAAACCTTTGGAAACTGCTGGTGGTGGCAGGTATCAAATAATACAAACTAACCCAGGGTACGATATTAACCAAGGTTTTTCAAAGACATCATCTGGTTCTGTGCCGGAATTTTCAATATTAGACACGGAAACAGGTGGTATTGCTGAGACAACAAGGGCTGTTTTCAAAGGGGGTCTAGATGGTTATAATAAAGCAATGGAAGAAGTTTTGAAAAAAGCCTCAACTAGTTTAAAAACACTTCAAGAAAACATTACCAATGCAGGTGGTGATACAAGCGCAGCAACCCAAACATTTGAATTTACAAATCCAAACACAGGCGAACCATTACAAGAAGGTGAAGTAATACGCACAGGTGATGGTATGATCGACCTACTTGGTGACACACGTGCGGTACAAGAATTTAATACCCGTACAGCAACTCAAGCTGATGTGGATGCAAATCTTGCCAGCAAAGTAGGTGAACAAGTAGTTGAACGAGTAGATACAACACGCCAAGCTGGATTTGATGATGGTGGAAAATTCCTTGGTCTATCTGCAATGGCAGAAGATATACAACGTGGTAACCTATCACGCCAACGTGAAGCAGACCTACAAGATGTAGCTCGTTTAGAACCACTCTTTGGTCAAATCATGGAGGATTATAAACCTGGTACTACATCCGCATTGACCGGGGCAAAAGATTTAATCGAAGAACAAAAAGATAACTTGCTTGGAGAAGTAGGAATTTCCGATCCAACAAAAGTACAAGCACAAGGTGTACAAGCAGATGCCCTACGAGCAGGTTTGATGTCTGATGCAGAAGAAGCACTTGGACAAGGACTAACAGATCGTGAGGAACGACAAATCGCAGAGGCTGCACGTGCACGCTCCACCATGATGGGTAGAACATTTGACCAATCTGGTGCAATCGCAGAAGCAGAAGCAAGGGTTGCTGAAGACAACCAACGTAGAATGCAGAACCGAGGATTTGCACAATCTGTACTTGGACAGGAAGCAGGTATACAAACAAGTGATGATACTCGCTCCATGCAGGCAGACCAATTTAACGTGGCATCACAAATGGATGCCGAGAAATTGCGTGAATCTCTAAGGCAACAAGGATTGCTTGGATATTTAGACGCAGCCTCACGAGTATCTCAACTTGAGAATCAAGGACAACTCGATCCATTCCAGGCAATACTTGGACGATCTGGTGGTGGAAGCTTGCAAGCCGGACAATCTGTATTCGGTCAGGCAGGCTATGGATTAAACTCTGGCCCTGCATATCTCAATCCTGAGAGTGGTTTAGGATACATACAAAACCAAGCAACCAATGCAGCCAATATGTATTCTGCACAAGTTGCAGCAGATGCAACGAGGAATGCAGGTATTATGGGTGGACTTGGATCACTTGGTGGTGGCTTGCTAGGTAACACAAATTTATTCAAATAAGGAGATAAATATTATGGCAAGAAAACCATTCTTTAGCGGAAATTACGGATCAGCGCTTGCACGGGTCGATACTCGACCCATTGTTGAAGCCGGGCGTGCGCAAGGCCAAATGTTTGCCAATATGGGAAGCCAGATTGGAGGCATGATTAAGGAGTACGGGCTTAACAAGGAGAAGCGTGCAGAACTTACAGGTGAGATTGAGGCCATGCTTCCACAATACATGGATTCATTTACCAGCACAGGTAATGAGGTAGATGATAAAAAGAATTTCCAAAGACTAGAAAAGTTTAGCAAGGGAGATATGAGTATGGCAGACCTTAAAGGTCTAGCTGGCGAGCTTGCTATGAAGGATAAGGTTGAGGCTAAAAAATTTGCACGAGAAACTAGCGAAGTTAATAAAAAACTCCTTGAGCAAGAATTAAATACAAAGAATGAGTTACAGGAATTAAAGAAGGTACAGCAAGGTCAAAGGGAAAAAGCCTTTGAGGGACTTGAAAGAGAAGCAGATGAAATAGGGTCAATGATTCAAGATCCTAACTCAGGTGTGACTCTTGATAACTTAAATGCTAGATCACAATTCTTATATAGAAATATTGACCTTATTAAAAATAGGCAAATTGATCCAATGAAGGCTGCGTTTAGTTCTGCTGATGAATATAAATTAGAACTTGATAAACTCACATTAGAAGAAAAACAGAATGAAATTAAAGGGCAAGAGTTAGAACTTACTGAAAAGACAGCAGAGGCAGCTAAGATGCCAGAGTTTACTGATAAGGCATCTGCCCTTGCATCAGTACAAGATCGTGACCCTGGAGTAAGTGCAAAAATTGTTCCATTCAAAGGTGGTTTTAATGTATCAATGGAATTCAAAGCAAAAGATTTTCCTACAAGTGTGCAACCACTTGAAGGTTTTGACGATGTATATAGTCATGGTGGATATTTATATAAAGGTATTACGGATAAAAATGGTAAAACAACTATGACTAAAATTGCTGCTGAACAAATTGGTCAAAGAAGTGATTTACTAGGAAAAGCAATTGATCGCTTAGATGATAAAACTCTTGGAAATTATCGTGTGGCGAAACGTGATGGTGAGTTAAATGATGATGGTGATTATGAATTTACATACAGAGATCCTGTTACACGTGAAGAAGAAGAAATGACAATACCATTTAATCCAATACTTGAGGAAAGATTAAAATATGTTGATGAATTGACTTCTAAATATCAAAAAACATTAGACGAGGAGATCGACTTAGACCTTACCACACGATGAGTGTCATTAGCGTACTCACTGATAACGGAGTAAAGAAAGTCCGTATTGCAGGCGAGCAACCAACGCCTGAAGAAATTGAGTTAATGCGTAATGAGTTCTCTGATATGGGTGGCACGCAAACAATGCCTATGCCTCCTTCATTGCCACAAGAAGCACAAGAGAACATACAAGCAGAGCAAGCACAGGCAGACATACCAACCATAAGTGCAGATCCATTATCTCCACAGGAAAGAGAACAAGCAAAACAACAGGCTCGTCAACGAGCCAATGTAGTTGATGACCCAGGTATGGGTACAGTTGCAACTAAACTTGTGCGACCTAGATTCTCTGGCGAGAAACCATCTCAAGGTGAGGTCGCAGCAGGTAAAGGTATGGGGCGTGCAATAGGTTCACTTGCAGGAGTTGCAGCAGCAGCAGCAGGTAATGATGAAGCTGCAAAAAAGATAGATCAAAATATTGCAAACATTCCATACGAAGAAGGGATACCTGGACTTGCAGAAGGAGTAACACAATTTTTAACACTTGCTAGTCCGGCAACACAGGTAATGAAAGCAAAAGGTGCAGGTGCAATGGCACAAACTGTAACTGCATCTGGAGTATCTGGTGGTCTAGGATTTAGTGGACAACAAGAAAGACTATCCGATCTTGTGCAACAATTTCCTGCAATCGCAAATCCTGTTACTGACTTCCTTGCATCTGATGTGGATGATTCCTTTGCAGTTGGTAGATTAAAAAATGCATTAGAATTTGCAGGGCTTGATGTTGCGGTAATGCTTCCATTCGTAAAAACTTTAAGACAGACTCGTGGACAAGCAAGGAATGCGAAACCAAATGGTGAGGTTGAACTTGCACAGGAAATTGACAAAGCAGTTCCTAAGCAAAATCCAAATGCAGTTGTTAGACCACCTACAAAAGACGGTGTAATACAAGGATCTAGTACAGGTCAAATTCAACTACCTGACAAGGTTGTAGAGGCAGTTGCAAAACCATTTGAATATGCTCTCAAAGGTATCAATGCAGTTGCACAAAAGTCAGGTGTTTTAAGTGACAAAGCAATTCGTCCTATTAGTTCAAGGATTGAGGAACTTAGCCCACGCATGGCAAACAAAATGTATGAGTTTGAGTTAGATCAAAACATGCTTGCTGGTAGCTACATGAATAAAGCAATTCCATTCATGGAGTCATTTAAGAAAATGAAGCCAGCAGACAGAAAACTTTTATCTAAACACGCATTGAATAGCGATACATCAGAGGTGTATAATGTCATACAAAGATATAATACAAAGCTACCTGGCATGAAGCGTCAATTTGATGATCTACGTCAAACCTTTGATGACCTACATAAACTAGCTACCGATAATGGTATAGATGTACCTTACAGAAAAGATTATCTACCACGCATAATGAAAGATTATGATGGGTATCGTAAGCATATTGGAGTGGATGCAAAATCTGAAATTGATAAAGCAATCAACCAAGCATACTTAGATAAAAACAAAGTACCTCAAGGTGGTGCATTACCTACTAGTCCAAAACCACTGACACAATTTGAAGAGCGTGAAGCGATAAGGAAATACCTAGAAGGGACTAAGTACACAGGTGATGGCACACCAGGCTTTATGAAGAATCGTGTCATTGATAAAATTGAAGATGATATACTTCCATTCTATGGTGGCCTTGAAGAGAACATACAGAACTATATAAACAATGTAACCTACCGGGTTGCAAAAAATAAGTTCACAGGAAAAGTAAAAGGTGTCGAAGGATACACAGAGCTTTTATCTAAGCTAAAACAAAGAGGTAAAATATCAGGTGATGATGCTATAAAGATCAACGAACTTTTTGATGCTAGATTATCTGGTGGTGAAAAATCTATAGGACAGGGCGCACAATTCTACCGAGATGCTATGTACCTTGCAAGTATTGGTAATCCAATATCAACAATCACACAGGCATCTGAGTTTATGCTTAACGCATATCGTAATGGTACTTTAAATACATTAACAACTGCACCAAAGACTGCCGCTAGAACAGGTATAACAATAAAGGATTTGGGACTTGATGACATTGCGAAAGAGTTTTCCGATCCATTATCCCAATCACAAAGAGGTAAGTTTGGAGTTGCTAAAGAAGCACTTAATAAAACCTTGAGATATACTTTAGGTAAGGTGCAATTCAAACGCATGGACGAATTAATGAAAGAGTCCAACCTAAATGGTGCGTTTTTGAAAGCTCGTAAGAAAGTTGCTAATGTAAGATCCAAAGAGTACCAAGATTTTGCAAAGGAGATGTCAGAATACTACGGGCCAGAAACAAAGAAATTCCTAGATGCCCTCAAGCGTGGCGATGCAAATGATCCTAATGTTAAAACATATTTATTCTCACAACTTGCAAAGACACAACCCATATCATTGTCAGAATATTCAGAGTTTTATCTAAGGAATCCTGGTGCTAGACCTGCATACTTTCTTAAAAGTTTTGCACTTAAACAACTTGAAACTACTCGCAGAGATATAACAAGAAAACTTGCAAGCGGAAATGCAAATGAGATAAGTGATGGCTTCAGGCAAGGCATACGCTTGTCTGTACTGTTTGGTGGTGGCATGACTGCAAATAACTTATTTAAAGACTACCTACTTGATAGAGATGACAAGCCTGGTATGACAGGGGATCAAGTCCCTAAAATGGAGAATGTTGCAGGTGCAGCAGCAGATGCAATTCTTACCCTATTTGGATTAAGTAGATACACTGCAAGAAGACTTGCGGATGATCCATACTATGGTGCGATAGATATTTTTATGCCACCTAAAGTAACAGAGTTAGTTGAGGTAGGTATAGAAGCACCATTAAAGGGAGATTTTGAAAGAGCAGGTAGAATTATAGAAAAAAATATACCTTTTATTGGTAAGATATATAGCCAACATTTTGGTGCAGGTGCAGACTACAAACGCAAGAAGCGTATCAAGGAATATAAAGCAAAGAAGCGAGCAATAGAGAACATTGGAAAGATGCCAAGCATACCAAATATTCCAGAGTTAGAGTTAGAGTAACTTGACAAAATCAACAACTCAAACTAACTTAGCATTTACAAAAGGGACGTAGTAATTCCTTGAGTTAGCTGGCAGGAGTGTCAGCACCTAGCCACCTTCGGGTGGCTTTTTTTGGACTGCATTACTAGCGTTACCAAATAAAGTTAAAAAAAATACACAATGTGTTTGACATAAAAACATTTTTTGCTTTTTGTGATACCAAGACAAGGAATTATACATCTACTAAAATAGTATTCCTTGCACTTTCGCTCAGAAAGTGCAATGGGGTATTAAAACCCACATAAATACCAACTAAGAAAATGCACAAAATAAAAACTAACGCAAAAGCTTTACATAAAAAGTTAATCAGTATAAACAGAAAGAGCATACTATCAGATACCCCACGAAATATGTCTAATAATATTGTACTGAATTATAAGAAACCACCTGCACGGACAATCCTTCTAATCGAATTAATTTACGCCTACAAAGATTGTCGTAGTACATCATTCAACATTCCTAACTACGAGACCCAGCGTAATTGCGCTAATGCATTTAGGTATGTCTTGGAAAAACTAGAGATGAGTGTGGATCTGGATACTAGGTACTTGGGAGGCAGGCATCCTGAGAGTGGATTAATTTTACCTAAGCATTTTTTGCGTAACTTTCCAGAAGGCGCACAAAGATTGAAATTAAGTAAGTCTTTATTTTCACGTGGTATGATCGAATGGTATGATGAGATAGGAATTGAGACGAGCTACATGGTAAATTGGACAACCACAGTGGTTAAGCAACAACCTGTAAAATCATTTGTTCCTACCAATGACATCAATGTCATCATAGAGAAGTGTGAATCGATCAAGGAAACTAAACCAATTTTTTACAAAGCGTACTTACTTGCGTATGGCCTTGGCTTGCGTAACTCAGAGATGAGGCGAGCAAGGTGGAGTGATTTATATGAGGATATAGAAGGCAACAAATGCATTCGTATTCATAATCCTAAATGTGGTGGTGAGTTCCAGGACAGGCCATGCGACCCTACCTTTTGGGACAAGGTCATGGAGATGCGTGACTTTAATGACTTAATCTTGAATTGTGGACAGGTAAAAATTCGTGAATACTTTGCACAATTCTTAAAAGAAGAGTGTGGCGTGAAGGAAAAGTATGCTGTTCATTTATTAAGAAAATACTGCGGACATCGATTGATGCGAAGCAATGGAATTTATCCGGCAAGTAAAGCGTTAGGTCATGCTGACACTAAGTTGACGGATCAGATATATAGTGGGTTACCTACTATATCTGCGAGTAAGATCGCATAATTAAAAATACCCCATGCATATAACCAATATGCAAAAACAATAATTTAAACTACAATCAACTACAATTAGTTATGATAACAACAGCAGTATTTAATGGTATAGAATTTCGTATAAAAGAAAACGGGGCAGTCGAGATATTTGCAGACCGCCCTAGTGTTGTACAGATTACAGACTTGCAGCAATTACTTATTTCTTTTTTGGAAGCTCAAACTTCAACGGAAGCTCAAACTTCATGTCATTCTCAGCAATTGTCTTACAAGCTGCACGAAGAACCATGTCATAGAGCTGGGCTTGGAGAAGACCAGTATCCTCACTGAGGGTCTTAATAGTTTTACGCACTTCAGAGTGTAAACGAAGGGATAAGGGTTTAGTTAGATTTTCACGGGTTTTGCTCATGCACCTTAAAAAGCATGACAAAATACAATAAGCAACAACAAAATACAAAAACGATAAATAAATAAAATTATGGCATTCTTACCAAGTAATATAAAAGCACCTTCAGAAGGTGGTGGTGGCGCTGGAAACTATATGAGGTTTCAGCAGGGAGATAATAAGTTCCGAATAATCGGAAGTAGTGATGATAAGCCTACTCCAGGCTTTATATGTGGAACGTTAGGCTGGGCAGTTGTGGATGGCAAGAAGCGTCCCATCCGCTGGGCAGAAGGTGCAGAAGCACCCCAAGCATTTGAGGATAAACCACGCAGTTTTTATGCGTTTGTGGTTTATAATTATGCAGAGAGTAAAGTGCAGATATTGGAAATGACGCAGACTAAACTACAATCAGAGTTATTGCAGTTAGCCAATGATGAGGATTGGGGTGACTGCAGAAAGTACGACATCAGTGTGGTAAGAAATGGTGAAGGTCTTGACACAACTTATGCCATGAATCCAAAACCGATAAAGAAGATGAGTGAGGATTTACGAGCTATTGCAAAGGCAGAATTAAAGGTAATCAATCTTCCGGCATTATTTGATGGCGAAGATCCATTTGCAGAGTTTGAACCACCCGTAGAGGAGGACGAGGACGAAGTCCCTTATTGATATGTTACGTCCTAATATTAGTAACGAGGACTATCATGCAGACCCTGCGTTGGGTTCGAGCCGGGCAAGACAATTGCTTGGCTCTTGCCCACTCAAGGTGAAGCATTCGATGAAGTTCCCCACGCCAAGTACCCCTGCCCTATTAAATGGCAGCATGGTACATACAGCTACACTTGAGCCTGCATTAGTTGATATTGAATTTGGATGCAAGCCAACAGAGATTGATGGTAATTCTAGCAGAACCAAAGCATACAAGGATGCATTTGCAGAGATGGAAGCAGCAGAACCTAACAAGCGTTGGTTACCAGAGTCTGATTATTCTATGTGCATGGAAGTAGCTGCATCTGCAAGAATGCATCCATTGTTACTAGAGATGCTATATCATCCGGCAAGTAAGATTGAACATACGGGATACTTCGAGATCGAAGGTACGCCCTGCAAGGTTCGTCCTGACTTGTACAATAGCGAGAATGGAATGGTCATAGACTTAAAGACTACAATGGATGCAAGTGAGAAAGGCTTTGCCAAAAGCGTGCGTCAATTTGGCTATGCATTCCAGGCTGCATTCTACATGACCGCATTACGGCAGATGGGCGAGCGACCCAAGCAGTTTGTGTTCTTGGTTGTCGAGAAGAGTGAACCATATGCAACTGCATGTTACCATATAGATAACAATGATATTGAACGTGAAGTACCCCGTGTGCTTGAAGCGATTAAAATTTATGGTGAATGTTTGCGTACCGATGTATGGCCCGGCTATTCGGATGATATTAAAACATTAAATCTTGGCACGCCTTTCACTGAGAATCGTTTGTCTATAAGTAAGACCAGCGAGAAGTTTGGTGTGAGTCGCAGTTATGTTTATAAGATAATTAAGGAACATAAGATTGAGACCAGGAAGATCCGTAACAGGCAGACCATATCGATGTATGAATTTTCCAATGCCTTGCGTTGGGCTAACCAAAGGGTGGCGTAATGGGTAGGAATCAAGGAGCAAAGAAGTATCTTATTTCCAGCAAGAAAGCACTCGAAATACTTGGCTTTAAATCACAGACATCCTTGGATCAATTCCACGAGGATGAAGGATTAACATGTTACATTATCAGTGGCACTAGTGGCCGAGGTGGGCGTGGATTTGCATGGGATAAGCGTGAAATTAACAAGTGGTTAAAAACTGAGGGAAGGAGCAGTGACGAATGGCTAATCGATTGAAAATAAACGAGATGGATAAAGTGCTGAAATATGCTGAAGATCATATCAGTAATCAGAACTTTGAAGGCGCGGTTGTGGTATTACATGCAGCACTGAAGCAATTAGTGTCTACATTGGCAGGTGAGGATATGAATAATCAAAGTGACCCTGACATCACTATATATACACACAGAGAATGCATGATATCTATTGATGATATTAAAGAGATATGTGCCAAGACTCTTGGTGTAAGTGTTGCAGAGATAGAAAGTAGGAAACGCACACAGGATGTATCATTGGCACGCCAATGTGCAATCTTCTATAGTCGCAAACAGGGATATAAGGTTGAAGAGCTGGGCAAGGT
>Ga0209535_1002069_pt1 | contig 13185 bp, 21 predicted proteins | sample LinPmetageLP28_FD_184041 | JGI IMG/M metagenome (GOLD analysis project Ga0209535, IMG submission 184041) | Marine viral communities from the Pacific Ocean - LP-28 (SPAdes) (version 2) | ecosystem: Environmental > Aquatic > Marine > Oceanic | place: Pacific Ocean | collected 2009-08-22
ACTCGATGCTATTGGCGAAGTCGAAGTTGGAGAGAACAAAGTTCCATATGAAGGCACTTTGGATCAACTGTACAACAATGACTTTAGAAAGTTCATTGAATACAACATACAAGATACCGCACTACTGGACAAGTTGGACAAAAAACTAAGATTTATTGATCTTAGTAATGAACTTGCACATGCAAACACTGTTTTGCTACAGACCACGATGGGTGCTGTTGCAGTTACAGAACAAGCGATTGTAAACGAAGCACATCATAGAGGCTTACAAGTTCCTAATCGTAAAAAATATGACGATGGTGCAACACAAGCGGCAGGTGCATACGTTGCATTTCCTAAAAAAGGTTTACATAAATGGATTGGTAGTATGGACTTGAACAGTCTATATCCTAGTGTTATTAGAGCCCTTAATATGGCGCCAGAAACAATCGTAGGGCAAATACGCCCAGACATCAGCGAAGCCCGTGTACACGAAGATATGACGCTTAAAAAGAAGAGTTTTGCAGGGTCTTGGGAAGGACGTTTTTCAACAGAAGAGTATGAAGCAGTAATGGAGCAAAAGCGTGATGTTTCGTTAACTGTTGATTTTGAAAACGGACAAACTGAAGTATTCAGTGGTGCAGAAATTTATAAAATTATCTTTGACAGTAATAATCCTTGGATGCTTAGTTCAAATGGCACTATCTTTACAACAGAATTTGAAGGTGTTATTCCAGGCATTCTTGCACGTTGGTATGATGAACGTAAAGAACTACAAGCACAACTTAAAAAAGCAAAAGATGCAGGCAATGCAATTGAAATCGAGTATTGGGATAAAAGACAGTTAGTTAAAAAGATTAACTTAAACAGTTTGTATGGTGCTATTCTTAATCCAGGCTGTAGATTTTTTGATAAACGTATTGGGCAATCAACAACACTTACTGGTCGTACTATTGTTAAACATATGTCAGCAGAAGTAAACAAAGTTATTACTGGCAAGTATGATCATGTTGGTGAAGCAATGATTTATGGCGATACAGATTCTTGTTACTTTAGTGCTCATCCTATTCTTAAAGAACAAATCGATAAAGGACAACTTCCTTGGGATAAAGACAATGTAATTAAATTATATGACCAAGTGTGCGAAGCGGCTAATGAAACATTTCCAAAGTTTATGTTAGATGCATTTCATTGTCCAAAGAGTAGATCAGATGTTATTGCGGCGGCTAGAGAAATTGTTGCAAAGAGCGGACTTTATATTACAAAGAAACGTTATGCGGCACTTGTATATGATATAGAAGGATTTAGAAGTGATACAGATGGCAAGCCAGGCAAAGTAAAAGCAATGGGCTTAGACTTGCGTAGGTCAGACACTCCTGTGTTTATGCAAGAGTTTTTAAGCGAATTACTGCTAATGGTACTTACTGATATTCCGCAACAAGATGTATTAGATCGTATTACTACATTCCGTAAGGAGTTTAGTGAAAGACCTGGTTGGGAGAAAGGTTCACCTAAACGTGCAAATAAAGTTGGACACTATCGTCGACTAGAAGAAAAACAAGGCAAAGCAAATATGCCTGGACACGTAAGAGCAAGCATTAATTGGAATACACTCAAACGTATGAACGGCGACAAGTATTCGCAAGAGATTGTAGACGGTATGAAAGTTATTGTTTGCAAACTAAAACAAAATCCATTAGGGTATACAAGTGTTGCGTATCCGACAGACGAACTACGTATACCAGATTGGTTTAAAGAACTGCCATTTGATGATTCAGCAATGGCAGAAACAATTATTGATAATAAACTAGATAACTTGATTGGTGTGCTGAACTATCCACTAGAGGATACAAAGCAACACACAACATTTGGTAGTTTATTCGAGTTTGGAGAATAATGAAATTGAGCAATGAACAAAAACTGATTTTAATTACTGACTTTATTGAGCAGAAATTACGCAAAGAAAAAGAACTAGAATTCTATCTTAATGAACTTGTTGAACTTGAACGTAAGATTGGATACCTACGAGGAGAAGTTAGTCTTACTAATACTATTATTAATATGATTAAAAGTGAACAAGTTCACGATATACAAGAAGAATTTTTTAAGAGATATGATAATCAATTAATAAAAGGGGATAAGAAATAATGATCTTTAACATCAAAGATATTGGTGGAGAAGTTGCTAAAGAAGATGATCGATATGTTGTGAAAGATAATACAACATTAAAAAACTTAGTATTGAGTAGTACCGATCTACAACCTATGAAAAGCACTAGCGGTCATTCACATGCTGGACAAGAAGAAGTTTATTACTTTGTTAAGGGAAGTGGTAAAATGGAATTAGGCGAAGAAACTATTAATTTTGTTGAAGGTGATATAGTCTTAATAGAAGATGGAGTGTTCCATCGTGTACATGCAGGACCATTTGGTGCATATTTTGTATGTGTATTTGATGGCAAAAGGAAGCACTAATGAAAAACTGGACTAAAAATTCTCCATATAGAAACAAAGACAAAGATAAAATTGCTGATATATTTTATGAACAATTTAAAAAGCATGGTGTAAGACTTCCAGAAACATATACAGAGCAAGAACTAATTGACTTAAATCCTGGAGTTCCTGTATGGTTCACTAAACAACATATGAAATTGAAGGACAAAAAATGAAAGTAGGATTTACATGTAGCACATTCGATCTATTACACGCAGGGCATGTAATAATGTTGCGTGAAGCAAAAGAAAAATGTGATTATTTAATATGCGGATTGCAAGTTGATCCAACCATTGACCGTAAAGAAAAGAACGCACCAGTACAAACTATAGTTGAACGTTATACACAACTCAAAGCAGTAGGTTATGTAGACGAGATTATTCCTTATGGTACAGAACAAGATCTTATAGATATATTGACTATGTATCCTATTAACATTAGAATACTAGGAGAAGAATACCGTGACAAAGACTTTACAGGTAAAAATCATTGTCAAGGAAGAGGTATAGAGATATACTTTAACAAACGAGATCATCGTTTTAGTTCGAGTGATTTACGGAGTAGAGTTTGTGAATAAATTTATATTTGATGTAGACGGAACACTAACACCAAGTCGAGGAAAGATAGACGAAAAGTTTGCACAGTTTTTCTTTGACTTTTGCACACTGCATCATGTTTATCTTGTTACAGGTAGTGACAAACCTAAAACAGTTGAACAAATAGGCAACGTAATTTATGGTATGGCTAAACGTGTATACAACTGTTCAGGTAGTGAAGTTTGGGAAGGTAGTAGGCAAGTTAAAGTTGATGATTGGAAAGTTCCTTTTCATGTTAAAACATGGTTAAAAGATAAACTAGAAGAGAGTACATTTCCGTTACGTACAGGGTTGCATATTGAAGAACGATCAGGTATGATAAACTTTAGTGTTGTAGGTCGTAATGCTACAATAGGTGAAAGAAAACTATATGTAAAACACGACCTACAACATAATGAACGCAACTACATTGCAGAATTATTTAATTTAGAATTTTCAGAACTAATTGCAAGACCGGGTGGAGAAACTGGTATTGACATTAGTCCTAAAGGTTCTGATAAAAGTCAAATCATTTATGATTTTGATCTAAACGATACGTTACATTTTTACGGAGACCGAATGGATCTACATGGTAACGACTATCCTTTGAAAAAAGTTTTATGGGAAAGAGGAAATAGTTCCACTCATGAAGTAAAGGATTGGCAACATACTTGGGAGTTACTTGATGCATATAATGCTGACAGGTCATAGAGGTTACATAGGTAGTCATCTACTAAGTAGGCTTAAGAAAAATCACAGTATTGTAGGATTCGATTTAGTAGACGGTGACGATTTATATGACTGTCAACTTAGAGAAGAATTTGATTTAATTATACACTTAGCAGGTAAAAGTGGAGTACGCGAAAGTACAAAAGACCCTGCAGGATATTGGCGTAATAATGTAGAGGTAAGTAAACGATTGTTTGCACGTTATCCTGAAACAAGAATATTGTATGCTAGTAGTTCAAGTGCATACGAACCCGATTTGAATCCTTATGCGGCCAGCAAATATGTTGTTGAAGAAGCCGCCGAAAGAAACGTAGATACATTAGGTATGCGTTTCCATACAGTGTATGATCATAACCCACGAAAGGGTATGTTCTTACAAAAACTAATTGACGGAGAATTAGAATACGTAACGAACCATTATAGAGATTTTATACATATAAATGATCTTTGTGACGCTATTGAGTTATTAATGAATAGTAAGTATTCTGGTACAGTTGATATTGGCTCGGGTAAGCCATATAAGGTCCAAGACTTTGCAGATCATTTACCCATCCGCCTAAATACCCCATATGAAAGACAATGGACTTGTGCAAATATGGAAAGAATGAAGCGTTTAGGTTTTAAACCTAAATATGATATAGAAAAAGTCTTGACAAATAAGCCAAAAGATAATATAATTAAACTTGAAATAGGAGAAACTACATGAAAGACATTCTACAAGACGTTGTTGCTCACACCCATGCACTAGGCTTTTTAGCACTAGTTAAGGTTAGCAATGACGAAGGTACATCTATTGATGCAATGGCTGAAGATCGTTCAGTGATTTTATCAGGAAGTACACACTCACCAGTAGCAGAATTTGAAGGTACATTTGGTATGCCTAACTTAGATAAGTTAGCATTACACTTAAAAAATCCAGAGTATCAGAAAGACGCAAAAGTTGATGTTGTAAAAGCAGAGCGAAACGGCGAAGTTATTCCAACACACATTCACTTTGAAAATGCGGCAGGTGATTTCCAAAATGATTATCGCTTTATGAATAAAGCAATTATTGAAGAAAAACTTAAAACAGTTAAGTTTAAAGGTGCGGCTTGGAACGTAACATTCCAACCAAGTATGGCAAGTATTGCACGTATGAAACTAATGAGTGCGGCACACGCAGAAGAACCTACATTTAATGTAATGACTAAAGACGGTAACTTAGTTTTTAGTTTTGGTGATGCAAGTACACACGCAGGTGAGTTTGTATTCCAACATGGTATTGAAAGCACATTAGCACATACATGGAGTTGGCCTGTTGCACAAGTACAAGCAATCTTAAACTTAGATGGAGATGCAACAATGAGCATTTCAGATCAAGGTGCTATGATGATTAGTGTTGATAGTGGTATGGTCAAATATGATTATATTCTTCCAGCACAGAGTAAGTAAATGGGAAAACATTTAAAAACACGAATGGATTATGATATGATTTATGATTTTGCAAAAGAGATTGTAAAACTTGATAGTATTGAAAATCCTGTACTTACAAAGTATCTTGCTATGCAAAACTTTGAAGGTGCTGAATTACGTAAGGAACTAAAATAGTAATGAATAAAGACTTAACAGCGACACAGAACGACTACGCACATTTTTTGCCAGCATTGAGCGGCTTCTATGCAACATATGTAGGTAAGCAACGCTTTCCTGATCCTGTTAAAGGTCCTTACATTGAAGATACACGTATTCCTGCTAACTGGAATAGTGGAGTAGAAAGTCTTAACTATCTTAATGCAAAAGAAGGAGCGTTCACATACAAGTGGACACTTTACTCTGCAGGTCATGCAGACTTAGACACAAAGAAGATTGTGCCTAAAGAAGATATGGTACGTAATAGAGATAGAGACAACACTTGGCTACTAGGTGACTCGGGTGGTTTCCAAATTGGTAAAGGTGTTTGGGAAGGCGACTGGAAAGATCCTAATTGTCCTAAAGCACAAAAGAAACGTGACGGTGTGTTACGTTGGATGGATGCTTACATGGACTACGGAATGATACTTGATATTCCAGCCTGGGTAGCACGTTCACCTGAAGGTGCTAAAGCAACAGGTATTAGTACATATCAAGAAGCAGTTAAAGCAACACGCATTAACAATGACTATTGGATGAAGCATAGAACAGGTGCTTGTAAATTGTTAAATGTTTTGCAAGGTGAGAATCATGCAGATGCAGATGACTGGTACGAGCAGATGAAAGACTATTGCGATACAACTAAGTATCCTGACACACACTTTAATGGTTGGTCAATGGGTGGACAGAACATGTGCGATGTGCATTTGGTTCTTAAACGCATAGTTACATTGTACTATGATAACCTACTACAACAAGGAGTACACGATGTAATGCACTTCTTAGGCACATCTAAACTAGAGTGGGCTACACTATTAACTGATATACAACGTGCTATACGCAAGTATTACAATCCTAATATGATGCTTACATTTGATTGTGCTTCTCCTTTCTTAGCAACTGCTAACGGACAAGTATACATTCAAAATGAAACTCCTGATAGAGGCAAGTGGACATATAGAATGGTTCCAAGTGTAGACGATAAGAAGTATGCTACAGACACACGTACATTTAAAGACGCAGTACTACAAGATGGTATCTTTAAAAACTTTGAAGATAGTCCTGTAACTGACGGTATGTTAGTAAGTGATGTATGTACATACAAGCCAGGTGACCTAAATAAAATAGGTAAAGAAGGAAAGACATCGTGGGATAGTTTTTCTTATGCGATCCAAATGGGTCATAATGTATGGAGTCATGTAAATGCAGTGCAAGAAGCAAATAGACAATACGACAACGGAGTTATTCCTAAAATGCTTGTACAAGAGCAATTTGACAGGATTTTATTCCGAGATGTTGTGGAAGAAATATTCTCAAAGACTACAAGAGAAGAATCACTAGCAGTAATTGATCAGTATTCAAAGTTTTGGATGGCTATACCAGGTACACGAGGTGCTATTGGTAAAAAAACTGTAAACGCAAGTACACACTTTAATGCATTATTTGATGTAGGAGAAACTATTATTGAAGAAAATAGTGAACTAGATGAAACTAAGTTGGAGGAACTAGAAGATGAGCAATTACACGGAGCAACACGATAAACTTGCTGTACATCTACAAGAGTTATATAAACGTCATAGAACACTTGACGATGAAATAAAAGTGTTGTATAATAAGTTTATACAAGATCACGAACTAAATCTTTTAAAAACTAAAAAACTTTGGCTTAAAGACGAAATACATAGACTTGAAACAGAACTAAAGGCATTACAATGAAGAGAGATTATAAAAGCGGTGTAAGTGATACACCAATATTTTTTACAGGTATAGAAGTAGAAAAAACTCCTGCATATGGAATGAAAACATTATTTGTTACAGGTGTGCAAGAAGCACACGAAATACAAGAGCATTTCGATAAAGAACAATGTGAACATATCTTTTTCGGTGCCAATCATTCTTTTAATCCAACAAATGATGAAGAATGGGAATTATGGGAAAATATGATCAACGCATTTTTAGTTGCTGATAAACTGTGTTCATTAGATATTCCAATTAAGTATGCTGAAGAATTTCTTGAAGGCGGACTAGTTGAAAAAGATAATTTTATTCCACAACTACGTATTCCGTTGCCTTACGTAAAACAGTGGAACTACAACACTATGTTGAAGATTGATGATAAAGACTTTAAGGCAACTAACCCAGGTGTTTGGTGTCATAGTTTGCACGATTTGATGGACAGAAAAAAGTTCACAGATTGGACAAAATATGGCCTTGACAAAGTAATAAAGTGATAGTATAATGGATGTAACAAATGAAAGATATTACGACTATATGGCTCGTAGATCTAGAGAGGAAGATGCTAAAATGACTCAAGATAATATTAAAAATAAAGCGGCGAGAAGCGTATGGGTAACCTTTAGAAAAGAAGGTGTACATATGTATCCAGGTGCGGATACTGATCCCAAACTAGCAACAGGCGATTGGGATGATGTATCATTCCTAGGCATTCCGCATCGACATATCTTTCACTTTAAAATAAGAATAGAAGTATTCCACAATGATAGAGATATAGAATTTATTCAATTTAAACGTTGGTTAGAAAGACTATATGATGTTGAAGGTGTACTAGAACTTAATCACAAATCATGTGAGATGATCGCAGATGATCTCTATGACGCTATTTCTGCAAAGTATTCAGGCCGCTTTGTTGAGATTGATGTAGCCGAAGACGGCGAAAACGGCTGTTCAATATATTATCCCCGACCATAGATGCTGTTAAAAAAGGAAATTATAAAATGGCAATTAACTTTAATCGTGATGCTTATACTAAAGTGTTTAACGACTTGGATAAGTTCCGCGACTTCTGTCGCTTTGAAGGTAAAGTCTTTAATGAAAAAGATCTTTACAAAACCGATGCTCCAATATGGATCGCATATAATAAGCATCAAGGCTGGATTCGAGCAAAGGCTCGCAACTCTGGTAGAAAGTTCAACCCTCGGAGAAATTAATGACTATTCATATCGTAGACATTGAAGCAGTTGACACACGTTATACTAAGCAATGGAAGGACTTTCTTCCGCCACAACTGCAACGTGCTACAAACGAAGATGTAAAAGTAATTAGTGGAGGAGAGACACCTCAGGCTACAACGCCTGGGGCTTTTCTCAATTTTGGTGGAACTAATGTATATAAATCTAAACAACTTGAAAAGATAGGAGAGATGTTCTGTGACGGACGGGTGGAAGACGGTGACTATTTTCTCTATACTGATGCCTGGAACCCTACAGTTATTCAACTACGCTATATGGCAGAACTATTGGGTGTTGATATTATTATTGGTGGTTTGTGGCATGCAGGTAGTTATGATCCGCAAGATTTTTTAGGCAGACTTATAGGCGATAAACCTTGGGTGCGTAATGCAGAGCAAAGTATGTATGAATGCTATGATGATAACTTTTTTGCAAGTCAATTTCATATAGACTTATTTGCAAAAAGTTTAAACACAAATAATAGTAAAACACATCGAGTTGGTTGGCCTATGGAGTATCTAGCAAATAGTTTAGATAGTTATAAAAATATGCCCAAGCGAGATCTTATTTTGTTTCCACATAGAGTTGCTCCTGAGAAGCAAGTTGAAATATTTAGGGATCTTAAAACACAATTACCGCAATATGATTTTGTAGTATGTCAAGAACAACAGTTAACTAAAAACGAATATCATAACTTGCTAGGTGAAAGTAAATTAGTGTTTAGTGCTAACTTACAAGAAACACTTGGTATTAGTTGGTATGAAGGCGCACTAGTAGATAGTATTCCTATGGTTCCTGATAGACTTAGTTATAGTGAAATGGCATTACCAGAGTTTAAGTATAAAAGCGAATGGACTGAAGACCATGACAGTTATTTAGAAAATAGAGATAAGGTTGTAGAGCAAATTGTTGAGTATATGGAAAACTACGAGGACTTCCTACCAAGTATTAATAAACAAGTCACTAAACTTAATAAAGAGTTTTTTAGTGGCAAGAAACTTTATAGGGTTATCGCTGATGGGGAATGATGATTACACTATTACAATAAGCAGTGATAATGTTAGTACAAGTCTTTTAGATACTGTTACTATTGATACGTCATATACAAACGACACTGGTAGTGAATATACATTTAATACAAATGCAGATTACAGTACTACTATTACCGGAGCAACTGTAGGTGGATGTATTGATACAACATATACTATTGATGGACTAGATAATGTTTATGACATAGAAGAAATAGAACAAATGTGTGAAGAATATCCTGCACTTAAAACTGCTTATGAAAAATTTAGAACAATATATAAAATGACATTACAAGACTGGAAAGGAAAACAAAATGACGAATGAACCTTATCACAACGAAGGTGCAGGCATATCTTTCTTTTGGATAGCAGTATTATTCTTAATCGTACCAAGTCTTATTATGTTAAGTATAGACAATGGCTTTGCAAAGTTTGCACAAATGCGTGGAGTCACAGGAGACTGTTGGGAAAATAGTAGACATGAACGAGTTTGTACTGTGCCTACAGAAGGTGCAAAACTAGCAAACTGTAAATTTTGGAGGAACTTTTGTGATTAAAAAGCATTACTATAGTTGGGCTGATGTTGAAAAAATGTGTGTCAGTATTACAAATCAAATGTACAAGGACAACTGGCGTCCTGATTATATTGTAGGTATTACCCGTGGTGGTAATGTGCCTGCTACTATTATTAGTAACATAACTGGTATACGTTGCGAAGCACTTAAAGTAAGTTTGCGTGACGGCGAATCAGGAAAGACTGGTGATAGTATGTTATGGATGGCTGAAGATGCATTTGGTTATGCTCCAAATCCAGGTCCTACTGCTGGTCCACATCACAAGCAAATACTTATTGTAGACGATATTAATGATACAGGTGCTACATTTAATTGGATTACTAAAGATTGGCAATCAGGATGTTTACCTAATGATCCTAAATGGAATAATATTTTTGGTAATAATGTACGCTTTGCTACACTTACAGATAACCTAGCAAGTGATTTCAAATATGATGTGCGTTATACCTGCCATGAAGTAAATAAAAGTGAAGAGGATGTTTGGTTAGTTTATCCTTGGGAAAACGTAGGAGAATATTAATGGAAGTACAAGTAGATAGATTAGACTTATTTCCAGTTCCTATTCATGGAGCACAGTACGAACATGCAGAAAGTTTAGCACAAACATTAATTCCTATGATGAAAAAAATTGAGGAAGAAGATAAAAATCCTACACCATACAGTGCAAACGGCTATACAAACTATAATCCGGGTACACAAATAATTGAGAAGATTGAATGTAATGCACTACGTGATTGGATTGGACAAATTGGTTTAGAAGCAAATAAAACTTTAGGCATAGAAGCAGATTTAGTATTTGTTGGTAGTTGGTTTAGTATTAATAGAAAACATACATATCATGAAATGCATAATCATATTCCTTCAACATGGAGCGGTGTATATTATGTACAAGCAGAAGAAGATGATGCACCAATTACATTCTATGACTCAAATAAACAATCGAATTGGCCTTGGGCAGGTTACAAAGAAGCAAATGCATATAATACACCTTCGTATAGTGTTACCCCAAAGACAGGAAGATTACTAATTTTTCCTGCACATATAACACATGGCGTTGCCCAACAAAAGAAAGACAACGAAAGAATTACACTTAGTTTTAACCTACAAGCACAGCAAAGTTACAAATAATGGGACCTTGGACTGACGTAGTAATTAAATCAAAAGATTTTACAGTTTTTAGAGATAAGTATCCAGTTACAGAAGGACATATTCTTTTTGTACCTAACGAGGAAAGTTGGAATTCTCTAACTAAATGTTTCGAAGCCGCATACAAATGGGGCTACGATTGGGTTGACCGCGGATATTGTGATGCGTTCAACATCGGACAAAATTGTGGAGAAGCGGCAGGTCAAACTGTTATGCACCCTCATGTTCATTTAATTCCCCGAAGGAACGGGGATATGGAAGACCCAAGAGGAGGAGTGCGACACGTTATTCCTAGTAAGGGCAAATATTGAAAGGAAAGCGATAATGAAAGTTGGAGACGCAATAATTAATGCGGCCAAGAAACAAGCCGAAGGCGAAGTTGCAGTTCATTTAGCAAACATTGAGGTCTACAAAACTATGCCAGCAGGTATTGGTGAACACTCAGATGTTACTGAAGCAGTGATAGCAGAACTTGATAAATTGGCGGCGGCAGACGACAGGCTTGAAATGATTCAAAAATATCTTAATGGCTAGAACATTATTTATAGGCGATAGTCATACATGCGGATACAGAACTGTACCTGGAAAGACTGGATTAGGAAGTTTTTCAGTTTGGAACGAAAACAGTTATGTTGAAGAATATGTAAAACTACATAATAAAGAGGCTATCGTCTACTCTATGCCTGGTGCTAACAATCGAACTTATGCAGACTGGCTAGGGAGCATGTTTAAAAAGTATGATGATATTGACCAAGTTATTATTTTAATGTCATCGTTAAATAGATTTATGTTAGGATTTAATGAAAAACTAAGTCCTACAACTGTGCCTATTGAACAGTTCACACACTTCGAAGGCAAAGATAAAACAGGAATGATAGATAGATATATCGATGAAATCATTTCAGAAGATTACTTTCAGTTATATCAAAAACCAACAAATGCCGACTATGAAACATTTCCTGGTTTAAATTTTAGTTATGAAAATGGATTAGTAGATCCTGATATACGTAAATCAACATATATGCAAATCAAAACATTTTTTGAACTTAATACACATTTAGAGCAACGTGATTTCTTTAAAGATATCTATACATGGGATAACATGTGTGCAGATAGAAATATTCCTTTATACCTATTTAAGATGCGTGAAAGAACATTCTTTCCAGAAACTTGGGACTTTTACGGCAAATTAAAAGCAACTACCATTGCTGAAAAGAGTGTAGAGCAATACTTTACAGATAAAAACATCAATCACGAAAGTTACTTTGAAGAAGATAAAGAACACTTTAATCAACAATATCATAAATTAATTGCTGAAAAATTTCTAAAACACTTGACAAAGACCTAAATATAGTATATAATAACACGTATATATGGAGAATATAATATGGCATTAGCACAACACGAGTTTGGTAAAACTGTTGAAAAGAAGTTTTACTATTCGGAGATATTCCATAGTATCCAAGGTGAAGGACATTATACTGGTGTTCCTACAGCGTGGATTAGATTCTTCTTGTGCAATTTGCAGTGTAATGGATTTGGCCAAATAGATCCAACTAATCCAGACACATATGAATTACCGTTTGAAGACTTTGATGTATCCAGTGTAAGTAAAGTAGAAGATTTACCTGTTTGGGATAAAGGTTGTGATAGTAGTTATACATGGGCTAAGAAGTTTAAAAGTCTAATGGGGCAAGAAACGCCAACTGTGATGGCAAATAAAATTATAGATATATTAAAGAACGAAAGTAATCCTGAAGGATTATTTAAACATCCAGTAACAGGACAAAGTCAACACTTATGTGTCACAGGCGGTGAGCCATTAATGGCAACAGGACAAATGGCTACAGTAGGAATATATGAAGAACTTGAAAGACAAGGCAACTTGCCTGGGTCAATGACATTTGAAACTAATGGTACACAAAAATTGAGAGATCCATTCAAAGAATGGGCAAACAGGATAGACACAGAAATATTTTTTAGTTGTAGTCCTAAACTATGGAGTGTAGCAGGTGAAAAAAGAGAAAAAGCAATTAAGCCTGAGATAGTAGCAGAGTACAGAAAACTTTCTAGCAAAGGACAAC
>Ga0209535_1002070_pt1 | contig 13171 bp, 14 predicted proteins | sample LinPmetageLP28_FD_184041 | JGI IMG/M metagenome (GOLD analysis project Ga0209535, IMG submission 184041) | Marine viral communities from the Pacific Ocean - LP-28 (SPAdes) (version 2) | ecosystem: Environmental > Aquatic > Marine > Oceanic | place: Pacific Ocean | collected 2009-08-22
ATCCATGATTTACCTACGCCACGGAAGGCTTCGATAAGTATACGCTTGTCATTACCCTGTAGAAAATCTGCGATATCGTACTGTATCGGAGTTGGGGGTGGAAGTGTTAGGTGTTGCCAAGCTAAATATAAAAAATTTTTAAAGTTTTTAACTTGAGCAACTTGAGTTTCACTCTTCATCAAATGGTAGACTCTCTGTTAGTACGTTTTTAGGTTCATCTTTTATTTCTACGCCATAGGCTCTAGTAATATCTAGACAAACTTTTAATTCACTGGCAGTTAGTTCTGCACCAGATTTTAATAATTGATATGCTTTGTTTACCATCATTTGAGGTAAAGCATCTTGTTGTGCTTCAAAAGAATTAGCACCGCAAGTGCATAGTTTTTTAGTTTCAAGCTGCACAACTTTTGGGTCAGAAGGCCAATCAATATCACTCATGTATTATTCCTTTTTATTTTTTACCAAACATTTTAGACGCACCTTTTATTCCAAAAGATGCACTCACAATAATTCCTAAAGTATATTTATACCAATCGGGGGTTAGGGCGAGAGCTGCAAACCCACGCTCAACGTATTCAACTGTCCACGGCAAAAAACAAAGTAGCAATGGAATCGAAAATAAAATTGTTAAATACTCATCTTTCCAGGATTCTTTAGAACCTTTTATAGCTTCTACATCCCAAGCGATTTCGCCAGTAATTTGTTTTTCCATTAATGATGTTTCAGCTTCAATCTTAACTAGCTTCTGCTTTGCTTTAGCTTTCTTAGTGTCGATGTAGCCTTCAACTGCACTACTAGCAACACCAAACAAGCCCTGTAGTAATACGTTAATCATTGTTTCTCCTATATATATTCTACTATTGTTGATATTGAGGGGTTGTGACGAGTGTCAGAGGTAGGGAAATACGTCTTAGTTGTAGTTTCTTTTCGTATTCTACGACCACCATCGGGGTCTATTTCTTCGTAAATCTTTTCTTCTACTTCTTTTAATAAGGTTTTCATTGTAACGTGCCTTTCAAAAATATTATCCAATAGTATAAAGCAGCTAATGCAATTAAAGTAATGACTATTGAACTAATAATCATAAACAAGCGTTCCTTGCGGTCAGCTTCTTCTTGTAAAGCTTTCTTTATAAGCACACGTTCATTGGCAATCTCTGCCTGTAATCTTTCCCATTGTCCGGGTTTTCCAAAATATAAAAATGCTTTTCGTAATTCTGCTCGCATATCTTCTAGTTTTTCTTTTTGAAAATGTTTTTCGATAGCTGAGTCTTCTGCAAGTGAGAACTTTGCTTTTTTCTTACGGGCTTCGCCCCATTGTAATTCAGCTTCTCCCTTGGCATAGCGTGACACCGCACCCGATAATGAGGACAAATCCCTGCCCATTTGGATGCCCTTCATAATTGCAGAATGCCCCGCAGATAATGCGGCAAATGCTGAAATAGGGTCTATCATAGAGTTTTACCCTACCTTTCTTTAATTATGCTTTTATGTTTTCCATGCTTTTTACAACACCTTTAGGTATTACTTGGCATCTACCAAATAAATCATCATCATCTTCTGTGGCCTTATCCGCAGCAAGAACGATGTAGTCTTCGTTTTGTTTTATTAAATAGCCAATTGAATCAATAGAAGCAGGTGTTTCTTTTAGCAGTTCTTCTTTTGATTGCCATGAGCCATCAGATGTTTCGACAGTATCTATCCAAACAACTTTAACTAAGGGGAATGTCATACAAGCTTTGTCATTAGTACAATTGCTAAACCGATAAAAGAAACTGTAGACAACATAATCATGGCTTCTAGTCTCCATAATCTTTTATCTAACGCTTCTAGTTTATCGTTCACCATTTGATACCTCACTGCACATTCCTTTTCATGGGCATCTAATTCCATTTGAACTTGCAGTTCTGGGTTCATTGCTTGCACCATCTTCATCCTTCAATTACTCACCTTCGTTTGGTGGAGTATAGCCTGTCATTGCTGTTACTTGTGCTTGTGTAAGGCCAAGTTCAATTAACTTATCATTACCTTCTTTTGCATCAACTTCTTGTTGTGCTTTCTTTTTTTCTAAATCGTCATAGACTTTTTTATCTTCTGCATCCAACGCTTCTTTTGCTGCAATTTCTTCAGCCGTCATATCTTTTTCTTCAACACCATCTGGTGTAACAATTGCCATTTTCATTTTTTATCTCCTATTTTATTCCATAAATGTTAACAGTACCTGCACTAAATGAGCCACTACCACTTCTATCAAATTGTATTCCTGCGTTGCTATTACTGTATGATGTTGATGCTCTTTGCCATCCACAAGCACTAAATCCGTCTATTTGCCCACCTGATTCTCTACCTACACCTGTAAAATAAACACTGGTCTGTTCAGCCGCAGCTAAGTTTTCATGGCTAAACTGCATTTCAGCTTGTCCATGATACCCTTGTCCAAGGCTGTTGGTACTGTGTGGCCGCCAACCACTTATATCATGACCACCGTGGGTATTGGTTGTTGCAGTGCCACTTGTGTAATAGTGAATAGAAGTCCAATCATAACTATTAGTTTGTGCATTCCCACTATCATTAATAAGTCTTACAGTAGGATAATCAGCAGCATTAGTGAATCTTAGGTAGCTTCTAACAAGGTAAAATTTGTAAGCACTATTTATCCAACCTGTTATGTTAAATGAAGTTACATTACTACTAATAGTGTAACTTGTAAGTTTGACCATATCAGAACTAATTGTTCCAAATTCCGTGCCATTTGCCCCAGAGTTCACTTGTAGAACTTGACCCGCTGTTCCTAAAGATTGCCCCGCAATATTACCAGTGGCATCAGAAACAAGAATCTTGTTATTTCCAACCGCAAGACTTGTACCTTTGCTCATGTATTTCCAATAACTGCTATTTTCTGTGCCAGAAGTTGACGGTGCTTGGTTAGAACCACTTGCTACTGCAATGTAAGTTGATAGTACGCCACTGTCGGTATACTGAACGAAATCATCGACAGCATATGTGGTTGCACTAGACCACGTTCCTTTATTGACAGGTTTAATCCTGCCAAGATTTACTGTTGCCATACTATTATCTCCTTTATTATATGGTTACAACCAATTCGCCAGAAGCGTTGATTGAAAATGTTAGATTAGCTGAAGCCCAAAAACTTTCGTCATATATATCTGTGGCTGTATTATTAGCGTTAGATACCGAAATGTTATCTGCTCCATTGTTTGTTGTAGTGAGAACTAAGTCTTCCTTGACACCGTCACCATCAGTATCAACATAATTAAAACCATAAAATTCAGTTGAACCTGCGTCACCAAACGTAAGTTCAGTTCCACCTGCATTTACTACAACTGCCTTTTCAGCATTTGCACTTAGGTTACTGACGATGTCAGCTAAATCTCTGGCTTTACTCATCGGTTACTCCTTTGGGTATTTATCTTTGACAGCTTTGATGTCGGCTTTCCAAGCATCTAAACCTTCATGGTATATTTTGTCTAGTTGTTCACCTATTGAAGGATATGCATTTGCTCTTTCACCTTGATATCGTTTAGACAAGAAATCAATAATCCAAACAACCGCAGCTTCTTTTAGTTTTGCTTCTGTTGGTAAATCATCACCACCTTCATAAGTTTTGACAAGTAATTCATAATTAGATGGGTTTGCCCCCGATAAAGTTTTATTTAATTGTTTCATTCCACTATTAAGAATGTAAAGTTTAGGGTAACTACCTGTTACCCCATTAATAGTAATATCATCATACATTTCTTCTAACATTATACTGCCTCCATTTTAGTTATTGTGGCTCTAAACAAGCTATTATTTTTCACTACTCCACTAACAGTATAGTTTCCTAAAGTATGAGCGGTGGTTGTGGAGAAAATCCCCATAGCACCATCCGCAGAAAATCTAAAAGAGTATTGTTTGTTGGTTTCTAAATAATACAAAGCATCCGATTCATTTAGTCCTGCACCTTGACTAGCTACATATCCCACCATTGGTGCTGTTTCGTTTATTGAACCTGTAAAACCTGCATTTGGTTTTTTAGCAAACGATGAAGAAGATTCATCATAAATAAACGGGCCGCAATAGTGGTTGGGAACGTGGTTAGTAAAGTGTACATTTAGTGTGTATACGCCTGTTGCTGCTACATTAAATGTATTAGTACCTACTGATGCTAAAACACTGTATGGGTCATAGCTTTCGTTAAATGGCATTAACATTCTGTCACCAGTTCCAGGATTTGCTGCACCCCATAAATCACGAAAATTTGCTGAGGAATCAATATAAGCAAAGAAAGCTATTCCAGACCTGTTTGTAGGAATATTTCCAAATTCAAAACCATTAGCACCAGAGTTAACCTTTAGTGATTGACCTGCTGTACCAATTGCTTGGCCTGTAACAACGCCACTAGCGTTAGTAGTAACAACTTTATTATTGCCGACAGATAGCGTAGTTCCACCTGCCATTTTATTCCAGTAAGTAGTGTTTACTGTTCCGCCACTTGAAGGTGTTTGTCCAGATACATTACTAGTGTTAACATAAATATAAGAACTTAGTTCGCCACTATCGGTAAATTGGACAACATCTTTGCTTTCGTAGGTAGTTCCCGCTGCATACGTTCCCTTCCATACTAGGGCAACTTTGCCCAAATCGATTGTAGCCATTATTTTCTCCTTGTTAGACTGTTGCTATTAGATGACCACTGGCATTCAAAGACCATGAAAAACCAGTCGCTGCATATAGCACATCATCAAAAGCACCATATGTTGCAGAGTTGATACTATCTACTCCGCCATTCGTTGTAGTGACTGTTAGTGAATCCAGGATACCGTCACTGTTAGTATCACTCATATTGAATCCATATACTTCCGCAGAACTTGCATTTGCAAATTGCAATGCATTCCCTGCTCCATTAACAACAAGGGCTTGCCCCGCTGTTCCTAAACTAGTTAATCCAGTACCACCTTTAGTAGTTGGTACAGTTGGTAAACGTCCTGTTCCTATTGTGCCAGATGTGATGTTAGTAGCATTTAGGTTAGCCACGGCAAACGTGCCGTAGGCAATTGCATCTACGATATCACCAATTTGTAATGTGTTTGCAAATACTAAACTTGAACCAGAAGTAACAGTTACGTCTGACCCGTTTCGCATCTTCACGCCATTTAAAAATACGTCAATAAAATTTGCATCGTATGCTAGATTATTTCCGTTAGCATCATTACCAGTTATCGTTGTACCTGCACTGGCAACAGTAAACTGAAAACGGTCAGCCGTGCCATTTACGGAACTACCCGCAGACTGCCAACCAGAAGCTGTAGCATAAACTTTTAGAATATTTGAATTGGAATCAAAATATAGCATTCCGTTTGCTAGAGCTGCACCTGTTCCTGTTTGTGTGGGAGCAGTGCCAAAAGCACCTAGGTATGTTTGACTAAAAGCATTAACATTAGTAAGGTTAGTTGCTACGGTATTCACATTGGTAATAGCACCACCAACTAAACCTACGTTAGTGTTAGCATTAGCAACTATTGTAACATTACCATCATTGTTTGCGACAGTCGTTACATTAGCGTCAATTACTGCAACTTTACTTACATTGGTATCATTATTGGCTACGGTTGTTACGTTAGCATCAATATTAGCAACCTTAGTTACATTAGCATCGATGACCGCAACTTTGGTTACGTTAGCATCGATGTTAGCTACTTTAGTTACGTTAGCATCAATATTAGCAACTTTAGTTACATTAGCATCATTAGCACCAACAATATTAACATTAGCAATGTTGTTTGATACTGTGTCTATTTCTGATGTAGCTTCATTAAGGTCATCTGCTACGGTTTCAATTTCTGATACGGCTTCTGCTAAATCATTTGCTACTGCTATAACTTTTGTAATGTCTGTAGCTACTGTATTTACTGAACCAATGTTAGTGCCTACAAGATTAACATTTGCAATGTCAGTCGATACATTAGTAATTTCTGTAGTCTTTGCAGCTACGTTAGATATCTCTGTATTTATACCTGCAACTGTTGTTAAATTTGTTTTGTCAGATGATGATAACCATACTGTTTCTAAGTAATTCTTTGTGGCAACATCTTGGGCTGAAGTTGGGTCAGCTACATTTGTAATTCTTAGGTTGCCCGCAGTCCATTGGAAGTTACTGGCATCAACACCAATAACGTCATTAGCTTTGTCAATAGACTCTTGAGACATGAAGAAGGCTTGTTGTGAATCTGTATCCAAGTCACCTTCGGTAAGAACTGAACCTTCCGCATAGTCAACCAGTTTAGAATCTTGGCTTGTAGCACGGGTAATCTGAATAGCTGTTCCAGAGGCAGGTGCAGTGTTAAATATAATTTGTGTACCTGCTGCATTATACGAAAAAGCTGTTGTAGCCACTCCATTTAGTGTAACTGAAATATCGGCTTGGCTTCGGTAAGTGAACCCAAGACTGTATGTAGTCGTACTACCTGTTTGTGTAAATCGTACAAAGCTATTTGCCATTTAGTATTCTCCAGTTCTTTCTAATAAGGGAAGTGATTAAGGCTTTTCGGGAAGAAATTCTTGCCCAAAAGCTTTCGTTGCATTTTGTATTCCAAGCATATTCTGAAGTACAAAAAGCTGTAATGTTTTGTTGTAAGTTTTCTGTGAGTAATCCTCATCATCGTATATCATTGCTTGCACTGTGCCTTTACTGGCCTCATATGCATTCATCAATAATTGGGCTGTTGGGTTACCAGTTAACATATTACTTGATAGTCCTGTTGAACGGTAACTAAAGATTGGGTCATCAGTAAAGAAGGTAGAGCCTGTATCGATTGTAGCAGGTAAGATAGAAGCCCATGCCGACCTTTGAAATGCAGCTTTACCCCAGTTTTGGTAAAACTCTTCATCGTTTTCACCAAACTTTTTTTCTAAGAATTTCTTACGTTCCTTCTTAGACATACCAACACTTTGTACATAAGTTTGCCCGTACCAAGCCATCCCTGCCATGAAAGAAGAAGTCATAAATTGTGTATAAGCTTGTAAGTCGTTTGATTTTAAACCGTGTAACAAATGTTTACCGTAAGCGGTTGTCATAAACCCTCTAAACTGCAATACAATTTTACCAGTTGTTGTGTCAGCAAAACCACCTGCAAAGATAGTTTCACCAATATCATTTTCTTGGATTGTACGTCTGCCCCATCGTGACATAGCTAAAGAGAAAGCATCTCTTACATCATCATCCCATTTTTCAATATTTAATTTTGTAAGTTTACCGCCTCTTGTACCTTTTGTTGTATCAGCAAATTGTCTAATACTAGCCATGATTGCATCCCGCATATCATCTGATATACCCAAGTCAGCGTATCGTTGTTCAGACATTTTACCAATATCCTTACTAAATACTTTACGACTGCCTAATGCACTAGTGCCGTCAAAAGCTTCATCAGCAAATTTCTGTAACATACCTTTCATAGCTAGGCGTTTCATCATCATGTTAACGCCATTCATGCCAGATACATCGGCAGTAAATCTTCCTAGATGGTCTAAGCCACGTTCAAACTGGCTCATGCTATCTTTACCAATACCTGCCCTTGCTCCAAAATCATCCATTGTATTTGTGATTTGGTTAAGCATTCTTTCGTTACCAAAGCCACCAAAGAACACTTCAAATTCATTTACTAATGCATCGTCAACTTCACCATCTTTATGACGCTTCAACATTTTTCTTAGTTCTGGTAAATGTCTAATAGTTTGCTTGAGGCCAATAGCAGATGTTAAGTTGCCAATCTCTGCTAACTGAGCAAAACCAACTTGGTTCATAACCCTAGCAAAGTTATATTTTCTAGCCACACGACCAAACGTAGACCAAGCACCACCAACATTATCTTCTAGTGGTTTACCTGTCAGATGGTCATAAACACTTTGCAATGCTTTCATTTCATTTTGTCTAAACAACTGGTCTTTACGAGACATATTGCCATTAAGTTTTTCTAGTTCTGTTTCTTTTTTCAATTGGTTTATTACTGAATCAAAATCTGCTCTAGATTTAAAACCTTTATTAGCTAGTGCAATTTGACCAGACAACGAATTGATGTAACTCAAGAATAATATTTCTGAATCATTTTCAAGAAAATCATCTATTCTTAATTCGGCATCAGCATATGTTTCGTCTAAATCAATACGTCTTTTAAACTGTGTGATACGTCCTGCTTTATCTCTGTCTGTTTTAAATACAGATGATAGCAACATACCAATGTCATCATTTGACATATCGGTATTTGTTCTAAGATATGATGCTAGGTCTTCACCTTTAGATTTTAAAATTCTGTCAAGGTTAACACCAAATGTACCTTCACCATCCATAACGTGGCGTAGTAAAAGCTTAGATAAATATTTAGTACGCTTGGCAAAAGCTTCGGCTGATTCTTCACTGCCTTTAGTTTGTTTCATAGACCGTGCAATAAATTCTTCTAATTTCTTTCTGCCTTTTCCAGGATATTTACGGTCAAACTTTTCTATTAGTTTGTGTACTTTTTTCTTAGACCAAGTACGAGTTAAGTAGTTTTTGTTTGCTTTAATATCTTCTGCACCTTTGACACCTACCTTTTGTGCAAGCGTTAGTACATCTTCATAAACTTGTGCTTGTACTTTAGCTACCTTGTTTGCTGCGGGCGATACGCCTGCACCACCATTACGAATTGACTTAGCAATTAGTTCATTAAACTCTTCTCTTGTAGCTTGTGAGTATAAATTTTTAACACTTAACTTACGCTCTTTTAAAAATTCTTTAAATGCAGGTACATAAGAACGGTAGTATTGCGTTCTAAATTTACCAGACTCAATATGTTTAATAGCGGTAGCCGTAGCTTCTCTAACTATGCCACCAGTAGCGTTAGGGTCTTCAGTTAGTATCTTAGCCATCTGACGCATTAGTGGACTTGACGATGAGTTCATTGCAGCAAAACGGTCAAACCTAAAGTATCTCATAACACTTTCAGAAAGACCTTTGTCTTTAGCAATTTCTGCTTCATCAAACATTTTCTTTGTTCTTAGAAATGCTCCAACTTCTTCATCAGTAGCGTTATCCATTACTGGTGATGAGTCATCAAGTTTACATTCTATCATTTACATTTCCTTATTTCGTTAGTTCCATCTTCATTCTTTACTACAATATATTCTTCACCGTCACGGACTTTGTGTTCTGTATGTCCATCAGTTCGTATTGTACCTTGGAATGTATCTACAGGTTCATCATCAAATAAATCCATTTGTGATTTTACTGTGGCGTTAGCATCAGTGTTCATAGCCTTTGTGCCTTTTTCTGTAAGGTTAAGACCTTCTTCTGCTATTACATCTTTTGTTACTTCTTTATCAAAATCATCTAAAGCTTTTAAGTACGCTTCATCTGTACCGCCCGGAGTTACTGTCTTATTACTTTTCCTAAGACTTGCAAAGAAACCACCAAGACCTGCTCCTAAGATTGCCGCATAATAAATATCTTCAACATCCATTGTTTCATTCTGGCTAACCAACACGGCCTCTAAAGCTGCGTTAGTTGTACCTGTCAATAAGGCTGCTCTAAGCATCCGACCAAGGCGTGTAACTTTAGCACCATAAATAAATGGGGCTGCCACACCTTCAGTAGCAATGGTTACTCCCAAAGCTACAGGGTCTAAAACACTGACACCAAGCATTGCTATAATTCCAGGAACTGTACCTTCAGCCATTATAGTCTTTAATAATTTTTCTTCGTCTTGAATCCTAGATGCAATAGAATGCATATGGGCAAGCGATACGGCTTCGCCTAGTGCATCAATATCATTAATTTCATATTGTTTTTGAATACTCTTAACTAATTCTACATCTAATTCTTTAAGTACAAAATCGGGGTCTGGTTTAAAATCTGCTTTATTTGCTGCATCATAAATAGCTTTACCTACCCATAGATGCTCCGCACCTGCTCCAATAACACTTTTGTTTGTAACACCAAAGAAGTCTGTTTCTGTTGAAAGCTTGTCTTTTAATGCTTCTGCATCAGCTTCTATTTTATCTACTTGTTTTCTTGTTAAGATTGGTTGTACTTTAGACCGCCCCCAATGAGGTTGACTAAAGACCATTGGTGAATTTTGTGTGTTCTCTATTGTAGACACCTTGTCTTTCATACTATCAAGGTCACCAAGAACTTCTTTTAGTGTACTATTTTTATATTTAGCTAGGGTAGCTTCTTTTGGTGTCAGTACTACAGGCTCAACTTTTTCTTTAGGAGCAACCAGTACACTAGGGTCAGTATAAGGATTTTTTTGTAGTGGAACTACTGGTGTAAAATCTTTTGAAATAATTGGTTTACCGTCAACCGTTGGTTCTTGAATATCTATACCAAGTGTCAACGCTTCACGCTTTAATTCATTATCTAATCTTGATGTATCAACTTCTGGTACTTCACCACTTACAGGTGTAACTACTTCTTCTGTTCCAGATGTGGTAAACATATTAGTTACACCATCAACAATTTGATTGACACCTTCTTTTTGTGCCTCACCTAAAGCAATCTGTGATTCACCGTAAGTTTGCATTACGTCACCAATGCCATCAACTACATTACCTGCAAAGCTTGTTACGTTGTCAGCAACATCACCTGCAATTTCTGAAGCACCGTCTACAAATTTATCAAAAAGACTATCTTGTTCTTGTGTACCGTCAGTGGTTACTTGATTTTTTTTTAATGGGGCAGCGACTGAAAAATCACCGCTTGAAGAAGCTGAGTGTATAGCGTTTCCTGTATTAACATTAGAGTTACTACCATCACTATAGTTATATGTAATTTGTGTACCTGTTCCGCTACTTCCAATATTGTATTTATTAATAACAGCAAGACCTAGTTCACTAGCTGCATTATTAAAATGTTTTACCCTACGAGAAACTAACCCATTCATCACTCCACTTTTGTCAGTCTTTGGGTCATTAGCAGAAATAATGTCAAGTGTATTGCCTAACGCACCTTTATAATCCCCTGCAACAATATCATTTCTATAACCAGTAAAAAGTTTTCCTGCATTCCATTGTTGGTCAAGCGTAATAATTTTCATGGATTTAGGTAGGTTATCCCAAGTATCTCCTCCAATATTATTAGCAATCTTACCGTGATGCCACACTAACATTTTTCTCGCTAGTTCTATATCAGATGCAGTTTTAGCAAACTCTTGTAACTCCTTGGGGATGTTTGTAATACCAAAACCTCTAGTACCACCACCACCTTCCAATGCCATTGCACGGCCTTTTGTGCCTTCATCTTCAGCAAGTATTTTTAGATACTCTTCTATAAATTCATTTGATAATGGCATTAATTATTCTCCATATTTTCTACAGGTTGTCTATTCATTCTAGTGTAGTGTTTACTTAAATTTCCTTCGCCATCTACCAAACCTTTTAAAACCCAAATAACCATATACTCTCCTGTAGGTTCTCCCGCTTCGTTATTAATTGCTCTAACTTCAATCGCTTTAGCATCCTCATTTAATTTGAATGTATACTGCAATCGCTCTACGGTCATGCCTTCTGGATAAACACTGTTGATTTTACTCATGTCGGTGTCCACACTAACTGCATTATTTGCATCTGGTTTTACTGACTTTTCTACTGCTTCATCTATTTTCTTTTGAATCACTATATTTTCTAATTGTTTAATTTTATTTTTGTAAGAACCTTTTACTAGGTTTTCAATATTTTGGTCAGCCATTGCTCCTGCTATAGTTTTCTCACCAGTGCCAAACACTTCTTCATGTGTGTATGTCATTCTAGTTTTAACCACTGTGCCATCTTGTTTTGTAAAATCTACCAAATCCAGGATAGGCTTACCTAAACTGTCAACCATAACAAACGTGCCATTTAAATATGGTACAAGAGTTAAATCATCGGCATCATATTGTGGGAATTGTTTAGCTACCTCAATTGCTAGAAAAGCACTTTTAGTTTCAAGGGCAGCCAAGTCTGTGCTTGCTAAAGGAAACTTACGCTTGTTCCAAACTTGGTCATTGATAACAACGTAAGTAGATTTAAGATGTTCTTCAGTAGCTTTTTCTGCACTATCAACATCCATGCCAGAGTTTAAATACATTTGCATTAAGCTTCTGCCATTTAACCTAGCTTGACCGTTTAAATTACCACCTTCTAACTCCATGTCATCTAGTGATTTATTTAAATCGGTAATGCTTATAACTTCTTTCCAATAATTATTACCTAGTTGTTGAGCCTTCCACGCTTTAACAGCCGCAGTAGACAAATCGTTTTCACCAGTTTCCATAAGAACATCAATAGATTTGTAATAAGCTTCTTGGGAATCGGACAAGTAATCGGCTGCGGGGTTATCTACAATTCCTTTTTGACTCATTTTTTTCCAAAGGTTGTAGCCCATAGTTACTCTGTCCATACCATCGGCATCATAGATTTCATCGTTGTTTGGAGCTGCAATACCGTTAAGAAGTATATCTTCCATTTGTGGTATAACGACACCATTTTTTCTAGCTAAATCCATTAACACATTGTTAGCGTAATTAGTTGCTATCACGGTTATCTGGTCTTCAGTAAGTGTTGTGCCTTTTAAAGTTTCATTATTAGGGTCTTTTAATTCAGCTATTTTCTTAGTAACTAAATCGTTAGTAATTATTTTAACACCACTTCTAAGGTCTTTTTTAGATAGGTTAGATGCTCTTGCATTACCATTCATTAAAGCGGTAGCAGGGGCTAAATCAATAATACTGCTCTTTGCAATCGTTCTAATCTGTTTAAGAATGCTTGCTGATTTATCTGCGGTTGAATTTGTATTAAGAAAAGAAGGCAATTCATTATCAGCACCACGTTTGTGGTTTAGATATGCCTCAACAGCTTTGAGTGTTTTTGGATTACCGTTAGATGTAACAATAGCTTGCTCTAACATATTAAGAAGAATGCTATTTGCTGCACTAGGATTAATAGGGTTTTCTTTACCCGATACTGTAGAGTAATCTTTCATCTTACCTACTTCATCACGCCAAGCATCTTCTACGTTAGCAATGATATCAACAATAGGGGCTGTAGGGTCAGCCGAAAAAGCTTGTTGGAATTTTGTATAGACAGTATTTTCTAAGGCTCTAATTTTACCGTCTTCTTGTGCTTTTAATTGCACACCTTTCCAAGAACTTTTAGCTTCTCCC
>Ga0209535_1002071_pt1 | contig 13167 bp, 5 predicted proteins | sample LinPmetageLP28_FD_184041 | JGI IMG/M metagenome (GOLD analysis project Ga0209535, IMG submission 184041) | Marine viral communities from the Pacific Ocean - LP-28 (SPAdes) (version 2) | ecosystem: Environmental > Aquatic > Marine > Oceanic | place: Pacific Ocean | collected 2009-08-22
CTATACCAGCAGAATCAAATTCACTACTTCCCTCAACATCTGTGTATGAAGAAAAAGTATTGCTAGTAGAATAAAGTAATGCAGATGCATGTGAATTAGTATTATATCCTGGAGCACTCCATGTTATTCTATAAGTTCCTGCTTCTAATGACCAATAAACATTGCCTGAATCTAAAGTAACAAAATTTTGAGGATCAACTTCCGTATTTAATGTTCTATCTACCCAAGAACCAGCGGTAAATGTTCCACCATTAGTACCTGAAGATTTTACATCCGATAATAATGCAACCTTAGTTGTTCCAGATCCACTACTACCACCACCAGAACCACTATCAATATTAATATCAACTGTTTTTGTTGAAGCATTATAAGTAATAGTATTTCCAGTTCCAACGAAGTTTAGGGTCTTAACAGAACCAGTAGTTACAGGACTTCCAGAAGAGTTGACACCAAAATCAAATCCTTCAGAAGCACTAGAAATACCCGTAACAGTTATACCGGCACCAGTGGTTGCTAATTTTTTATTACCATTAAAATATAACTCAGTTTCTCCCTGTCCCTCACAAAGGATGTTCAAACTATTTTGATGTCCATGAATTTCAATTCTGTTGTCAAAACCTGATCCACCCTCAATAGTAAATGTTTTTGTGCCAGAGTACTTAATCCTACCATCACTAGTAGAAGTAGTTGGGTCTATGTTTATCTGACCTGGACCACCACTTGCGGCAATATCCGCAGTAAATGTAGCAATACCTGTTGGACCTATACGGAACCTTTCTGTTCCTTCTGTTAATACCTTAAAGTGTCCATCAGTACCAGTATCTACTACTTCTGCTGATGTATTACCTTCTTGAATTTTATCTTGTACCCCTCCTCCACCACCAGAAGCATTTGCCCAAGTAACACCTGCACCAGGACCACCAGAAGTTAATACTTGACCAGAAGTTCCATAATTAGTACCAGCAATACCAATTTGTCCAGCAGATCCAATACGAAGTTTTTCTGTTCCTTCTGTCTCTACCTTAAAGTGTCCATTGTTTCCAGTATCTACTACTTCTGCTGATGTATTACCTTCTTGAATTTTATCTTGTACTCCACCACCACCACCAGAAGCATTTTGCCATGTAGGAGCAGCATTTGAACCGCCAGAAGTTAATACTTGACCTGATGTTCCATAGTTTGCTCCACTTAATCCAAACTGACCCGAAGATCCGATACGAAGTCTTTCTATATCATTCGTAGAGAAAGTAATTGGTTCATTAACAGTGGTTTTAATTTCTAAAAAACCGTTTGAATCATATGTTATAACACCATCACAACTAGTGCCCAATAACAGAGCCCTATTATCAAGCACCTTAAGTCCACTATAATATGATGAACCTGCAGGTTCACCAACAACACCCAGAAATAAATCCTGAGATGCACCACCTGCGATCGATCTAAATTCAAGATCCTGGTATAGGGATGGATGTTTTACACATATCATTCCACCATTTCCTTCATCGTTATCTTCAGCTAATAGTTCAAGATGAGGATGAAAAGAATCATATGCAGATCTACTAATACGAACAGTTCCCTCAACATGTAGTTTTCTTATTGGATCATCAGTTCCAATACCAACACTTCCTATTCCTGTAACACGTAGTTTTTCTGTTCCTTCTGTTAATACCTTAAAGTGTCCATCAGTACCAGTATCTACTACTTCTGCTGATGTATTACCTTCTTGAATTTTATCTTGTACTCCACCACCACCACCACCAGAAGCATTTGCCCAAGTAACACCTGCACCAGGACCACCAGAAGTTAATACTTGACCAGAAGTTCCATAATTAGTACCAGCAATACCAATTTGTCCACTAGGAGTTATACGAAGTCTCTCATTTCTAGGATCGGATACTGAATACTCTCCACCTACTGTGAAAACTAAATCTCCAGGACCAGTGCCGCTATAGTTACCAGCAACAACTAAATTATCATCTTCATCACTATAAATGTAATGTTGAGTGTTATTACTTGTTCTCTTTAATTCAATTTGAGCGCCACCAATGTTGGCAAGAGAAAGAGTTGAATAATCAACTGCTTCTGATGGAATAGTGGTTCCTATACCAACATTACCACTGTGAGTTACACGAAGTCTTTCTGTGCCTTCTGTTAATACTTTAAAGTGTCCATTGGTTCCAGTATCTACTACTTCTGCTGATGTATTTCCTTCAAATATTTTATCTGTTGCTGCAATACCTGGTATTGTAGATATGTCTATCCATGTAGGAGCATTAGATGTATTATTATATGAGAGGACTTTATTATCCGCATCTGGTTCTGCTAAAAATACTGTTGTATTTACTGCTGATTGATATGGTAGGCTTCCTGCGTCACCACCCTTCAAATTAGTTGCTATACCAGCATTATCCGCATAGTTTGCTCTATAAACTGTTGCAGCAGCAGTTACATTCTCGTGACCCTTAAAGTCAACATTCCAGGCAATATCTCCTGTTGCTGCTATATTTCTTGAGTTTGTTAAAGAGTCGGCAGTGGCAACATTAGCATCACTGAATACAATACTAATAGTGTTTATACCAGTAACTCTTCCTTTATCATCAAGATTAAAATTAGTAAATTTCTTTCCTGTAGTATCACCATAGTTACCTAAACCTGGACCAACGTCTTTTAATGTAAGTGCAAATCCTACGTTTTGAGTTCCGTCAAAGGTTTTTCCGATAGCGATAATATCATCGGTGCTACCTTCACCCAAAGTAAATGTTCTAGGTGTTTCTAATTTCGTGGCAATATCTGCCGTTCCCTGAAATGCCCCATTAAAAGTGGTTGCATAAACATTATTCCATTTATTAGATGTTCCACCTAAATCTAATGTTCCATTTGTTGATGGTAATAAATTACTATCAACCCTAGCCGTAAATGTTACAGTATCAGAATTAGCATTTCCTAAATCAGTATTCCCATTTACTGTAAGATTTTCAGAAACAGTAACGTTATCAGGCAATCCAATCGTAAGTGTTTGATTTAATCCAGAAGTTTCTATTTCATTTGTAGTTCCAGCAATCGTAAATGTTTGACTATCAAGGTCAACAGAACCAGTTCCAGTATCACCAGCAAAATCTAAATCTTGTGCAGTTACTTGATCATCAACATATTTTTTAATAGACTGTTGTGTCGCAAGAGCAGTATCACTATCAGATACTAAATTATCTTCATCAAGAATCGAAGTAATGCCAACTAGAGTTTGATTTGGTTGTCCAATTTCTAATTGATTTATAGTGGCTATACCACTAATAATCATATCTTTACCACTAAGTTCATCATAAAAGATATCATCCTTCACATATAAGTCACCACCGACATATAAATCTCCACCCGTCGTTGTAATACCACCAGCACCGGCAAGTGTAACCGCAACACCAACAGAAGTTCCAGTAAATGATACTGCACCACCTACATTCAAATTCAATCCAATATTGACACTCTTTTCTACACCAATACCACCTTCGGTTATGATTGAACCAGTATCCTTACTAGTGGATTCAGTAGCTCCAGAAACATATAATGGATCAGTAACTTGAACAATTCCATCAGAATCAAGAATTAAATTTCCAGATCCTGGTTTTGTTTTTATTGTATTTGTATCGACTACAACATTACCTAGAGTTGATATTCCGGTAACTGTTAAATCTACGATTTCTAATGAGGTAAGTTCGAGAGTTTGTATCGTTGCGATACCAGAAATATTAAGATCTTGTGCGGTTATTCCCAACCCAACAGTTAAATTTTTATTAATACCAACTCCACCATCAAACTGAACTGAACCAGTATTTGGATCTCCTAAAATATTATCATTAGTTTGAATAAAAGTTGTGATTCCTGTTATTTTTGGTATCTTAGATATTCCAGATACCTCTAAACCATCAGCATATAAATTATCAACAAATACTCCACCACTAAACGTAGATATTCCAAGAACATCTAATAGTTGTGTAGGTTGTGTGCTTCCTATTCCAACACGATTATTGTTAAAATCAAAGTAAAAATTATCTGCACCATCTACGAGTCCGGCAGTATTATGAAACTGAACTTGTCCTATAGTTCCACCGGCACCTGACTGGACAGCATTTGGTGAGACCCATAAAAGACCGCCGGTTGCAGTTTTTGTAATTAAATTTCCCGGATTTCCTGGTTGATTTGTAGAATCATAAATTGTTCCTGTGATTCTAAAATTGCCATCATGAAGATGAAGTCTCTGAGTAGGTTCTGTGGTTCCAATACCTACCGAACCAATACCAGTGGTGGTGGTGATTACTGTTCCACCAGTTCCTACAGTAATTCTATCTCCCGCAGCAAATAATCCATTATCAAATGTAAATCTCGTATCCGTTGCAAAGTCACCAGAATCTTTAAACAAAACAGAATTATCAAAACCTGGTGGTGCTACTGTTATTGTTACAGCAACTCCTGGTGGTGGACCCGATGTTCCAGTTGCTGCAATTGCATTACCTACAAAATTTAGTTGCGTTGTACTACTTAATCCGCCAACTAATGTGTTTTCTTCAAATATACTAAGAGAACCAGGAATAATACCACCCTGGTTTGGAATCCAAAATCTTTCTCCTGGTCTATCTCTAAATCCAACAACAATATATTGCTGTCCTGATGGTAAACTTGGTGAACCTTGATCGGTTGGAGTATCTCCAAGATTCGGTTCAGAATCACTAACCGACAAATATCTATACCTATCTGCAGGTAAAGCAGATTGTGGTGTTTTTTTAGATCTTCCGGAGATATACTTTGGCATCTTATGAAATACTGTTCTCTAAAATACTCATAATCAGTTCCATTTGAAGAGGTCCAACTCTACCTCCACTTGGTGAAACTCCAACGTTTACTTGAAATGTATTAGTCGTGGCATTTGATATTGCCAGTACTCCATTATTTAATTGAGAATTTGATGTAGATGCAGGATCCGTTGGTCTTGGATATGGATGATCTGTCAAATAATTATCCATACTACATCTAAAAGTTATTCCATAATCTGCAATACTTATTGTATTTGTATTTGTTAATTGATGATTTGGAATTGTTAATACTAAAACTCCCGTAGCACCGTCGTAAGTTGCGTTTGTTGGTGTAAATGGACCAGAAGCAGTGCCAGAAACCACTGTAACAGAATTTGTTACGGCACTTCTGAAACTATGAATTGCTGGTAGATATGTGTGAGGAATATTAACTTTTCCTGCATCAACAACAAAAGTTTTAGAAGTTCCTACATTACCTATGATAGTATCAACAGTAAAACCTCTTTGTGGTTCTGGAAAAATACTTGTAGTTATACTTCCACTATATCCCCCACAAGTAAATGCTATACCACTCATAGTCACTTCATCATTCACATTGAATCCATGAGCATTGTATGTAGTGATAGTAGCTACTCCGGTTATGCTACTATATCCAACATTTGTAATTGTTGTTATTCCAGTTTGAACTCCTGAAATGACAACAGAGTCTCGTCTTAGTGATGATCTTTCTAGTACTAATCTTCCGTCTACTATAACTAAAGAATCATTTGGTGGTATTTCACCATTTTTTATAACTCTAGTATCTCTTACATTTCCTGATGTCTTGGATGCCGTGCTTGTTCTTCTATGTGTAAAAGTTACTGCGGGATAGGTATCACCAATACCAACATTTGAGACAGAGGCATAAAGAACAATAGAAGATACCTGAGCAGGTGCCGTATAAACAGTCTGCTCTCCTGGTGCTACTGGAACTGCTATCGTAATAAACTTATTAAGTGGTGCTACTGCCATATTATCTCAACGCAAGTATGAGTGGTGTTACTTCTGCCTGTATTGCTTTACTAAAATCTCTGCCTCTAATGGTAGATGTGACTTGATCAATTTGAAGCCCCACACCAATATCAAAATTTCCTTTTTGGTCAGTTGAGGTGAATGGAATTTGTGCTCCTTCTCGGAAAACGATTTCATTTTCCTTAATTGTTTGAGCACCTTCAAAAGGTAACGAAGTATTTATGCTGGTGCCAGAACCAACATATTCAAAGGAGTGAGAGCTTGTTAAAATACGACTGATTCTTTGCAATGAAAGGGGATCATCCGGGAACAATTCATAGGGTATAAATTCATTGAATGTAATTGTTGTAATTCCTGATGTGTTTCCTGTTGTTCCTTCACGATTATCAGTTGCCTCCGAAACAGTAAAATAAATCGGTTCCATCACGGCAGTAGCAAGTCCAGTGTTACCCTCCACATCTACCACAATATTTTGTGTAGGTAGATAGTTTCTGCCAGAATTAATAACATCTATAGAGGTTATGGTTCCTGCCAAACTTACATTAACACTTGCCTCCGCAACAATACCTTGAGGACCTTTAGGAGTAATGATTGTATCAGCATCTCGTATTATAACATCTGGTGGATTAGATTGGCTGAATTGTCCAGGTGTGCCACCGTTTAATATTTTTATACTTGCCAAATCCTGTAATGGTGCAGTAATTCTTCCAGTTCCAACAGCATCAGGATAATTATCCAAATCAATTTTAAAATATGCTGCCTGCCCATCAAAAGGTCTTCTAGATTCTGATGTTGAATCAGTTACACCAGCAGCAACAACAGTATCTTGTTCCTCAGGGTTTGTACTTGTAATCAATTCTCCTGCCGGATTTGTATTACTAATAATACCGGTATATTGTGTTGCACCAAGACCAACGGCAACTAATCCAAAATTACCAAATGATGAATTGGAGTTTGTAAGATCACATTGTGCTCCAGTGTCAGCATAGATTGCAATATCATTATTAATTGTAAAGATAGAAACCAACTGAGCATAGGCATTATTAGTAAGAGATACACCAATACCTGCTTCATTATATTGAGTAAATGAATCACAAACCATTGATTTCAGATCTGCACCATTTTCCGCATCAGCAGTTTTCCCTGCATCATCACCATTGATTCTCATACCAATACTCTTGGTCATGAAGTTGGTACAGTTTCTAACGTATGGAGATCTCCACCTTTTACTACTACCTTGTGTTGCTGGTCCACCAGGAGTATATCCACTATTTGCAGTTGCTCCTGTTACAGGAAAAGCAACAGCACCAGCATTAGGACCGTGTTCAACACCAACGGTACCACCAGCAAAATTTAAGTTTTCAATTAAACATCCTCTTCTAACCCAGAAAACATCTAAAGACGTATTTAATGGTTGAATTGTAACCAATCTTATATCCTCTCCAGTAATTGATACATCATTTCTTAAACCGATAGGATTATTCTCTTCATATCTGCCGGGACGAATTTTAATAGTATCACCTTCAAGTGCGACTGCCGCGGCGGCACCAACCGTTGCCTTAGCATCTCCTTCCAAAAATCCACTATTAGAATCATTACCATCTTTAGACACCCAAATTGTATTTTTAGTTTCAACACCCGGAGGTCTCCAAGATACACCAGTTCCAACAGATGATAATCTATAATCTGTTTTTCCGAGAGCAACACTTCCATTTATATCTATCAGTGTGCTATCTAATTCTAAACTACCAGTAAGTTTAGTATTTCCACCCACATTTAGATTTTTTTCTATACCAACACCACCATCAACAACTAAAGCACCAGTGTCTTTATTGATTGATTGCGTTTGATCCTCTATTACAAGTTCGTCTCCAACATATAAATTTTTTGCAATTGCAACACCACCATCTATTTGAACTGATGCACTTGAAGTTGAACTAGTTGCAGCAGTGGTGTCATTTGATGTTATTTTGCCATCTACATCTAAAGTATTATTGAGTGTTGTACCTAAATCAACATCTAAAGTATTATTGAGTGTGGTGGCACCATCTACATCTAAAGTATTATTGAGTGTGGTGGCACCATCTACATCTAAAGTATTATTAAGTGTTGTTGCACCATCAACATCTAAAGTATTATTGAGTGTGGTGGCACCATCAACATCTAATGCTGAATCTAAGAACGTATTTCCAGTTACAGTTAGAATGCCTCCAGTAAAGGTATTACTAGTAACAGATAAACTAGCACCGACAAAAGCATCTTGACCTACAGTTAGAATGCCTCCAGTAAAGGTATTACTAGTAACAGATAAACTAGCACCGACAAAAGCATCTTGACCTACAGTTAGAATGCCTCCAGTAAAGGTATTACTAGTAACAGATAAACTAGCACCAACGAAGGCATCTTGACCTATCGTTAGAATACCAGTAATTCCAGAGTTTCCAATAACATCTAATGCTACAGTAGGAGCAGAAGAACCAATACCAACATTGGACATTCTATAGATTGAAGCATTATCACCAGTTCCTACATATCCCCACAAATCCTGTGTTTGTATTCTTACAATTTCTTTTGGATTTCCTACATCAGCAATTGGAATTAAAGTATCTGTACCAAGTCCCAAACTATTAATCTGCCTAAAATTAAGCACTGTAAATGACTGTGCTGCACCAACATAAGGATTTGCTGGATCTGTAGAGCTGGATATGTAACGACCCTCATCCTGAACAAAAATACCCTCAGAAAATGCTGGTTCAAATGTTACCCAACGAACACCAAATTCATCACGGTTTAGGAATGCACCATTTGGACCAGGAGAACCAGAAGAATCATAAATGTTTCTTCTTACTGATAGGGTTTCTAAATCAAGACTTAATTTTCCCTGCGTAGAATCATTAAGAGAAGTAACTCCAACTCCAGGATTTATAGTCCCTATACCAACGGTGCCTAAACCGGTAATTACAACTGTATTTTCTTGTTCAGAATTAAACTGAAATTTTTGTACGGGTGTTGATGTAAATATACCAACTCTATCTGTTCTAGTATCAGCAGTAAATACAGTTCCACCTACTCCAACATCAAAACTTGTTTTTACTGTCAGAAAATCAATCTCTAATTTTCCATCTATTGTTACATCTTTCTTAAAAAGAGCATTATCTCCAAAGGTAGAGAGACCAGAAACATTTAGATCACCACCAATATTTACATCTTTAAAGAAAGTTACATTTTCATTAAAATACGCCTCCTGTCCGGTTATATTAATATCGTGTATATTAAATATTTGTGACATTTTTATAAACCGGGAATTACGCTTGATACTACATCTATTGCTGGACCAACAACAGGTAATTGACCTATTCCGGCAACAGCACCAACACTCTTAAGGAAATCAAGTCCAACAAAAGAATCTTGAAATACTCTTTGGGCAAAACTACCAACAGTAGCTTCTACTAAATTACCTTTAAAACCATTAACATCAACTGCCTGAGAATCTATGTAAGTTCTACCATTTTTTGATATTATATTAATATTTCTTCCTGCCTTCAAATCTATATCTTCATCTGCTTGAAGCATTATGTTTTGACCTTTTATTTTTATAATGCCATTTTTCATCGCAGTAAGTGTAATGTCACCATTTAAGGTTGCTATTACAATGCTGACATCACCAGGAACATTTTTAGCTCCTGAGATCATTTCTATGGTTTTATCAGTGTGTTGATGGTAAATTCCACTTTGACTGAATAACTGTAAATTAATATCTTTACTATCAGTATGTCCGTGATATCCAAATACTGCTGTTCCATCACCATTCATCATGGGATCAGAAATACTAAAACTATAATTTGGCCCGAAAGAATCGAACGATCTTAGTTCTACATTTTGGTTCGGTCTTTCTGCCATTTTAAGTTATACAGTCTATAACACTTATAAAATCATCTTGATCCTGATCGGATATGAATGATTTTATAAGTGGTTTGATAAGTGCTCCACTACCGGTTTTAGTAATAATATCAATATTTGGTAGATTTTGAACCCTAACATTATTTATTGGTAATGCTTCTATTATTTTTCCATTATTTATTTTCAATTCATACTCAACACCATTATCGTCAACTGCAGTATCACCAGGAGAGTATCCACTGCCAGGATAGAGAATCGTACCATCAACAACTGCACCTTCAGTATCATCCTCTACAGGATAATTTTCTCCCTCCGACAATATATAAACTCCTGTAATTTGCCCAAATGTTGGAGAATCTTGATCAAAATCAACGATTGCTCTACCAACTGCTCCATAACCAAGACCACACGGATCATCAAACGATATTACTGGAGGAGCATACTTATATCCAGAACCAGGATCAGTAATTTCAACTCCAATAATACTTCCAGTCTTAGCAACTGATGCTGATATTTCTCTCAATCCATCAGTATTATTTACAACTCCACCCATAATTGCTTTCGCAGCACCTCCTATACCATCTCCACCAAAGAAGGATACCTGTGGACCACCACAACTTGATGGAGTTCCACATTCTGGTTTTGTATATGGAGAAGTTCCTGTTGATATTCCAGAAAGTGCTTTTGCTATGTTAGCATTTTCAAGAACATTACTCATCATTTTATCCACATTTGATTTTTCTTTAGGTCCATACCCTATAGTCCACTCCTTAACACCCTTACACTTTTCTTTTCCAGATTGATTACAATCAAAGAAATCTTGAATTGATTTTATTACATCAACTGAACCACGCAAAAACTCTTGAATTTTGAATGCCGGACCTAAAATTTTACCAACAGCACCAAGAGCACTTTCTAATCCACTATCAATTTGATCAATGATATCATTCAGAAATCCTCCCACAAATTGCTCTGCTGAACAAATTCCAAAATTAACCACCTCCAATAAAGTAGATTCTATGAGATCTTTAATTGTATCTCCAAGTCCATTAATAATTTTTCCGGCAACACAAGTAATTGCTTCCTGTAATGCTCCAACAGGACCTACCATTGTTTTCTGTGCCAAAACTCCAGCAGCATGTGCGGCAATAGCATTTCCTCCAGTTGCTGCCATCGTTTTTGCGAAAACTACTTTATAAAAAGCATCAAGTCCTTGTTTCAATAGTGGGATCAATTCATTAAATAGTGACTTGAAAAGTGTTCCTACAAATTGATTAGCAATAACTTGTATTTGTTTAATAGCACTCTGAACATCACCCAAAAAGTCCGTTGCTTCACCAATAACTTTAATCAGATTTCCTAGAATACCTGTTACTTCAGTAATAAAGTTATCTTCACAAGTGTCGGCAAACGTTATTACTTGTCCGGTTGCCATGGATGCTTTATGTTCTTTTGCCTTTCCAGATTCAGAATCTTCATTTTGTGCATTCAGTGCACTGACAGTTTTTCCTTCAACATTTCTTGGTTGTTTTTGATCTTCGGTACTCTGACCTGTTGATTCTCTCTCACTTTTGTTTTCTGCTACTTTAATGTTATCAGTATATCCAGTAAAAGGAGCAAAAGGATTTTCGTATGGAGTATTTGATGGAACAAATTGAGTTTTACCAAAACTTCCCATAATCATTGGGATTTGTGCATCATCTCCATCAAGAAAAAATCCTACAACAACATCACCCTGTCTAATTCTAGAACTCTTTGCGAAACAACCTCCACCAGAACCTGCAGTTGTTGGTAATAATACACCTGCCCATGGAAGATCTTCATTAGGAAGTTCTTGAGTATTGTAGGGGTGATACCCCATTATCCTCACTTTATATCTTATTCCCCATCCTTTACCTTCTGCCTGTGCTGGTGCAGCAGCAACAGGTGCTATCTGACCGATCCACCAACGGAATCCGTCTCGTCCAATAAAATTACTTTTGAGTGTAGATTCTTCTATCATTGTCGTTTCTTGATTCCGAAATTGTCTCTAATCAATTTCAAGGATGTATATGAATTATTGGGTTCAAAATGGTGACACAGTTCCTTTATCATATATAGACCACTTACTTCATAATCAATTTGATCTTGATCTTCTGATGAAATTTTTGGGAACTCACATTTAATCACATCACCGGCATTTAAGTTTGTATTGCAAGGAATCATCATACTCACAGATTGTGTAAGAAGCATATTATATCTGACAAGAGATTGTGAATGATATTTTTCAGGGTCACTACTTTTTTCTGTAGAAATATCTGTTTCTAATGTTCCGACACTAATAACTCCAGATATAATTCTCGTAGGAGCATCTCCTAAAGATTTTTCAGATCCACCAGCAAGTTTTGGTAGTTGAAGTTTACCTTGTGTTCCTAAATTTTTCATCCCTTTTTTATAGTCCGATGACTTAAATGTTTTATTACTAAAATTAAAGTCTAAAGGGTTAAAAAACATATTTTGACTCGCATATGCCCCTAATCTCATTTTTTCAATAAGATTTTGGTTTTTATTGGTAACATAATTTAAAATTTTAAAATCATTATCAGTTTCAACTTCACTTTTGTTTACCTCAGAATAATAATATGTTGCTTTGGGTTCTTGGTCGATTAATCCATCGATAGATGCAAATCTAAATCCATCTTTAGTTTGAAAAAAGAAAAATCCAGCACTAGCATTTTTAGAACCAGATGGAACAGCTTTTGATGCTAACCAAACTAAAATTGTAAATGGTTTCCTCAAGTTTCCAATAAAAGGATATTTATTTTCAGACTTTTCTATATTATTTTTTTCAAATTTTGTTGTTTTTAAAATATCTTTTAAGATTTTGCTGACCGATTGGTCAATTGTTCCTGAATATTTTTTTGATACTCTTGATGTTTCATTTGTGATTGCTTCTCTTGAAACTAAATTAAGTAAAAAACTTTCTTTTTGAGATTGTGAAATCACATCCGTAATACTTGAAACATGAAGATATTTTTCTGGTTTTGATGAAAAATCAAGTCCTTTCTTTTCATCACCTCTATCTAAAATTTTCATACGAAGCCTCTCACCACCTCTAAGAGGAAGACCATTGTATATTGATTCTAATTTATCACTTTTTTCACCTTTGATAGAGTCTCCCGTATTGATCACCCTTACTTTTGCGGTGATTGTTGGGGAAAATATATCCTCATAATAATCAATCGAAACAGCACCTAACCTTAGATCAACAGTTCTTTGTTGATCATTGGACTCTAGTGTTAGTATTTCGTATAGTGAAGATCCGGATGCTGACATTTAAGTATGCGCTAAATCTGTTAGTAATTTTCTTTTCATAATACTATTTAACGAGGCACCCATAACAATAATTGGAGAAGATCCTCCAGATTGTCCCATCATCATTGGTGGTGGTGCTTCTTCTTCTATAATTATG
>Ga0209535_1002073_pt1 | contig 13159 bp, 14 predicted proteins | sample LinPmetageLP28_FD_184041 | JGI IMG/M metagenome (GOLD analysis project Ga0209535, IMG submission 184041) | Marine viral communities from the Pacific Ocean - LP-28 (SPAdes) (version 2) | ecosystem: Environmental > Aquatic > Marine > Oceanic | place: Pacific Ocean | collected 2009-08-22
ATTATAAAAAAGTGGTGCAGCCATTATCTCATTCCTCCTGGTGCAATGTCTAATCTAAATGTACCTAGTTTCCAGTCTTGATTAATTGCTGTGTTAGAAATTTTTAATGCAACTGACCTTGCTCTTATTCTTGTGCTTTGAAAAGTTTTAGATGAATCAATTACAAAATCTTTAGTGGTTGGTGTGCTGTTAGGATAAGCCCTTGATATAAGACTGACTGTAGTGTTACCTGTTTGTGTAATAAAATCTGGTATAAACCTGCTCACTCTCATCATATATTCTCCATCACCTCTAAGATCGGGTGTACCAACTACTTGACCTGTGTTACTTCTTCTTTGTGTAATATCAAAATCTCCTGATAATATAAATGCTGGTATTGCTACAGCAATATTACCTGCGTTTACTTCATCGGTCCCTGTTTCCTGGCTATAGTATATAGTACTACCCTGCGTATTACCAGTAACATCAAATGAAGCATCATCATTTGAGCCATAATAAGTTGCATGTGGTTTGTTAAATACTGCTGAATCCTGCCAAGCAGTTCTGGCTAAAGTGCCTGTTGTCCAAATAGGTTGTTTTGCTGTTGAGTCTAAATAGTTATAAGTAACCATTCTATCAATTTCGTCTGAAGCTTCGCTAGGATAGAACCAAGTTATTTCTCCAAACAAGTTATTTAAACCTGCATTAATTAAATCACGTGATGTGTCATTAATACTATCATAAACAAAGTCTTCTACAAAACATTGCATAGATTGTAGTTGACCATCATAGGTAAAGAAACCATTTTCTGACATCCAATAAGCAGCACCATCTACTTCTATGCATGCATTTTTACCAAACAATCCACAGTTAGTTCCTACTTGTTCAAAAGAGAAAGTAAAAGGTTGTCCTACAAATTTCATAAGAAACAATGCGGTATCAGTCCAAACGTAGATTGCATCCCTACCTTTAATAGCTCCCATAATTTTAGAACCATCTGCAAGTCTTTGCGTACCTGCTGTATTTTCAGCTCTTACTGTATAAGAATCAGTTTGGTCAATGCTTTCTTGAGAAGAGAAACGTATAAACATATCGTCTTGTGTAGATTTAGTTCCTACAGTTGTTTCAGTTCCAAAAAATACTAAGTGTCTGTCTGGTGTTGATACTAATACATGACGTGATGCTGTTGGTGCATTAGGTAATACGGTTGCTCTAGTTGATGTGGCATTAGGAGCTGCAGCGTCCCACTCAAAACATTTATCATTATATATAAGTGCAATTAATTTTGTACCAAAGTTATCTAATACCCATAAACCTGGGTCAATAGTAAAGTCAGTAGAAGATGCACTACCCCAACCTGCGTATGAAGTTATGTTTGTAACTGTAACTCCTGCACTATGTCCTGATTTAGTTGTGCCATTAACTTCTCTTGCTCCTCCGCTTAAAGTATTTGTTGTGGTATTATTATTTGTAAAAGAAATAAATTCAGACCCTATTTGAATAGTACCTGAAGATGGAAATGCTGACGAATCTGTTAAAGGAATAACAGTTACAGCATCATTAATAGTAGAAGCTAGTGTTGTTGTTGCAGCACCTAGGGATGTACCACCAAATAAACCTGTACCAAAACCAAAGCCACCTAATTGTTGTGCGGGTCCAACTGTGTAATAACATAAAACAGAAGCAGATCCTGCATTTGTAATTGGTGTCCCTGTTTCCGCAACTGCCATTGTAATAGTAAATGTTGAAACTGTTGGTACGGAGGTAACCATAAATTTTTGATCTTCAAACGTAGCATTAGTAAATGTTGATCCACTTAATCCAGTAACTGAGTCAAACATTACAATATCATTTTGTAACAAACCGTGACTACCTGTACAGGTTATTGTAACTGTTTTTGAACTTGATGTACTTGTAAAATCAGCACCTGTTAAGGTAACTCTAATTGGGTGAATGTCATAAAATACACCACCTGAAAAAACATATAAAATACTACTAGTGCCTATGGCTGCAAATTTAATACCTGCGTTGTTATCCCAATGATGAATTGCTCTTGCAACACCTGTTAATTTATCGTCGCCTAGTTGAGACCAACCACCTATTTTTTCTGGACTACCATATCGAAAACGAACAAAGTCGCCATCAAACCATTGACCTTCAGCCCCGGTCTCTGTAACTTGTTTGTTGAACCCTGGTGCAAAACCTAATTTTTGTAACATATAACTCCATTTATGTATTCCTTATTGGTGGAACACCTAACATCGGCCTTCTGTCAAACCTATTCTTTTCTGCAAAAGGACCATTTACATGGTTATAATGAAGAAACACTTGTCCGCAAGTAGTTCCTTCAAAAGGTTCTCTCCAATGCTCTAATTCACAACCACTATATACTAGCATATCGCCAACTTCAAGCATGACTTTTGTACCTTCTGGAGCATTAGGTTTTTGTATATTTTTGTATTCGTCGATGACAGAATCTACACCGGTACCATCTATAAATATAGGCCAAGGATCACCACCTAAATTAATAGTAGTAGATATTTCACAACTTGGTCTGTCTTTATGTCTTTTCAATTCGTCTCCGTTTTTGTATATTCTAGCATATGAATAAGTGGGAATTAAGTTTAACCCTGTTTCTTGTTGCATTACTGGTAATACTTTAACAAGTAAGGTTTCCATTACAAGATCAGCATAATGAGAATAAGTGTTTGGAATTTGTTTATCTGTCCAAGTACCTAACATCCCTGTATCATACGTAATATTGTTTTCGTACATCCATCTAACTGCATCTCGTTTAAGTAAAAAGTAGTTAAATATAAAGTTAGCAAGTTCGTAGCTAACAGCCTTTTTGATTACTTGGTATTTATTAAAAGCCATGTTGTATAAAATTAAAACTTATTGATATTCTTAAATCATTTGATTGATTAGGTTCAACACTATGCCATAACCAAGCAGGGAACATTATAATACGTCCTGGAATAGGGTCAAGGTTTGCATCTCTCCATAAATGTTTAGGGGGTTTACCTTTTTTTCGTATAGGCATTATTATTTGTGCTCCAGGTCTTGGGTCATATATCTTAAGTCTTCCTGCTTGTGGATTAGATTTAACATAATACACCCCTGAAAATAATGAATTAGAGTGTATATGTGTTTGGTTCATTCCATCTTTAGGATTTATGTTAGCCCACATGTTACCAAGGACAGGTTCTCTATCTAACCATTCTTCTTTAAACATATCTCTACACATAATTATTAGTTCGTTAACTAATAATTGATACTCTGGCTTTGATGCCATGTTGGTAGTAGAATGCCATCCTTTGTAATTTGTCTTCTGTACCCCTTGATCTTGATTAGACCAATTAACAATGTCTTGTGCTAGTTTATCATTATCTAATTTTATATCTTTGCCAAAAACACTAGTAGGAAAAAATTCTTCTCTAATCATCTAAAAGGTTTACCTCCAAACCAAACAACTAAAGATTGTCTCATGCCTTCTGTTACTGGATTAACTCTATGATTTAAAAAAGAAGCAAACATAATTGCGTGTCCTTGTTTTAAACTTGCAACTTTTCCCGGAGCCATTAATTCTAAATCACCACCTTGAAATTCTGATGGATCATTTAATAAAAGAGTCATTGATATTTTTCTAACAGGTGGTTCGTGTTCCATGTTTACATCACAATCCATATGCCAATCATAAAACCCTCCTTTAGGATATTCTGTAAACTGTGCATTTTCTGTAATTTGTATATCACCAAACCCAAAATGATTTTCATTTGTTTTTTGTATAAAATTATTAAGATCACGATACATGTGACTCATTTCTTTAAAAGGTATCCAACTAATAGTTGTTATTCTTTTTTTTGTATTAGTCCCATTACCTGGTCTACCCATACCAACCTTTGCTTCTTGTGGTTTTTGTGCTCTACCTGATGCAATAATTTGTCTGCATTGTTCAGGTGTAAATAATGGTGTGGTAGTCTGCACTATCCAACTCTTCCATTTAGGTTCTGTGATGTGTCTGTTTTCGTACATTAACTTACTCCTCTGTTTCGAATTGGATTATATTGCACATCCATATTTGCAGCAAGTGTTCGCCTATATCCTGGTCCATTAAATGGATATACGCAGTGTCTCATGTCATATGGAAATACAAAAAAATCTCGTTCTTTAATATTTGGTTGATAATCTATGTTTGCAAAATGTCCATTAGCTGGACCTAGTATTTGTAATCTACCATTTTGTGGCTGATCTGGTGATGAATATTCTACACCATAAGACTCTGGTAATTTTAAAATCATGACAGACGATAGACCGGTAAACAATGTTCCTTGGTGCACGTGCACTGGATTATACTCATGCTCAAACATAGTATTAACCCAAATAGAATTAAGATGTAAATTGTATTCTTTTATTTTATTCCAATCTAAATAATGTCTAAATTTTTGTTCAAACCATTCCAATACATTATTAGGTAAGTGATTATGTTTAGTCATCTTAGGACTGTCTTCACCATTAAAAAATAAACTATGTTCTTTTTCTATCTTACCTACTAATTGTTTGTTAGCAGGTTTTAATTCAGGATACTTTGTTTGATAAATATGGTTAATAGTATTATATACATCTAAAGGTACTTGGTATTTTAATACCGATTGACCTAAAAATATAAAATTAAAATCTGATGTGTCCATATTTCTGTCTAATCCTTTCTGGAATTTTTTCAATGTAAGGGTTATATACTTTTCTAACAGGTCCATCAAATAGTTTATGCATATTACTACCAACAATTTTATCATCATAAGATAAACCATTTACATTTACTTGGTCTAAGTTATCAAATCTGTGGTTAAAATAAGGCTCATCTATGAACTTATATATTTTTCTAAACTCTTGTTCAGGATTATTAACTATGTCATCGTACTTTACATAATGACACATATCTTTATAGTCATATGAGTTTTTAATTGCTTCTAATTCTTTTGCAACAGCACCATCTTTATTCATAATCATTGCTAATTTTTCTTCATCATTTTTACAATTATACTTGTTAGGAAATGCATCAAGATTTTCTGTGTACCACTGCATATAACTTGCTAGTACATCCATTAAATCTCTAAGTAATACAATACATTTAAAAGGACGTTTAAAATGCTTTTGCATTAATAAAAAATTACCTTTAGTCATTACAGGTCCACGATCAATGATTACTCTTTGTGGCCAATTTTTGTAGTAAACGTCATACACTGAATCTAGTACATTATCTAAAGACTTGTGGTCTGGATAATTTTGAAAGACATCAGTTTGTTTAAGTAGAAACAAATTTTTTATTATTTCTAAAGTAATAGAATTAGGAGTAGCTGCTATCTCAGGATTTTGATTCATAATACTTGCAAATAAAGTATTACCTGATCTAGGTTGTGCTACCAAAAAAAATAGTTTCTTATTCTGGTTTGGCTCCGAGGTCATTGGTCAATTGTTCTTTCTTGTTATAGATCATTTCTCCTGATTTTTTAACTCTTTCTATAGTCTGTAATTGTCCTAATACATTAAACACTTCCGGTTGTGATGAGCCTGATGTTAGTGTCTCCGCCTTATTTTTCATAATTAAATGGTATGAATCTAATTGATGAGTATTAACATCTTTAGTATCAAACGAACCATCATCAAATTCTTTTTTAAGAACTGACCATAGTTTAATTTCTCTCATTCTATCTCTAGCGATAAGTTGCATGTTAGCTACTGAATAAGTTTTCTCGTCTATATCAATTTGAAGTAGTTCTCTTTTTAAAGGATCCTCTTCTTTAAGTAATTTTTCCTCTAATCTTTTTAATTTAACTTCATTACGTCTTGCATCAAATGATAAAGACATTAAATTTTCTAAGAATACGTTTTGTTCTCTAACACATTGCCAATATTTAGAAGCTTTAGTTGGGTATTTAGCATCTTGAAGAACAGACATTCTCATTTCTGTCTCAGTTCTAAACACTTGTTTTTTAGTCCAAGTATCTCTAAGCTCATTTGTTAATTCTTTAAATTCTTTTACTTCATTTGGATCTAATAAATTATTTAAGCTAGGAGCTTCTTTTTCTATTAGCGCATGTATATTTCTTTTTTCAGTCATTATATTCCTTTCATTGAATAGATTTAATATAACTACTTAAAGTTATAAGTCAAGTTAACTTACAGATAGATTTTTAACTTGAGTTCCAGCACCTGTAAATTCTTCTGTTCCGGTAAAGGCTGCGTTACCATTTGCATAACCTCCAGTACCTAGTGCTGCTGGTCCAGTTCCACCGCCTTGTGCCATTCTTTGTCTACCAGTTGCCATAGTGGCTTGTGCTGTCCAAGAAGTTCCATCGTATGCTTCAGTTAAATTAGGATAAGGAGAAGCGGGTTCGTTTCCACCAAAAATAGTAGCATCATTTTGATTACCACCTATTCCAACAAAAGTAGCTTTGGTTGATCTGCTTATAGTTCCACCAGCTGTCCAAGACGACCCATCATATTCAAGAGTTGTACCGTTAGTTGGGTTTTGTCCACAAACTATAAGAGCTGCTGTTTGTGATCCAGCACCAGATTGAGATCTATTTACTGCTGGTATATCAGTTTCTTCAGACCATGAACTACCATCCCATTCTTCTACGTTTGCTACAACAGGAGGTGACTGACCACCAACTGCAAGTGCAGCTGTTGAAGTTCCAGCACCAGCTAATTTGTCTCTACCTGTACCTAAATTAGCAACTTCTGACCAAGATGAACCATCATATACTTCTGTAAAGGCATAGGCATTAACGTCTGGAGCTTGTCTTGCGCCACCAGCATATAATGTTGCTGTTTGAGTTCCTAACATAGAAGGAGCACCTACGTATCTTGCTGTTCCTAGATTACCTACTTCTGTCCAAGAAGCACCATTATATTCTTCCGTTTCATTTTTTGAAGCATTTCCTGGAGCTATTTGACCACCATAAGTTATTGAAGCAGTTTGAACACCTGCTGCACCCATTCCATTTCTACCTGTACCTAAAGCTCCACCAGCTGCCCATGAACTTGCTAAAGCTATACCATCAACACGCAAATTACCTGTAGAAGAATTATACCATACCTGTCCATCTTCTGGATTTGCAGGATCTGCTGATAAGTATTTAACTTTCAGCCCGTGAATTGTGTTGTAGCCAGCCATCTATAAATTCCTTATGGGAGTGTTATTTGACTTGGTCTATCATTTCTAGTTTTTGCTTCATCAGACAATGCATCCCATGCTTCTTGTGCTGCAGTTACTTCCGCAGTTACTAAAGCTTGTGCTTCTGTTTTTGTCTTTTCAACACCGTTTTTTTCAGCTAACCATAATGCGCCTTTTTCGTTGTTACCAACGACCCAGACATTTGCAGGTTGACCTGAAAGATAAAAATTCTGTCTATCTTCATGAGTGAAGAATCCTTTTCCAGTGTTTGTAGCAGTACCATATATAAATAGTGCCATAATGTTTACTCCTTTTTTATTGTTATATCGTTAAATTTAATCATTATCAACTACTCGTTAATGTTTTAACATTTAATGAAGTTGAAGCACCTGTAAATTCTTCAGCACCATCTGTTCTTCCAGATTGAGGTCCACCAGAAGCAGCTAAAGCTAAAGCCCCTGTTCCACAACCTTCTGTATTACCACCTGCGTTTGCTAAAGTAGCACTTGCAGCCCAAGCAGTACCATTATAGGTATTTGTTGTAGCACCATAACCTGGACCAAGGTCACCTAAAAAAACTAATCCATCTGTTTGACTTCCTGCTGATGCAGCATAAGTTAAAGTTGAAGGATAGACAGTTGCATTTGTCCAAGACGTTCCGTCATAGTGTTCTACATTATTGACATTAGCCGGACCAGTATCTCCACCTGCAGCAACTGCTGCTGTTTGAGTTCCGAATATAGTTAGTTTATATCTTCCTGTTCCCATAGTATTTCCTATACTCCAGTCAGTTCCATTATATTCTTCTGAAAGATTACTACCTGTATTTCCTGGAGGACTACCACCAGAAGCTAAAGCTGCACTTTGAGTTCCTGTTCCACCAATCGCATATCTAGCTGTGTTTAAATTATTTCCTTCAGACCAATCAGTTCCATTATATTCTTGAGTATCGTTATTAGCACCTCCAGCTGGCGGTGAACCACCAAAAGCTACTCCTGCTGTTTCTGTGCCTGCACTCGCAGCATTGTCTGCTGGTGCACCTAAATTATTTCCTTCTGTCCAACTTGTTCCATTATATGTTTCTGAATTATTAGATATCCCTCCAGGGTTATGACCACCTGCAAAAACTGCTGAAGTCTGTATTCCAAACGTTACACCATTTCTTTGTCCTGAAATTAAATTTCCACCAGCTGCCCATGATGCAGCTGTAACTACGTTTATTGATGTATTAAATTCTTCAACAGTTCCAATACCTTCATCTCCAGGAGTTCCACCATCCCCACCTGCACAAAGCGCAGCTGTTGCTGCTGTTCCAAATCCACTTGTACGATCTCTACCTGTTGCCATTGAGGGTCTAGTAGACCAATTAGTTCCATCGTAACCAAAAGTTGTAGTAAGATTAGGAGATCCTGCAAAAATAATAGCATTTGTTTGAGTTCCCGATAAAATAGCAGACGCTTGTGCAGTAGGACAAACAGTTACAGTTGTCCAACTTGTTCCATTATATTCTTCTGTAACAGCAGTATCTCCTCCACCCCCATCAATAAAACCTGTTGCTCCTAATGCTGCTGTTTGTGTTCCTCCACCTGCTATATTACCTCTTGCTGTGTTTAAATTATCTCCTTCTGCCCAACTAGTGCCATTATATTCTTCTGACTCATTTCTATTTGTACTAGTTGTATATCCCCCAAACCCAAGTCCTGCTGTTTGAGTGCCTGCTCCAGCTATAACATATCTTGCTGTATTTAAATTATCTCCTTCTGCCCAAACAGACCCATTATATTCTTCTGAATTATTTACAATTGCTGGATTAGAGGGTTCTGCTGTTGAACCTCCAAAACCTAATGCTGCTGTTTGTGATCCTGCAGTTGCAGAACCAAGTTTTCCTCTTGCTGTAGTTAAATCTCCGACCTCAGTCCAAGATGTTCCATTATATTGTTCGGTCTGTCCCAATGCAGTTGCAGCGTCAAATCCTCCAAATACCATTCCTGCTGCTTGAGCGCCTGTTCCTCCTCCTTTTCTTCTTACTTGACCTAAAGCTGTACCACTAGACCATGCTCCAAATGATGTTACTGTTTTAAAAACCTGTGCAGTCGTGTTAAACCAAATTTGGCCCTCGGCTCCTGCATCTGTAGGATCTGAACTTACTTGTTTAATTGTTTTTCCAAATTCTTCTTTGTATGTTGTCATAATTTTTTAACTTGTTGTAAATGTTTTTGTTGCAGTAGCTGGACTATATTCTTCTGTTGCTGTTGTGTAAGGACTACCGCCAAAAGCTAATCCCGCTGTTGTAGTTCCACCCATTCCATAAGCATTTCTTGGAGTTCCCATAGTTGCACCAGTAACAGACCAATTAGTTCCATTCCATTCTTCTGTTGCAGTATTACTAGGGTTACCCCCTAATATAGCAGCTGTTGAAGTTCCAAACATATTAGCATTAGGATGTGTTGCATTTAAATCAGGTCCTGCTGTCCAAGCAGAACCACTCCATTCATAACTATCTGCTCCAGGAAAAGCACCTGCCGCTATTGCAGCTGCTGAAGTTCCAGCTGTACCACCTCCCGATCTACCTGTAGGTAAACTAGGTACGGCTGTCCAAGAAGATCCATCATATTTACATGCTTGTGCTGGAGTTTCTGAACTTCCATTACTAAATCCTGCTGTTAAAGTACCACATCCACTTGTATTATGAAAATTTGCAGGCATGTTTCCACCACCTGTCCATGATGAACCATCATATTCTTCTGTGGCATTACTTGGTCCATAACCTCCACCTAATACGGCAGAAGTTTGAATACCAAAACCTGCTCCAGCTCTTCTTGCCGTGCTTAAATTTCCACCACCTGTCCATGATGAACCATTATATTCTTCAGTTGAATTTGTATTACCAAATGAAGTACCATTGTAACCACCAAAAGCGATACCAGCAGTTTGTGTACCTGCGTTCAATCCTGCTACCGATCTAGGTAAACTTAAAGCTCCACCTGATGACCAAGCACTGCTTCCTACTACACCTTTTAATGTTAGAGAAGTTGAATTATACCACATGTCACCGACTGTTGCTGGAGATGGGTCTGAAGTTAGAGACTTGATTAGTTGTCCTCTAATTTCTTTAAAAGTACTCATTAAACTCCTTAGTTATTCTTTAGAAGCCAACCTTGAGTACCGTCTACATATACTAAAGTATTTGCTGCTCTTTCTGTTGATACTGTTAAAGGATCAGTTGATCCTACAATTTTTTCTGTTCCGTTTTGATCAATTGTTAATGCGTTACTATCAAATGTTCCTGCATAATCTACAAAAGAAACCTCATCACCAATACTTCCTGCAGGTAAATCCATTTCAAATGCTCCACCTGTAGTATTAATAAAATAACCTTCACCAGCTACTGCTGTGAAAGTAGAAGTTTTTACTGCTTGCCATGAAGTTCCACCAGATACTTCAGAAAAAGATAGTTGACCAATACCTGTAGTACCTGAACCTGATACAGAAGCTACTTTTAAAAATCTATCTGCTGTAACATTTCCAGTTGGAAATTTAAGTTCATAACTTTGACCACTACTATGTGTAGGTGATGTAAGTTTAATCCCGTGTGAATTAGACTCACAATTAAGTTGAATTGAACCTGGATTATCATTACCTCTTACAGTTACATGACCAGTACCTTTAGCTAATAAATCTAAATCAACATTAGTCTCACCTGTTGCTGATAATCTTGGTCCATTACCTGTTGCACCGTTTGCAATTGTAAATTCGTTTACCGCTGAACCTGTAGCTGTAAGTAAAGCTAATTCGTTCCCATTAGTATCTAAAATAGAAGTACCAATTTTAGGTGATGTTAAAGTTTTGTTTGTTAAAGTTTGAGTACCAGTTTCTGTTACTGTGCCTGCTGTAGCTAGTGGTATCTCAATAACTCCAGTGTTAGTTGCAACACCATCAAGGTATAAAAGTTTATATCCTTTATCAGTTGTTCCAAAAGTAACTGTAGCCCCTGAACCTGATACTGCTTTTAGTTGTACTGTATATGCACCTGATGTGCTGTTTTTAATAAAATAAAAAGTTTCTGTAAGAAGGGGAAATGTTACAACTTTGTTTCCTGTAATTGCTTCTGGTGATACTGCACCAAGGATAATAACTCTGTTTTGAGCAGCACCCGTTAGTCCACCATCTTCAATTGTTAAAGCTGTAGTGTTAGCTCCAGAACCCGCAGCATTTAAAGTTTGAATTTTAAATCCACCCAGTAATTGTTCTGCAAGTTGTAAATTAGCGTTAGTTTTTGTTCCCCAAGTACCGGCATTTTCGCCAGTAGCCATTAGCTCTACGCCAAGATTAGTAAAAGTTGATGCCATAAATTTTGTTCTCCTAAGCTACGTGTGTTACATCTGTATACGATGTTTCGCCTACAACGTCAACATCGGAATAACTTGCACTATTTGTTTTATTGACAGCACTATAACTTGTATTTCCAATAATATCAATATCTTGATAGCCTAATACAATAACTTCTCCAACTGCTGAAGTAGCTACTTGTCCTAATCCTACTAGACTAGTTATAGATAATTGAGTTGTAGTTAAAGAACCTAAAGCACTTGTAGCCGATAAAGCAGATAAAGTAACTTTAGTATTATTATCTATTGTTAAAGAACCTATAGCACTTGTAGCTGAAACACCAGTTAACAAATGAATTGGGTTAGATGAAATTGTTATGTCACCAACGTCTGTTTCAGCTAACTGACCTGTTAAACCCGTTACATCTGCAGGTAATATACTTCCTACAGCAGAAGTTGCAGATTGACCGGATAAACCTACAGAATCTTCTGTTCCTAAAAGACCTAACGAAGATACCATACCTTGATTAGGTAATGTAAGTGTGTGATTAGAAAATGAAGTTAAACTACCTATATCAGTTTGAGCTGATAATGCAGGTAAGCCTACGACATCTTTTGCTATAAGAGTTCCAACACTTGATGTTAAAGAAAATCCTGGTAAAGTTTCATTAGCCGCTTCAACAGAACCCCAACCATTTTGTCCCCAAAGTAAAGTACCCCAACCAGGTCTTATTTCTGTAGTTAATGCTCCTAAAGATGTTGATGCTGATAAACTTGGAAGTGTAACAATTGGTGTATCACCCCAAGATTGATAACCCCAAGATTCTCTACCCCAACCTTGTTCAATTAAAGTAGAATCATTCCAACCAGCTTGTCCCCAACTATAACGGCCATACCCTGAAGTAGTGCCTGTATATGAAAGGTCTCCTAAAGATGAAGTAGAAGAAAGACCCGTTACTGTCAGTGTAACGTCAGCCATTTTTTACCCCTATGCTATCTGTACGATTGCGTTTCCTGCTGTCTGTGCTGGAAATTGAACTGTGAATGTTCCACTTGTTACAGTTTTGTCTGCACCAAAATTAACAACACACACTGATCTGTTTGTTGTAAATCCTGTAACTGCTGTTGAATTATAAATTAAACAACCTCTTGCTGTAAACGTAGCTGAACTAAAACTAACATCATTAAATTTTACACATGCTGTGTCACTAGATAAAACTGGATCAGCTGATGCTGTTAATGCTGTTCCGCCTGCAGTGTAACCACTGTTTGACGCTCCACCATCAGTTTGACTTTGACTAACTTCAAGTGTGTTAGTTGGAACTGCATTAGCAGATGAAGGTGCTGTATAAACAGTTGTTGTTTTACTTAATGAAGCTGAGTCACTTGAAAATAAAGCTAACTTAAATGCGTTACCTGTTGGTGCACCACTAGCATCGTTAAAGTTGTGACCACCTTGTAAAATTTCTACTTTAAATGAATTACAAATAGCTGATGTTATTGTCATAAAAAATCTCCTAGTTTAGGGTGAAGGTGATTTGACTTGTATTCTAACAGTTCCGTCAGTGTAATCGTCTCGTCTTCTTCTCCCAATCTGCATTCCCGCAAACTGTTGTATTGATGTTTTATACTTATTCTCGTAAAGTGTCAACATCTCCATTGGCCCTTTTAA
>Ga0209535_1002074_pt1 | contig 13158 bp, 16 predicted proteins | sample LinPmetageLP28_FD_184041 | JGI IMG/M metagenome (GOLD analysis project Ga0209535, IMG submission 184041) | Marine viral communities from the Pacific Ocean - LP-28 (SPAdes) (version 2) | ecosystem: Environmental > Aquatic > Marine > Oceanic | place: Pacific Ocean | collected 2009-08-22
ATGCATGCCTAGTCGAGGCCTATGGATTTTTAAAAGGACCTCAAGACCTCTTGCAATTATACGAACAAAAGTATAAACAAGTGGTAGAAGGCTTCTCAATTGAACAAATGGGAAGAAGAAGACGAGACGAATATCAAAGCGGTGTTCCTCGAATAGGAAAATAAGGAGATATATTATGGCTATAACACAAGCGATCGCAAATGCTTTCAAAAAACAATTACTAGAAGGTGATCAAAGTTTTAAATCATCTGGTGGTGATGTTTTTAAACTAGCTCTTTACACTTCTTCAGCAACTCTAAACTCATCAACAACTGTATTTACTGCTACTAACGAAGTTGCAAACACAGGTACTTATGCGTCTGGTGGAGATAAACTAACAGGTCAGAATACATCAATTGCTTCAGGTGTTGCAATTGTTGACTTTGCAGATTTATCTTTTACAGGTGTAACGTTGACTGCTAGAGGAGCTATGATCTACAACACATCTTCAGCAGTTACTAATGCTACAGTTTGTGTTTTAGATTTTGGAGGAGATAAGACAGCTACTTCGGGAACTTTTACAATTCAGTTTCCAGCATTTACTACATCAGCAGCTATATTAAGAATTTCTGGGTAATAGGAGAACTAAATGGCATTAGTTGTAAACGACAGAGTAAAAGAAACTTCTACCACTACTGGTACGGGTACGCTTTCTCTTGCAGGAGCAGTAACAGGTTTTGAAACTTTTTCATCAGCGATTGGTAATACAAACACAACGTATTACGCAATTGTAAATAGTAATGGTGAATTTGAAGTTGGGTTAGGAACAGTATCAGCAGCCGCTTTGGCTAGAACTACTGTTATCTCATCATCAAATAGTGATTCAGCGGTAAACTTTTCTGCTGGAACTAAAGATGTTTTCTGCACTCTTCCAGCATCAAAAGCTGTAGTGCTAGATGCTAGTGGAAACATTGTTGCAAACAATGGAAGTAATCTAACAGCATTAAACGCAACTCAACTTACAAGCGGGACAGTTCCCGATGCAAGATTTCCAGCGACATTACCTGCTCTAAACGGATCAGCTTTAACAGCTTTAAACGGAACCGCTATATCTAGTGGTACTGTAGCTAATGCAAGACTTCCAGACCCTATAAGCGATAAAGTTATTAACGCATCTAGACCTTTAACTGTTAAAGGTGATGGATCAAGTGCCGATGGACAATTAATTTTAAACTGTTCTCAAAACAGTCACGGAGTAAAAATAACATCCCCTGCTCACTCAGCTAACGCAACATGGGAATGGATATTACCTGTTAACGATGGAACTTCGGGTCAAGTTTTAACTACTGATGGTAATGCATCTGCTCAATTATCTTGGACTACTCCAGAAGTAGGAGACATTACTTCAGTTGTAGCCGGAACTGGATTAACAGGCGGTGGAACATCAGGAGATGTAACTTTAAATGTTGCAGCAGGAAACTTAATTGACGTTCAAGCAGATCAAGTAGACGTAGATTTATCAGAATTAACAACATCAACAGCAGATGCTGATGGAGATTTCTTTGCAGTAATTGACTCTTCAAACGCTCAGAAAAAATTAACTAAAGGAAACATAGCTATTTCTGGTTTTAATAATGATAGTGGATTTATTGATGGATCTGCTTTAAATGCCAGCAACCTAAGTTCAGGTACAATTCCTGACGCAAGATTTCCAGCTACACTTCCAGCTTTAAATGGATCAGCTTTAACAAACTTAGACGCAGGGGATCTAGCGAGCGGTACTATACCTGATGCAAGATTTCCAGCTACATTACCAGCCTTAAATGGTTCGGCCTTAACAAATTTAAATGCTTCCAATTTAGCGAGCGGAACTTTGCCTGACGCAAGATTTCCAGCAACACTACCAGCAGCAAATGGTTCTGCTTTAACAGCATTAAATGCAACTAACATTGCAAGTGGAACAGTTTCCAATGCAAGACTAGATGCTCAACTTCAAGACATCGCAGCTTTATCTGCAACAAGTGGTAAAATTATTCAAGGCGATGGTTCTAACTTTGGACTATCTGCATACACATTACCAACTTCTGATGGATCATCAGGTAACGTTTTAACAACTGATGGTTCTGGTGCAGTTACTTTTGCAGCCCCTACAGTTGGTGATATTACAGGTGTCACTGCTGGAACTTTATTAGATGGTGGTGGAACTTCTGGAAGTGTAACTTTAAATGTAGATCTTTCTGAACTTTCGACTTCTACTTCAAATGGAGATGGAGATTTTTTCTGTGTAGTTGATTCTTCTAATAATCAAAAAAAATTAACTAAAGGAAATATTAATAACTCAGGGTTTAATAATGATGCTGGTTATACTACTAATACTGGTGACATCACTTCTGTTGTAGCAGGATCTGGTTTAACTGGAGGAGCAACTAGTGGAGCTGCTACTTTAAATATTGGTGCAGGAACAGGTATTGATGTTGCAGCAGATGCAATCTCAGTTGATGTATCAGACTTCATGGCTAATGGTTCAAACAACAGAGTTGTTACAGCTACAGGTGCTGATGCAATGAATGGTGAAGCTAACATGACTTTTGATGGATCTACTCTAGTAATTACAGGAGCGATAACAGCAACTGGTGACATAACAGCTTTTCAAAGTTCAGATAAAAATCTTAAGGAAAACATTTCTAATATAGAAAATGCTGTTGATAAAGTTTCTAAAATAAATGGTGTTTACTATAATTGGACTTCTGAAGCTCAAGAAAAAAATGCTCACTTTGGAAAAGAAAAAGAAGTTGGTGTTATAGCACAAGATGTTGAAGAAGTATTACCTGAGATTGTTGCAACAAGAGATGATGGAACAAAAGCAGTTAAATATGAAAGACTATGTGCTTTATTAATCGAATCTGTAAAAGAACTTAAAAAAGAAATAGAAGAACTAAAAACAGGGGCCTAGACAATGGCTTTTGCTAGTAGTTCATTTTCAGAAGCGGCTTTCGCCTCAGCAGGCCCAACAACCGTTTTACTATCTGGTTTTGGTCTTACAACAAATCTTAATGGTGTTGCTACACAAGGTGAACTTGGAATTAATGTTGACGTTACAGGTTTCGATTTAACTGTTAATAATACAACTGATATACAAGATACCTTAACTGCTTTTGCTCAAGCACCTTTTGCTACTGAGAGTCCTAGTACATTTAGTCCTCCAAATATTGATATAATAATTCTATCTAATGCAGCTGTAACAGGTATTGCAATGACTGCTAGCTTAGGTACCGTAATCACTGGTGCTGATGCTTTAGTTACCCCAACTGGTTTCCCTTTAACTGCAGTATTAGGAACTGCTTTAGGTGTACCATCAACTAAAGCTGAAATTACCGGATTACCAATGACAGTTAATCTAGGAACTGCTCAGGGATTCACTGATGTTGTAACAGAAGATGTAACCGGAATAGCAATGTCCGCTAATTTAGGTTCTGTTGTTACTACAGCTAATGCAGACGTCATTCCTACTGGTCAAGCAATGACCATGCAAGAAGATAGTGTATCACTTACTGGAGATGCTAATATTACTTTAAGTGGACAAGCAATGACAGCTACACTTGGAACTGCTGTTCTAGATGCAAATAGTTTAATAGATGTTACTGGTCAGGCAATGACTATGCAGGAGGGTACTGCAACAGCACCAGATTCTCTTGCTATATTAACAGGGATTTCAATGACAATGGCAACAGGTAATGTTAAACAAGTTATTTGGACTCCAGTACCCACTGGATCAGCTCCAATAACTCCTCCTGGTTGGAAAGAAGTGGCTTGATTTTAAGTGAAAATAAAATAAAATGAAATATTAAGGAATTAAATTATGGCAAACTCAACCTCAGCTAGTTTAAAATTAACAGTCCAAACAACCGGAGAAAACTCAGGAACTTGGGGACAGTTCACTAACACTAACTTATTAATATTAGAGCAGGCCATTGGTGGGTATGCAGCTCAAGCATTAAATGCAACAACAGGTGCAACTTTACTTTTTTCAAATGGAGCTCTATCTAATGGTAAAAATAACGTATTAAAACTAACAGGAACTATAACTACTAACGTTAATGTAATAATACCTGATTCAATTGAAAAAACTTATATAGTAGAAAATGCTACTTCTGGAGCCCACACTGTAACTTTTAAAACTTCTTCAGGAACAGGTTTTACTTTTGGAGCTACAGAAAAAACTCGTGCAATAATTTATTCAGACGGAACAAATATTGTTGAAGTAATAAATAACACAAGTAATTTACAAGTTTTATCTGACATAGCTGTTACAGACGGACATTTTATTGTAGGAAATGGAACTACTTTAGTGTCTGAGGATGCGGCAACAGCTAAAGCATCACTTGGCTTAGGTACTACAAGCGATATTCAATTTGATTCACTTGGTATTGGAACTGCAGCTTCAGGTACAACTGGAGAGATAAGAGCCACTAATGATGTCACTGCTTTCTATTCTTCAGATGTTGCACTCAAAGAAAATATTGTTAATATACCAGATCCATTAGAAGCCTTAAAAAAATTAAATGGAGTTTTATTTGATTGGAAAAAAGATTACATAGATTCAAGGGGCGGAGAAGATGGCTATTTTGTTAGAAAAAAAGACGTTGGAGTTATAGCTCAAGAGGTAGAAAAAGTATTACCAGAAGCTGTGGCTCAAAGAAAAGATGGAATTAAAGCAGTGAAATATGATAGACTAACTTGTTTATTAATAGAAGCGGTAAAAAAATTATCGGAAAAAGTAGAAACTTTAAGTAAGGAGAAAAATTAATATGGCTGTTCCAAGTACAAACGTAACACTTGCAAGTATTCAAACAGAATTTGGAGGATCTAATCCTATATCATTATCTGAATATTATTCAGGTGGAAGTAATGTACCTGCAACATCACCTGCTCCTAATGGACCTATTCCAAGTTCAGGACAAATTTCTGTAGGTCAATTTAGAGCTGCAGTGAAACAAGTTTCAGTTTCTGCTGATTACTTAATTATATCTGGTGGAGCTGGTGGATCTGCACCAAATGGTGGAGGTGGAGGAGCCGGCGGTACGAGATTTTCTAATTATGGTCCTTCCCCATTAAATACTGGCACAGCAATGACACTTGTAGGTGGAACTACCTATCCTGTAGTGGTTGGAGCTGGTGGAAGTAATGCAGGTTACGTACCTTCCTTTAACGGAACTAGAGGATCAGATTCAATTTTTAACCCAGGCGGTTCTGAAGGAACTACTACAATTACTACTGAGGGTGGTGGTTATGATGTTCAACCTGATGGCCCTGGTGCAGATGGAGGATCAGGTGCTGGACGTAATGGTTGGCATGATAATCCTGGCGGTACAGGAAACACACCTCCTTTTAGTCCACCTCAAGGAAATGATGGTGGAAATGCTGGAAACCAAGCATCTTCCTCTGGAGGAGGAGGGGCAGGTGCAGTAGGCAACCCTGGTAGCCCTGGTAATGGAGCTGGAGGAAACGGAGTAGCTTCAAATATTACAGGTTCATCGGTAACTTATGGTGGCGGTGGTGGATCTGGAAGTGATTCCAGAGGATATAGTTCACAAGCGGGTGCTGGTGGTTCTGGCGGAGGCGGAGCTGGAAATGGCGGAGCTGGACAAGCAAACACCGGAGGCGGTGGAGGCGGCGGATTTTTTAGCCCAGGTGGTGGCGCACAATCAGGAGCTGGTGGTTCTGGTAAAGTACAAATAAGAATACCGGCAGCAAATGCACCTTTAGTAAGTGTAACTCCTGGTACAAACAGTGTTGCGACTCACCCAGGTGGGGATAAAATAGCAACTTTTACAGTAAGTGGAAATTTAGTTTTAGCGTAATATTATGGCACATTTTGCAGAATTAGATAGTAATAACAAAGTTATAAGAGTCGTTGTTGGAGACAACAATGATGTTGATGCTAATGGTGGAGATCAATCTTTAACGGCAGCTCAATATTTTGAAACAGTTGTACCCTTCACTGAAAATGGTGTTAAGTGGGTTCAAACTTCTTACAATGGAAATTTTAGAAAACATTTTGCAGGTATTAATTTTACTTACAATGAAGTTAATGATAGATTTATTCCCGAACAACCTTATCCTTCATGGTCATTAGATAGTGATGGAGATTGGCAACCCCCATTTCAACCACCTAATCAAGATCAATATTTTGAATGGGATGAAGATGCTTATCAAGCAGACAATACTCAGGGTTGGATATTAAAAGGTTAAATATTTTTGTACCAAGAAGGTATAGTATATCTTTTACCTTTCTTAACTTCTAAGACCCCGTGCATATTTGTTTTGTTACTTTCAAATAAAATACAACTCAAAGCTTTCATCTTGAAAGTTTGATTTTCAAAAAACAATTCTCCACCTTTATAGTTATCATTTAAATAAATTAATGACGAAAAATCCATAAGGTTATTTACTTCTTCAGCTCTATCATTGTGAAAAACCATGCTGTCTTTTGGCAGCCAACGACATAATCTCATATGTTGCCACGATTTAGTTTTTGTTTTAAATAAATGATCTATAAAATAAATATTCTTATAAGCATAATAATTTAATAAATCTTTTGCTTTGCCTTTTTTTATATGAGGAAGATGTATATTTCTATGACGATGCTCTTCTCTGTCATCATAACAAAGATGTGTGTTCTTATCAAAGAAGGACATTAATGTCTTCGCATCTTTTTTATCAATAAAGTTTTCTATTATATGTCTAACAGTCATAGATTCTATCTAAAAATTTATGTTTAGCAGTAACCTTATTTATAAATATAACTAGTCTTAAAGTTTCTAAATCCGTAAACTCTGTAACTCCATGAAATTTATTAGCATCATAAAGCAATAGACTATTAAAGTTATTAGAAACAACTACTTGTTTTTTTAAATCTTTATTATAAATGGTTGTGCCAGATTTTTCACAAATTGTTTTATTTAAATATATAACACCTGCAATTTCAACTCTGTTATCTTTGTGTATATGTGTTTCTTTTCTTTTCCATTTTTTAAAATCAGAAGGTTTAGTTTTATGGAATTGAATGGAAGCACTTTCCCAGAAAACCTGTTGTAATTTATATTCATAATAAACAGAGATTATCTTATTCATTATAAAACTATGTAGCTCTGGATTTATTTTATGAAAAGACTCTGATCTAACACCAGGCCAGTTTTCATGATTTTTAGCTCTAGACCATTTTACTTTGTTTAAAAAATTAAAAATTAATTTAGGATCTTTAAAAAAATTTTCAACAACTATAGTTGGATAAATCATTTAGGTCTTTTAAATTCACCTGGTAAACCTAAATGAGGTCTTCCATCAAATAAATTTTTATCTGATCCTTTAGTGGCAGCATTATTGTAGTGTAAAAATATCTGAACACATTCTTCACCTCTAAAAGGTTCTCTCCAATGTTCTAATTCATTACCCCTGTAGATTAACATATCTCCAGGATTTAAAGTTATTTTTTTACCTTTAGGTGCATTAGGTTTAATAATATTTTTTTCTTCATCTATAACAAAATCTTTACCCGTAGGATCTAAATATATTGGCCAAGGTTCTCCACCTAAATTTAATGTAGTAGATATCTCACAACTAAATCTATCTTTGTGTCTTTTTAGAATATCTCCTTTTTTGTATATTCTTCCGTAAGAATAATTAGGAGTAAGCTTTAAACCTGTTTTTTTCTGCATTAAAGGAAGTAATTCAACAAGTAAAACTTCCATTACTAGGTCAGCATAACAAGAGTAAGTATTTGGCACCTGACCATCTTCCCATGTTCCATACATAGAATCATAAGGAGATATAAATCTTTCTGTAAATAAAGTGTTTGCAACCTGTCTTTTAAAAGTAAAATATCTTTTACAAAAATAAGCCATTGGTTCACTTAAAGCTTTTCTAATTACTTGGTATTTATTTTTTTTAAAACTCATTTGCTCCTTTCCTTAAATAAATTTAGGTCCTTTTAAAAATAGTGTTAAACTGTTTCTCTCTCCTTTAGTTACAGGAGAAACTTTATGATGTATAAAAGATTTAAACATTAACATAGAGCCAGGTTTATTAAATTGTGGTATACTAAACTCATCACCCATAAACATTGAAAAATCACCCCCTTTGTAGGATTCGGTAGATAAATTTATTAAGACTGTTAACTTTATATCATAACTACTATTTACGACTCGATCACAATGCCAATTGTAGCTAGCCTGTTTACTTGAATTATAAATATTAAAATTTAAAAAATCATATGAATTTTTAGGAAAAAGATTAAATCCAAAATGATAACTGTTTATTGCATACGCTCTATCTACTACATGATCTAATTTATTTGCTAATTTAGAATAAAGTATCTGTTTACAATTTAGATTTTTTTTAGATTTACCCATAACATCTGTAGCTTCTAGATTTTTTGGTTCAATCTGGTCATATTTAGAGTTTATAGTTTTTACTAAAGATTTAATTTCAACAGGTGAAAAAACTTTATCCCAAAACCAATAATTATTTTTTGCACTCATTATTTATAAGGCCATCCTAAATTCCAAATTACTAAAGAATTTCTTGTTCCCTTTTTTACAGGACATACTCTATGCCAAACAAAAGAAGGAAATACTACAATAGACCCTCTAGGTAATATCTCTAAACATTTTTGAGTATTTTTATTTTTACTTACAGTGGGTTTATTAAAGTTAAATTCTAATTCGCCACCTTTATATTCATCAGGATCAGTTAGAGAACAAGTTACAGATAATTTTCTAATTTTACCATGTTCGACATCATTAGGTTTATTGTAAGGTCTAACATCAGAGTCACAATGCCAATCATAAAATTGTCCTGGATTATAAGTAGTAAACTGACAAGACTGCATGTAGTCCCATTCATAATTCCAACCGGCTTCTTTATTTGCTCTATGTATGTAAGGTCTTATTTCTTTGTATATCCATTCATCATTTAACCAGACTACCTGTGATTTTCTAACCTTCTGTAGGTTTTTTAATTCTTTTTTAGAGATAAATTTTTTATTAGTGTAGGTGCCTGTAAGCGCAACTTGTTGTTGTTGACTTTTACCATATCTAATAAGGTCATCACAAAACTTTGGTGTTAAAGCTGACTTAAAATAATAATAATAATTGTGTAACAACATTATTTTATATAATTAAAATTTATAGCTATTCTTACATTTTGATCTGTGCAACTAGTTCCTGTGTGACTTTCACCACAATCAAATTCAATATATTTATTCTCTTCACTTTTAACAATTTTTTTATTTTTAAATTTAGTGTACCCATCATTAGTGTTTACATACAATATGCCTGTGGTTATTTTTTCATAATTATCATAGTCTGTATGATAACCATGCTCTATGGGTTTGTCTGTTTTAGTTATAAGGTTAGCTTTAACTCTTAAAAGACTAAGAGGATTTATTTTATCTATGACAGGTTTTATTAAACTAAAATAATTAGAGTTAATTACATTATTAGAATAGAAACAATGGGTAAACTGAAATATTCCAACAGCATCTTTTGCTGTATTTACCCCTTGATTATAGTACCAAGAAAACTCAGCGCTCATTAAATTATCTTGTAGCATTTTAAACTGATCTTTAGGTAATAAATTTTTATATACTTTCATGGTAAAAAGTTTATCTTAATTAAATTAAAAAAATTGTCAATATGAGCATTTTAGAAAATTTTTCCAAACATTTAGATTCTATTGAATTTCCTAAAGAAAAAACTTCATGGAATGTGGCTGGGGTTTTAAAAGGACAAAATGGTTTTTATAGATTTGATGTAAGGAATATGTTTCAGCTTAACCCAAAAGAAAAAGCTCAAAATGGCAAGGTAAACAGTAAGGCAGATAAGATGGTTTTAGATATAAAAAATCAATATATAATCATAGATTTAGAAGAGCTTCATGAGTATTTAAAACAAAATGACCTTAAAAAAGTATATGTAGAGGATTTAATATCCAGTTTAGATTGGAATATTATACTACCAAAAAACTAAAAAGCTTATATAATGAAAGCCTATGCTTCAAAAACTTAATTTTAAACCAGGATTTGACAAACAAGTTACCGAGTCAGGGGCTGAATCACAATGGGTTGATGGTGATTTTGTTAGATTTAGATATGGACTACCTGAAAAAATAGGTGGTTGGAATCAATTAAGTACTAATAACAGAACTCTACCAGGAGTAGCAAGAGCGCAACATGCTTTTACCAGTATTGCCGGTGAAAAATATGTAGCGATTGGTACATCTCAAGGTTTATTTTTATACTATAGCGATGAATTTTTTGACATTACACCTTTGGATGATGACGTTATTACAGGAGCTACCTTTGATGCAACGTCAGGATCTGCAACCGTTACTGTTAATAAAGTATCTCATGGATTATTAAATGGTAGATACATAACTTTTAGTGCAGTCACAGTTCCAACAGGATCAGGTTATGCTATAGCTGATTTCACAGATAATACTTTTGAAGTATTAAATAAATCTAATAATACTTTTGATATTACAATGCCAACAAACTCTGCAGGTTCAACGTCAGGAACTGGATCAGCAACAATTAATCCTTATGAAATTGTTGGTCCTACTTTTCAAACTGCTGGTTTAGGTTGGGGTACATCCACGTGGGGATCAAGTACATGGGGAACTGCGAGTGCAACAAGTAACGTGATTCTGGATCCAGGCATCTGGAGCCTAGATAACTTTGGTCAAATATTAATTGCAACAATAAATAATGGTAAAACATTTACTTGGAATGCAGGTGCTGTAAGTCCAAGAAGCACACGAGCAACAGTAATGACAGGTGCTCCTACTAAATCAAGATTAACTCAAGTATCAGATAGAGATAGACATGTGTTTCATTTTGGTACAGAAACAACTCTTGGTGACTCAACAACTCAAGATCCAATGTTTATAAGATTTTCAAACCAAGAAGACTTTAGTACATATCAACCAACAGCAACTAACACTGCAGGTACTTTTAGAGTTGATAAAGGTAATGAGATTATGGGAGCTGTTTCAGGTAAAGATTACACATTAGTTTTGACAGATACATCTGCATATGTAATTCAGTATGTTGGTCCACCCTTTACTTTTTCTGTACGGCAAGTTGGTACCAACTGTGGTTTAATAGGACAGAACGCAGTGAGTTATTCTGATGGTAAAGTATTTTGGATGTCAGGCGAAGGTGGCTTTTTTGTTTTTGATGGTACTGTAAAAAGTATACCTTGTTTAGTAGAAGACTTTGTATTTACAACTAATGGAGATCATTTAGGAATTAACTATAGCTCAAATCAATTAGTATATGCAGAGCATAATTCTTTGTATACAGAGATTAGCTGGTTCTATCCTAAAGAAGGTTCTTCTCAAATAGATAGATGTGTTACTTATAATTACACAGAAAATTTATGGACTACTAGTTCGCTAGCAAGAACTAGTTATATAGATCAAGGGGTTTTTGAATTACCTTTTGCAACTGAATATAATAAAACAGGGCTACCTAATTTTCCTATACAAGGTATTACAAATACTTATGGAGCTTCTATTTACTATGAACATGAAAAAGGAGTAGATCAAGTGAACAGTTCTGGAACTACTTCTATCAATGCTTTTATTCAATCAGGGGATTATGACATAGCTAATAGATCTAGTGGTCTAGGAATGTCAACTGGTGTTGCAGATTTTAGAGGAGATGGGGAGTTTATTATGTCAGTTAAAAGATTTATACCTGACTTTCAGCTATTAGAAGGTAACTCTAAGATAACTTTAATCCTGAATGATTACCCTAATAACACAGCCGCCAGTTCTCCACTTGGACCCTTTACAGTTACCTCAACAACTGATAAAGTAGATACACGTGCAAGAGCAAGACTAGTAGCACTTAAAATAGAAAATGATGCAGTAGGAGAAACCTGGCGTTATGGTACTCTTAGACTAGATGCAAAACCAGATGGACGTAGATAATGACAATAGATAAAAGAATAAATTATAGAGGTGGCGGAGCATATCAAGGTGGAAGTGGAGCAGCAGGTAGTGCTGAAGCAGGTAAGGCTGTTGGAAGTGTAGGAGGACCTTCATATGATAGTGGTAACGTTAGTGGTAGAGATTATAGAAGTTCAGCTAGAGATTTTGTACAAACTTTAAATAATAATAATGCAATAAGAGCTAATCAAGCAGGAACAAAATTTAAACCTTATAGAGATCCTAGACCTCAAGGTGGCGGCTTGGCTAATTTATTTAAAGGTTTAGCAAGTATGTTTATACCTGGTGCTGGTTTTCTTTTTAATCAAGGCAAACAAGGTATAACAAATTTGGGTAATGCACTTGGTGATTTTAGAGAAGACTTTACAGGTTACAGAACTCAACAAGAATATGATGACGCTAGACAACAAAGAATTGATCTTAATAGAATTAAAACATTAGAAAATACTATACAAACAAAATATTTAGACAAAGGTAGATCTTTAGGTGAAACTGAATTAGATGAAAGACTTGCTGGTTTAAGACAAAGTCTTGGAATTACTCCTAATAGTGAAGCTCAAAATGCACAACAGTTTCTTGATTTTAGTAATCAACCTGAACTTTCGTTTGAAGATATAAAAGAATTAGCACAACCTAATATAAATTCTTCTGGTATTAACACTCTACCAATGGGAGTAGCACCTAATAATTATGACAGGCAATTTATAGAACAACTTGCTCCTAATTTAGAAGATCCAGTAAAAGATCAAGTTGGTGATATAGGTGATCTAATGGCAGAGGTTAAACCAAACACATTAAAACAATTACGAAACATGGGTATTTTTAAAGAAGGTCAGAAATCACAATACACTGATAAGGATGAACTAAGAATGTTAGTGCCTGCTTTAAATGATGCTAGTGATGAAGAAATTGACCTTATTATGTCAGGCAAATTTACAGTTTAATGGCCAAGATAACTAATTATATACCTGAACCACAACCAGAATATAGTGTTGAAAACCAAAGACAAATACTTGAGTCTTTAACTACATTACAAAACCAACTTAATTTTACTTTTCAAAATGACTTGAAAGAAGAACAAGATGCATATAATTACTTTTTATCATGACAATACAATATAAGAACCAAGGTTTTAAACAAACTGATACAGCTAAAGCAACAGTGCTT
>Ga0209535_1002075_pt1 | contig 13157 bp, 28 predicted proteins | sample LinPmetageLP28_FD_184041 | JGI IMG/M metagenome (GOLD analysis project Ga0209535, IMG submission 184041) | Marine viral communities from the Pacific Ocean - LP-28 (SPAdes) (version 2) | ecosystem: Environmental > Aquatic > Marine > Oceanic | place: Pacific Ocean | collected 2009-08-22
CAGACCTAAAATATATTTTATATGAGGTATATGATATAGTTTATTACTATTCTTATCATTAATCTTTTCCATTATTAAAGAATAAACATTATCTAATAATTTTATTGCTTTTTTATTATCTTTCATAGTATATAGTTTTAATTATTGTCTTTTTCTATTCTTTCAATCTCTTCTATTTCTTTTTCGAACTTATCTAATCTAAAATATTTATTTTTATTAAGTTCTGTTAATAATCTAACTTCGCCTTCTATTTCGTATCCTGATTGACCTGTTTCTGAATACTCTACACTTTCAATCCATTCGTTTTCTCCGTTTGGATATTGGTTGTCTGTTCGCACAGGTAAATCCTGTGGCAGTTTTTTTAATTTCTGAATTAATTCTTTTACGTTCATATTATTTGTTGTTTAAAATTTCATTCATTAATATATACATCTCATCATAGTTATGTTTCTTGTAACAGGAAACGCAAAAACCTTTGTCGTTTACCTCTACTTCAACTTTAATAATTTTATCTTTAACCTGTATTGGAGCGTGTTCTTTACCTAATAAATAGCAACATATACATAAAAGCATAATCGCAAAAATTAATGTAAAAGTGTCTTTTTTGTTCATTTTTAGTGTTTTTTAGTGTTTTTGTTAATATTTGGCTTGCATATCTCAACGCTAAGCGACTTTCTCTTGCTAGTTGATAGCTGAGTACCTTTTTTTTTAAGGCAGTTGCTTGTTGTTAATTATTATAATGTTACGTTCAGATCCTTTATAATATTGTTGATTTGATATTGTAATTTTTGCGCAGTATGTGAGTCGCCTTCCATCATTGCTTTTGCTTGCTGAATTTCCAATCGGTGTAATTCTTCAGCGTTTAAAGTTTGTAAATAGTTTTTCATAAATTCCATATTATTTGATTTTAGTTAAATTAAATTCTGTTTCTATTGTTTGTATTTCACAACCACCCCACAACGAACAAACGAGGTAGGGCAAGAACAGGGGGAGAGGTTTTTATATCTCAGCCATAATTGAAAGCGACACATAAAAGAGCGTAAATACTCCAATTAAAAAGATTAAATCTTTAAGCGTGTGTATGAATTGCCCTTTGCTGAATAAGTTTAAAAATGTTTTCATAAGTTTATTTTAAGTTATTATTATTTTTATTTTCTTCTTATTGATGTCCATACAATCGCTTGAAATTCAAAGCCTGTCAGACCTGTTTTTTGTGCTTTTTTAAGTGTTAAATTTTTTATTTGCTTATAAGCTACGCGACCGATTGAGGCGCTATCTATTTTAATAATTTTATCAAAGCAGGCGCGCAGGTGCCAAATGTCAATTGTCACGGCTGAGGGGTCTAAATAAGCTATATTTCGAACGAAATTAAATGTTTTTAAACTTTTATCCGTTATGCTTACCTTATCATCTAAGATTGCAAAGGCTTTAAATTTATTTGTGTGAAATGTACAAACCTTTATATTTTCAGGCTTTACTCCATTAGTCCACGCCTTACAAACTTTTTCAGTATCTATTATATTTTGGCTCCATTTATTACGAGGGCTTAAAGCACTCATTACAGAAGCGACTTTGTAAGGGTTTATTTTATACTTATTGGATAAATCAACTACTATTTTATTAGCGTTTTTGTACCACTCTAAACCCTCTTTAATTTGGTCTGAATTTGTTAAATTAAAATAGTAATCTAAATTTTTAGATATTTTATTTAATTTGTATTTGCTTAATTCTTTCATTTAGTTAATGTTTTTACCACCAAAACCCCGCTTATTTCTAAGCGAGGCAGTTGGGTGAAGGATGGTTAAATTAATCCCTTAGTAGGTATTTAGCATAAATACTACCTTCGTAATTTGTGGGCTTTAATGAGTCAATACATCCCGCAATATTTATAGAATAATGCGTATGAGTGTTTGATTTTACCACCTCTTTTAATTTTATTTCTAACTCCTCTAAACCTTCCGAAGAGTTTTGAGGCTCGTTTTGAATAAATTTGCTTAGCACTATTGACAAGCGCGCTAAATCTGAATTTGTAAATTTTGATTGCATAATATTTATTTGTTTAGTTAATGAAGTAAGGTCCGGCATCTCTTGATTCAAGAAAATCCATAAAGTTTTTTCGAGTCTTTGCTAGTAAATAACTTAAAACAGACTTTTCATCTGATAATGATTGTCTAGGTGTTACTCCTGCTTTTCCTGTTAACCCTTCTAAAACTTTAATCTGTAGCTCCAGAGTAGGCTCAATATTTAATTTTTTGTTAATCATAATATTTAGTTTTAATTAATAATAATGCTAATATACAAATAAATTGCAATAAATAAACAATTTAATTAATATTTGTTTAATCTCTTGAAGCTATTTATAGTCGTTCTAAATAATATAATTGACCCTGCAAATCGTTTAAGGTTTAAGATTCGGCGCAGGTGCAACCCTATAAGTGTAAACGTATAGAGGTATGATAATAATTTAACGAGCAACGAGAAACGAGCAGAGCGTTAAAGAGTGTAGAGGTTAGGGGTCTAGATACCAACCCCAGCCCCTAGAAAAAAAGCTAGAAAGTTTGACCAAAAAGTTTTTTTTGTTTTTGATTTTGCAGAAAAAAAATCGTTTTCCGTTTTGGGGGCGGTGGTCATATTATATATATTACCCAAACGCTATATATTTCTGATAATTTTTTTGTATCTTTACTTCTTAAAACTAATTATAAATAACTTTTATCATGAACGGATTAACAATAAAAGACGGAAGACTTATCAATAATAGACCCGATGGTATGACAGGTATTCAGCAGGCTGCAAATATGAAAAGAATAGTAGATGAAGATCGTAAAATTAAAATGATTGCGGACGGAATTGAAAGAGCAGAGCAAAGAAAAAGATTCTCAATGTAATATATTTCCCTAGTAAATTGAGTAAGAAAGAGTGAGGTAAATTTTATTTCACTCTTTTTTTTATACAACAAAACGTCGAAATTGTACAAAAAGGTGACAGTTTGAAGCATTGGTGACAAAGTGGTGACAGTTTTTTTTAAGTTTGTCACCCTTTAAATATCTAATAATCAGTTAATTATATTAATTGGTGACAGAATGCTGATTTGAACCCTATTATTCTCTCAAAAATTAATTATATAAATATATAAAACTGTGAGAGAGAAGTATAGGCAATAAGTTCAGCACTTTGTCACCCTTGTAAATATCAATAAAATACGTATCTTTGTTATAAATTAAATCCAATATATGTTAGAACAAGGCTACAATCCAAAAGACCTACATTTCGATAGTGTAGGTAGAAAAAAGTTAGTACAAGGAATCACTAAAATTTCAAAAGCAGTTAAAAGCACTTTAGGCCCTAGAGGTAAGACTGTATTAATAGAATCCAAGGCACATACACACGGAATAACGGTTACTAAAGATGGAGTCACAGTGGCTAAATCTATAGACTTATTAGACCCTGTGGAGAACCTTGCGGTGAAGATGATGAAAGAGGCAGCGGACCGCACATCTAGTACGGCAGGAGACGGGACAACGACTGCGATTGTGTTAACCGAGGCTATAGTCAAGTCAGGCATACAGCATATAACGGATAAGCTTAATGGGACGCAGGTTTTGCGTGATATTAACAAACACACTTCTAACATAGTAAAGAGGTTACAAAAAAAGTCTAAAAAATTAACGCCAAGGCGTTTATTAGATGTAGCTACTATTTCTGCAAATAATGATAAAGAGATAGGTAAGATTATATCGAAGACATATCAAGCGGTGGGTAACGATGGGATAGTAACTGTGGAGAACTCACAGACTCAAGAGACCTATCATGAGGTAACAAAAGGAATATTAGTTGAGCGAGGTTATACATCTTCTTTGTTTGTGAATAACCAAAAGAAAGATGAGTGTATATTAGAAGACGTAAAGATATTAGTAGTAGATCAAGAGATTAATAATATATTGTCTATTGAAAAAATCTTGAAGCCTATCATAAATAGTGGTGATAGATTACTTATCATAGGCACATGCAATAACAATGTAATTAATACTCTAGCTGCAAACGTAGTTCGTAATGGACTGAAGTTTTGTAATATACAGCCTCCTCAATTTGGTTATAAGCAACACGAGCTTATGGCGGATATAGCATTATCGGTAGGGGCGAAGTATTTCTCAGAAAAAACTGGTGATGACCTGAGTCTTATAAGTTCAGCTGACCTAGGGCACGCGTCTAAGGTTATCGTTGGAAAAGACAACACGGTTATAATTAGAAGCGAGGCGGAAAATCCAGAAGTTTCTGCTAGAGTTGAAGAGTTATGGTATCAGCACAAAACATCGAAGGCTAAACACGAAAGAGATTTTGTATTACAAAGAATAGCTAGTTTAAGTGGAGGTATAGGGGTTATATACGTAGGAGGAAATTCTGACATAGAGCAAAAAGAAAAGTACGATAGAGTAGATGACGCTGTATGTGCGGTTAGATCAGCACTAGAAGAAGGTATACTACCTGGTGGAGGAATGGCTCTGTATAACGAAGCATTACAAATTTTAGATGTTGCTCACGAATCTGCAGAAGACAAGGCCGCTATAACTATATTAAGCGAATCGCTTAAAGTTCCTAATGCGCAGATACTAGAAAACGCAGGGCTAACGACAAAAGGTATAATGGAGGACTTTGTTATACCGTCTTATGGCTATGATGTAAAAAACTTAGTTAGCGGTGATATGTACAAGATGGGTATTATAGATCCTGTTAAAGTTACAAAAAACGCACTGCTTAACGCAGTGTCGGTTGCCACAACTATATTAAGCACCAACGCTATCATTACATTAGCTAGAACATATGAAACGAATAAATAAAATAATCTGTCCTGAATGTAGAGCTAATCTATTGTGGGGTGGTGACAATGACTATGATGATTATGGTAAAGACGGTGACGGGATAGTTTCGAACTATACATGCGTTAATAAAGAATGCGAAGTAGAAGATGTAATAATTTATAAAAATTAATATGAGACCAATAAACAAATACATAATAGTAAAACAAATAAAAGAAGAACTAAAAACCAGTTCTGGATTACTGTTATCGTCTGACGACGCAAAAATGTTTAGATATAAAAAGGCAGTAATAATAAAAAAAGGAGATAACGTAGAGAATATGTCTGCTAAAGATATAATTTATTATGACAAAGCAGCTGGACATGAGATCTTACTAAAAGATGAACCTCACACGATTATTCTTGAGAGAGATGTCGTTGTTGTTTTATAGATTTATTCATTTCTTTAATTAAATTTCTATAAACTTTGTCGTTATAACTGACGTTTGCATTAAACAAAGGATTTCTTTCTGAAATCTCCTCACCATTTAATTTCTTATATATAGTATCTATAATTCTTTTACATTTATAAGAAACTTCGTATAAAGTAGCTTGATTACCTTTTCTTTTTCTCCAAACATGTATCCAATCATCTCTTAGTAAACGATCAAATCTATTTACATCCCAAGACATCAGCTCTTCAAACTCTTTAAACTTAGATTTATTGAATCTTTCTTCGCTATATAAGAATAATAGCATTTCTAAATCAGGCGTTGACAAACCGTATTTGGCTTTTACCCAGTACCTTATAACTCTCCAGTATTTTAAATAGTTATTTTTATACGTATTCAATTTGTAAATGGTTTTTTAGCTGCATTAAAACTTTACACTTTTCATAATCTTCTTGTTCTTCGAAATAAGAAATCATATGATCTACATCCTCTATCTCTATAATATCTGCAACTGGATCAAAAGGTAAAATAATTTCGTCTAAATAAAAAACAATATCATCTAAATTTTGTTTACCCATAAGTATATTATATCCTACCCTCATTCCAACCGTGTAATTTTCTAAAAAATTATCCATATCTTTGTAAAGATAATAATTTTAAAAATAAACATTATGCCAAAAGTAGGAGGAAAATCGTACCCATACACAGCAGCTGGAATGAAACAAGCAGCAGCAGCAAAAAAAAAGAAAAAGAAAAAGAAAAAGAAATACTAAATGGCTAAGAAAAAGAAAATGAAGAACCCGTGTTGGAAAGGGTTTATAGCTTACGGAATGAAAAAAGGAAAAGGCGGCAAGCCCGTTCCTAACTGCGTTCCTAAAAAGAAAAAGTAATGGCAAAAAAATTCAAAGTACATAATATGTACAGTAAAACAGGGATAGTTAAAAAAGCCTCTACAATGAAGCAACACCTATCTCTTAAGAAAAAAGGCTATACCCATAAGAAAAAATAATGGCCATCAGAAAAACCACAAAGGGTAAGGGCGCTAATTATAGACCTACTAAGAAAGGAGCAGGTATGACTAAGAAGGGGGTGGCAGCTTATCGCAAGGCTAACCCTGGGTCAAAATTAAAAACTGCCGTAACCGGCAAGGTAAAACCTGGCAGTAAAGCAGCAAAAAGAAGAAAATCATATTGTGCCAGAAGTTTAGGTCAATTAAAAAGAAGTAGTGCGGCGACAAGGAACGATCCTAACTCCAGAATAAGACAAGCTAGAAGAAGGTGGAAGTGCTAAAAACACACATTAAAAATATCACTATATTTGTATAAATTAAAATTACTATTATGAAACAAGGATATAACTCAAGACTCGACGAGTCATTAGGAGAAAGAAACGGAAAGAAATCTCAATCTATGAAAGATAGAAGAGACGAATCTAAAGCAATGTCAAAAAAATCTTATGGACATTCTTACGGTGCAGATAAATCTATGTCTTATAGACATAAGCACCCAGAGCATGTACATAATGTAGGTAGACATATAGGATCGCTTATAAGTAAAAAATAATGGCTAATTGGATTCAAAAAGCTTTTGCTAAATCAAAAGCAAAAGGAAGAACAGGCAGATGTTCAGGTAGCAGATTTGGAAGCAAGTCTTGCCCACCAGGATCAAAAGCTTACAATATGGCAAAAACATTAAAAAAACTTAGAAAAAAACGATAAATGATCAAAGGAATATATTGGTTAGCTAGTAAATTAAGCGCATTAGGAGAAGGATTGATTTTTATAAAATCACAATTTCAGTGTGGATGGAACTCTTTAATGATTAAGTTAACATTTAATGTAAAAGATTGTCCCAACAAATTATGTAAATGCAAGTAATGAAATCAAGAGGATTAGGTGATGACCTGGAAAAAGTTTTTGAAAAAACAGGAGTAAAGAAAATAGTAGAAAAAATAACTAAAGGAAAAGACTGTGGGTGTAACGATAGACGTGATGCTTTAAATAGATCTTTCCCTTACAAAAAATAAAAATAATGGCATATCAAAAACTACAAGCGGGAAGAGCTTCAGCAGTAACCCCAAGTGATACAGTAGAAATTGCTTCAGTCACAGGCGGATCAAACAATGGATGTGTTTTATTCGCAGGAGTTGGAGGAGACGTTAGAATTTTAACTGTTGGTGGAGATGATGTAGTACTAAAAAACATTGCTAATGGTCAATTCATTCCAGTGCAAGTTTTAAAAGTATTTGCAACCAATACAACAGCAACTAATTTAGTAGCTCTCTGGTAATATGACTATATCAATAAGCATAATAATCTAATATATCCATTTAATACGGTGCGTCTGTAAAAGCTGGGAAAATTTTAATACATAAAAAACTATGGAAGAATATTTTACACAATCAAACAGTTTGCTTCTAGATATCGAAGTAACATATACAACAGTAGACAATGGCACAAGAAATATCCGAAGGGACTAAACTTACATTAGATTTAAAAACAATAGGAATGATTGTAGGATTTGCAGTCTCACTATCTTCAATGTATTTTGTTTTACAGGCAGATATTGCTAAAGCAATGGTAATGCCAATACCAGAAGTCTCAAAAACTGAATTTCAATATAAAGATGAAATTATTCGTCAAACAATAATGGACACCCAAGAAGATGTTGCTGAAATAAAAGAAACATTAAAACTATTAGAAACCAGAATATTTGAATTAACAAAATCAAAATGAAAATATGGTTAATCTTACTACTACTAACATTTAACATTTCTGAAGCGCAAATTCCTAACGGCGTTATAATTGTTCAATATAATTCAGATTGGAACAAAGCCAATGAAATTAAAGTTAAGAAGATAAAAGATGTAGACATACTTAAACTATATCTATCAGAACATCCAAATATATTCGAAAAAAATAAGATAAAATATTTACCTACTTTAGTTTTATACAAAAACAAAGAAGAGGTAATCAGGATAGAAAGCGACCTGTCGTTAGAACTACCAGAAAACGTTTCTGAAATTATGTATGATGAAATAGAAAAATTAATAAAAAAAAGATTTTAAAATGAAAATTAACAAAGACATTAAACAATTATTTTTATTTATTATATTATTTTGGTCTACAGCCATAATGTGTGTTCAAGCTCAACAGCCTGAAGCATTAGGTAAAAAAAAATTTTTTAAAAATTTATATGAAAGTTTATTTAAGTACTCAACTCTTTATGCAGCTGGAAATATAAACAATTCATACGAAGCTCCAGTAAAAGATTATTTTGTTAGAACAAATCCAGACGGAGGTCTATATGATATTCCTGTAGTAGTAGATGGTACAGAAAAAAATCCTTTTGACTATAGGTATAGCATTGGCGTCAGAAAATTAGCCAGGTTTGATTACGAGCAAAAAGGTAAAAACTTTTACGACGGAACAGAAAATAACGTTGGATTATCATCACCGACCGCAGCTTATGAAGGATTTGAATATGTGTTAAATTGGGAAAAAGAAAGAGAAAGAGGAGAAGAATTTAATAACTCTAGATTGTTTATTAGACACACAGGAAAAAATCACATATTAAAACTAGAACAAAGAGAAAGAGGTAATGTTGATTTTAAATATAAGTCAGCAGAAGCTAGATTTAGATTGCCCATTGGAAAAATGTTTAGTTTGTCGGCAGGCGTAATAGCAAGAACTCACGAAAAAGCATATGGATATAACCCTGTAGAAATATGGCTAAATGAAACACAAGTTTATGATGACGGACAAGGGAATGTGTTTGAGTACCCGCAAAACCCATGGTACACACTTGGATTTCAATATGGATATGACGATCATTACGTTACAATTACTGATGAAGAAACTGGAGAAGTAACGAACGACTGGTATTGGACAGATCCTGAAGGAGAAGTAATAGCATATAGTGATTTAGATTTTAGAGAAACTGTATTTGCTGATCTAATGAATCGATACAACAGAGAAATTTGGAATTCTTTAGATGCATATGCAGAAATTGCTCCAATATTAGGATTTGATTTTTATTATTTTACTAACAAGTTTTGGGTTCACTCATATGCTAGTTGGATTATGCCTCATCACAAATACTTCAAAGGCGATGAAGATTTTAGTTATTTAAACAGGAATAATTGGGGGTTAGGAGGATTGATACAAGATTCTAAACTTGAACAATGGGATGATTATCAAGCCGGCTTTATATTCGGAGCTGTTGTAAAAAAAGACATAGGAGTATTTGTAGAAGGAGAGTACACTAAGTTTTGGGATTCTGAAATATTCAACGTGCACTTTGGAGTAAACTACATACTTGACTAATGAAAAATATTTCTGAACACATAACCTACAGGGAAGCAACAAAATCATCAACAGCGATTAGAAAAGGATTAGATAATACTCCAAACATGGAAGAACTTTCTAATATGGAGTTAATTGCAGAAAAAATTTTTGAACCATTACGAGATCACGCAAACGGACCTATAAAAATAAATAGTTTTTTTAGAAGTCAATCTTTAAATAAAGCTATAGGCGGAGCATCAAAAAACGGAATACAGACTAGCCAGCATTGTAAAGGGCAAGCAATTGACCTAGATGATCAATATGGTTATTTAACGAACGCTCAAATGTTTCACTATATAAAAAATAACTTAAACTTTGATAAAATTATTTGGGAGTTTGGTAACGACACAAATCCAGACTGGGTACACGTGAGTTATGTCAACGAACAAAAAAACAGAAACGAAGTTTTGGTTGCGTATAGAGAAAAAGGAAAAACAAAATACAAGTACTATGGCTAAAAAAAAGTTTTCTGAAACAAAAATTGGTGCTTTTTTAACTAAAGCAGCCCCAGGAATATTAAACGTAGCTGGAGATATCCTCCCTGACGCTGGAGCATTTGGTTTAATTAAAAACCTAATAATAAAAGACGAAAAAATGCCTCCTGAAGACAAAGAAAAAGCTTTATTGCTATTAAAGCAAGACATGACTGAAATGGAAGAAGTATCAAAACGCTGGATGTACGATTTAAAATCTGATTCATGGTTAAGTAAAAACACCAGACCCATGGCATTAATATTTTTAACAGTATCAATGATTTTATTAATATTTTCAGATAGCATAGGAGATGTGTTTACGGTAGACCCAGGATGGATAGACCTTTTAAAGTCACTTCTTATAACCGTCTATGTCGCATACTTCGGTTCGCGTGGATATGAGAAAGGTAAATCAATGTCTAAGAAATAAAATGTTTATCTTTGTAGTATGGCAAGGATAAGCACATACATAAAAGATCCAACTGTTGTAGGTAACGATAAGTGGATAGGAACCGATTCTCAAAATAATAATCAAACTAAAAATTTTACTGCAACTGCAGTTGCTCGTTTTATAAATGATAGTGGCGCAGAAGAACAAAACCTTCGTTATAGATACAACACATTACCCTTCCCAGGGTTGACACCACCAGGAACTATAAATTTCGATCCAGTTCAGGGTTCGGTAGTTAATTTTAATACTATAACATCAATGATCTTAAGTAAATTTACAACAAGGTCACCACAAATAGACGTATCTTCATTTTATACTTCACCTTTAATAGCTTCTGATGTTTTAATAAGTCAAACTAATGATTTAGATCAGTGGGCGATATATAGATGGAACAGCTCTACTCAAAATTTAAAAAACTCAAAGTATTACGACATAGGGTTAACATACATTTCTGGCAACGGTAGCTTGAAGGAGGATAAAGATTATTTCATATCTTTGCTGACGTATGATGCGGCCGGACAAACTGATAGAAATTTTGTTTTTACGCAAGGCGTTCCGTCGTCAACATGGGTTATAGATCACAATTTAAATAAATTTGCTTCAGTTTCGGTAGTTGACACGGCTAAAACTACAGTTTTTGGAGAAATAACATATAACACATTAAATAAATTAACAATTACTTTTTCTGCAGCATTTGCAGGCCAAGCATATTTAAACTAACAACATGGCAATAAATTTTTTAAACACGGTTGATTTAAATAAGAATCAACTTAATCAAGCGGTAATACAGAATGTCGCATCCGACCCAGCGTCAGGCGTTGTTGGTCAAATAATATTCAACACCACGGTAGACTCTTTAAAACAATATGTCGCTGACACAGGTGGTGGATCGGCAGGCTGGGAATCAATAGGCGGTGATATACAAAAAGTAGATGGCGGGACATATATAACGGTAACTGACCCTAACGGACCAATACCTATTGTAAATCACGATTTAACAACTAGATCAAACACTACATCGACAGCATCACCAGCATACGGTGCTAATTTTACAGCCCTTGACTCTATAACGACAAACACAACTGGTCACGTTACAGCAGTTAATACGAAAACAGTAACACTACCAGCTGATACCAATGAAACATATACATTACCTGTAACAGCAGGTACGGTAGCACCAGGAGCGCCAACAAGCGGTAAAGTGTCTTTAACAGCAGGCGGAACAGGAGCCGGAGTAAAATCAACAGTAGAATTTGTAGGTACAACTGGCAGAATTGATATAACAAGTGTTAATCAAAATAACGGTAGTATAACTATTAACCTAACAGACGATGTCACAATAGTTGATGACTTAACGGTAGGTGGTGTTATAACTCAAACTCAAACAAATGAGTCAAATAGTTTTGCTAGTCCGATAGACATGAACAATAATAAGCTTACCGAGGTAAAAACCGGTACAGCAGCCACCGACGGTGTTAACTTAGGTCAAGTTGAAGCATTAGTCGCTGGTTTAGGATCTTTTCAAGGAGGTTATAACGCAGCTACAAATTCACCAGCATTAAGCGGTGGAAGTAACGTTGCTGTAGGTAATGGAGATTTTTATGTAGTAACAAACCCAGGTACTTTATTTACTAAAGTATTAGAGGTTGGCGACTTTATATTTGCTAATACTAATATACCAGCAAACAGTAGCCCTGTTGAATCTGATTATATATTTGTTATATCAGACGCCAATATAGCAGGCGCTGGCTCAACAGATGGCGCTACCCAAAAAGGTGTAGCTGGTTTTGATTCAGCTAGCTTTAATGTATCAGCCTCTGGTTGGGTACAATTAGATGCGCAAAAAAATCCAAACGGAGCAAAACAATCTTTAAATAATACAGCGCCATCTTCAAGGGCAGAGTCTGGAGGCGTAACAACATTCACTATAGATTTAGCAGCTGCTAGTTTATTTGGAACAGGTGCTTTATCTGAAAACGTTAAAGCAGAAGTTACTGATGGATCGGCACCTTATGAAACTGTTTATGCTTGTGTTACAAGAAGTGGTTCTGCTAGTATGGCTATAGGGTTTACGGGTTCTATAGCAAATGACGCTTATCAAGTACTGCTTACACACGTATAATATTAATTCAAGTCAATGTAATACATGGCATTAAAGTTTTTAAATAATGGTTATTTCGCCGGTAAGGTAGGTATTGGAATACAAAGTCCTAGTTCAAAACTTTCAATTTATGATAGCGCGTTTTCAGACACAGCAGGAACTGGAATAATAGAACTTGGAACTGGTAGTACAAAATATTGGAATTTTAGACTAGCTTCTACAGCTGCAGCAGACTTAGTTATAGATAGAACATACTCAGGAACAAGTAGCGAGGTTTTCAGAGTGCAAAGATCTACAGGAAACGCAACTTTTGCAGGTAATGTAAGTATTGTTGATGATAAATATTTTGCAGCAGGCACTGGAGGGGATTTAATAATACGACATTTATCAAGTGATAATTCAAGTTACATTCAAAGTTATACAGGAGATTTTTACTTTGACAATAGAGCAACGACAAAGTCAATGTTTTTTAGAGTTTCAAACTCATCAGCTGGAGATACAACAGCGGTAACTATAAAAAGTAACGGAAACGTCGGGAT